>WNGA01000831.1_pt1 | contig 47630 bp, 45 predicted proteins | sample 5400061 | NCBI WGS metagenome assembly WNGA01 (sample SAMN13153366, study PRJNA577476) | soil metagenome | isolation source: 100 cm soil or saprolite under grassland replicate 2 | place: USA:California | collected 2016-06-15
GTCGCATCTCGGGCACGACGGCGCGCGTCATCCGGACGATCCCGAAGAAGTTCGTGTCGAAGATCGACCGGGCCTGCTCGATCGAGCTCTCTTCCGCTCCGGCAGGAGCGACGCCGAAGCCGGCGTTGTTCACGAGCACGTCGACCCGGCCGGCGCGCCGCACCACTTCCTTGACGGCGGCTTCGACCGATCGATCGCTGGTCACGTCGAGGGACAGCATCTCGAACCCCCGTTGCTCCGCGGACGCCGCTCGCCTGCTGGTACCGAAGACCCTGTAGCCAGCCTCGGCGAGCCGCTGCGCGGTGGCTGCTCCGATGCCCGACGATGCGCCCGTAACGAGGACGACCTTGCCGTTCATGACGCCTTCCTCCCAGGAACTTGAATGGTCCTCGCCGCACAGCTCAGGCATCGACCCAGGGCTGCAGCGACGTCCTCGTAGACGAGGACGTCAGGTCCGCCAGTCACGTGAAACCGTGCGAACTCACTGCGTGTGCTCATTGCATGACATACATAATGCCATCGCTGGGCGAACGCAAGCGGTCGGCGCCGAATTCCTCGCGAGCCAGACGGCGAAGCGGCGCAGGAGGGCGTCCTCGCCGCGAGCGACGAAGCCCAGGGATCGACGCGCTCGATGAGCCCGCGATCGATCTTCCGTCGGTGAGTTCAGTCGAAGCGGGGAGGTGTTGCGCATTCACGCGCGCGCCCACTCCGCCGTCCCGCAGCGGCTTCCATGCAGTTCGCCCCCGTGAGCGCCGGCCACCGTGATGCGTTCTCGCTGAAGCGCCGGTCGTTGCGTTCCGGGCCGGTCCCAGTGGGGCGAGAGGCGCAACACCGGCCCGAATCTCTCGATACGCATCTCCGGAGCTTCACGCGCCGGCGCGCTTGCGTAGGAAGACGTGGTTGGCGCGTTCGCCGGCGACGGACTTGAACGCCTCGTAGCCGAGCGCGCGCACGTCGAGCCCCTGAAAGAGGTGCTCTCCGCGGCCCAGCACCACGGGCCGAACTGCGAGATGGAGGTCGTCGATGAGCCCGGCTGCCAGATACTGGCGGATCGTGGCGACGCCTCCGCCCAGGCGCACATCCATTCCCCCGGCCGCGGCCTTCGCTTGCTTCAACGCCGACTGAATTCCGTCGGTCACGAAATGAAAGGTGGTGCCGCCCTTCGTCGCGATCGGCTTGCGCGCGTGGTGCGTCAGTACGAACGTCGGGACGTGATAGGGCGGCTCGTCTCCCCACCATCCCTTCCAGCTCTCGTCCGGCCACGGGCCGCGCACGGGTCCAAACATGTTTCGCCCCAGGATCCACGCTCCGATGTTCTTGAAACCCTCTTCCGCCATCTGGTTGTCCACGCCGGTCTCCCCGTCGCCACCGCCGCCGTGCATCTTCTGGAAGAAGCGCGTCGGGAAGACCCATTCGAAGATCTCGGGACCCATTTCCCCCAGCGGGTTCTGCAACGACTGGTTGGGACCGGCGCTGAAGCCATCCAGCGAGACGGAGAAGCTCAAGACACGAAGGTTGGACATGGCGGCGGACCTCCAGGCTTCGTTCTATCCGGGAGCAGCCTGCGCAGCAGCGGAGCCATTCGGGATCTGGCGCACCGAGCTCAGGCCGGGCAGGTGTTGCGTGTTGGCGAATCGCGCTCTGACCACTGCGGGACAGCGGTTTCCGAGCGCGCGGCTAGGTGAACGGGCGGGGAGGGTGTTGCGGCTACGTGGAAGGCCCTCTTGTTGCGTTCTCGCCACGTGGGCCGCCCAGGAATGCGAACCCGTCCCAGGCGAACCCCCGGTGCCGTGTGCGATCCGGGAGATCTTCGACCGCGTCGGCGCCAAACGGGAGCGTCGTTGACGACACCGTAGACGCCTTTCGTCAGGTGTCCACCAGGGCGGATCAAGCCCAACCCGACGCTCATCGAGGTCGCGCTCTTCGAGTTCCTCGACCGCGGCTACTACGACACCCACCTGGAAGAGCTCCAGCGCGCGCTGGATGCGCGCTACCGGCTCTGCATCGATCTGCTGCGCCGCACCATGCCCGAGGGCGTCGCCTGGACGACGCCGGGCGGCGGTCCGCTGCTGTGGGTGGAGCTCCCGAAGGCGGTCGATCCGGCGCGCCTCGCGGAGCGGCTCGCCGCCGAGCGGATCCACATCGACCCTTCGCGCGCGTCGTTCTTCGGGGATCCGCACCTCCACGGCTTCAAGCTCAGCTACGCCTACCCGACGCCGGAGCAGCTCGAAAGCGGCATCCCGAGGCTGGCGGCGGCGATCGCGCGGGAGCTGGAGCGCGCGTGAACACCGCCGACCGGGATCCGATCGAGCTCTTCCGGGAGTGGCAGAGCGAAGCCCGTGCGTCCGGGCCCTCCGGCGGTGTCGATCGGCACGCGGCGTTCGGCGTCCGTCGCTCGCTCTGGAGGCTCGTGAGCTGGATCGCCGGCGACGAGCTGCCGGAGCAGGACGCGGCGGCGCTCGCGACGGCCACCCCGGACGGGCGCCCCTCCGCGCGCATGGTGCTTGTGAGGGGCGTCTCGGAGGAAGGCTTCGTCTTCTACACGAGCTACCTGAGCCGGAAGGCCGAGGAGCTCGAAGCGAACCCTCGGGCCGCGCTCCTGTTCCACCGGCGGTTCCCGCCGCGGCAGGTCCGCATCGAGGGGGCCGTCTCCCGCGTCAGCGCCGAGGAGAGCGATGCGTACTGGCGGTCTCGTCCGCGGGGCTCGCAGCTCGCGGCGGCGGCCTCCGAGCAGAGCGCGCCGATCGCCGATCGCGCGGCCCTCCTCGAGAGGCTCGCGGGGCTCAGGCGCGAGCACGACGGCCGCCACGTTCCGCGGCCGCCCACGTGGGGTGGATACCGGATCGTCCCGGACATCATCGAGTTCTGGGAGGGCCGCCCCGACCGACTGCACGAGCGGACTCGCTACCGCCGCAGCGCTCCGGGCGCCCCGTGGCGCTGCGAAGTCCTGCAGCCCTGAGCTGCGCCGGATCAGAGGGCGAAGTTCATGCGCGGAGCTGTACCGCGGGCACGTCCTGAGGCTGGCAGGAACAACAGGCCCGCACAACCGCAAGCCGACGACGAAGCAGGCGATCCACGGACGGCTGACAACAAGCCGTGCAGGAGATCGGGCCTAGATCGCAACACTCCTGAACCGGGATCTAAGTCCGATAATATGGATTATGGAAACTGGGCGCGGGACCCGGCCGGCTGCACTCAGACCGGCCGCCGCCGCACCGCACCGCCACCGTACTGCGCCGCTGCGGCGTTCCGTTCGCGCTTCGCGCCGTGCTCGCAGCACCCCTGCTGCCTCGCGAGCACCTTCACGATCCGCGGCGCGCCCGCGGCGTCGGCAATCGCGCACGGGCACTGCTCGACGCCCGCCGACGAGAGGCGCTCCTGGAGCCCGGCGAGCGCGTCGTAGAGCTCCTTCTTCACGCGCTTCAGCCGCTCGAGCCGGCGCTGCGCCTGCTCGAGGTGCCCCGCGAGCACCTGCTGGAACCGGATCGCGAACTCGGCGGCGTTGTTGCAGCCGGACCGCAGGTCGAGGATCGACCGGATCTCGCAGAGCGACAGCCCGAGCTCGCGCAGGTCCGAGATGAGCCGCAGCCGCTCGAGCTCGTCCTCGGTGTAGCGCCGGTGGCCGCCGTCGCTCACCACCGCGGGCTTGAGGAGCCCCTCTTCCTCGTAGAACCGGATGGTGCGGACGGTCGTGCCCGTCGCTCGCGCCAGGTCACCCGAGGAGAGATCCGCTTGCATTCCAGCGCTGACGTAACCGCGCGACTGGACGAAGTCAACGCAGACCCTCGACCCCGATTTTCCGGCGCGGCCCGTAACCGCATGGGGTTGACCCGCCTCCGATCACCAGATTATGGACCGCGCGACGCGCACGCGCGCGGCCGCACGAGGGAGACCGAATGCAGGAGAACCTGGTGGTGGTGGCGGCTCGCAAGCGCCGGACCGAGCGGGTCACGATCTACAGCGAGGCTCCCCTGCCGACACATCGCGGACTGTTCCGCACCGTGGTCTTCCGCGACGCCGAGACCGCCGCCGAGCACGTCGCCATGGTCCTCGGGGACGTCCAGAGCGAGGCGGTGCCGGTCCGCGTCCACTCCGAATGCCTGACGAGCGAGGTGCTCGGCTCGCTCAAGTGTGACTGTCGCGCCCAGCTCGACCGCGCGCTCGACCTCATCGCCGAGCGCGGCCGAGGCGTGCTCCTCTACCTGCGCCAGGAAGGCCGCGGGATCGGGCTCGGGAACAAGATCCGCGCGTACGCGCTCCAGGCCCAGGGGCACGACACCTACGAGGCGAACCGGCTCCTCGGCTTCCCGGACGATCTGCGCAGCTACGACGTCGCGGCGGACATGCTCCGCCTCCTCGGCGTCCGCTCGATCGACCTCGTGACGAACAACCCGCTCAAGCTCGCCGGGCTCGCCGAGGCGGGCGTGAAGGTGCGCGGGCGCATCCAGCTGCCCTCCCCGTCGAACCCCCACAACGTGGAGTACCTCCGGACGAAGCGGGACCGGACGGGGCACCTCATCGAGACCGACGACGACACCCGCGCGAAGGTCGGGTAATCGGCGTCGCCGGCGCCGTCGTTCACGCCCCCTTGAACGCCGCCGCACGCTTCTCGACGAACGCCCGCATGCCCTCGCGCGCGTCCTCGGTGCCGAAGAGCGCCGCGAATGCCTGGCGCTCGAGCTCGTTGGCCGTGCGGAGGTCGGCGTCCGCGCCCTCGCGCACTGCCCGCTTCGCCGCGGCGACCGCGACCGGCCCCTTCGCCCCGATCTTCTTCGCCTGCGCCTTCGCGAACGGCAGGAGCTCCGCCGCCGGGAGGACCTCGAGAACGAGCCCGAGCTCCTTTGCGCGCGCCGCGTCGTACATGTCGCCGGTGAGGATCATCTCGAGGGCGCGTGGCATCCCGACGCGCCGGGTGAGCCGCTGCGTGCCGCCGAACCCCGGGATGATGCCGAGGTTCACCTCCGGCTGACCGAAGCGCGCCTTCTCGGCGGCGTACACGAGGTCGCACGCCATCGCGATCTCGCAGCCGCCGCCCAGCGCGAACCCGTTCACCGCCGCGATCGTGACGATCGGCAGCGCCTCCATCCGCGCGAGGATCGCGTGGGCGGTCTCCGCGAAGCGGCGGGCGTCGAGCGTCGACATCGCGGACATGGCGGCGATGTCGGCGCCCGCGACGAACGCCTTTTCGCCGGCGCCGGTGAGGATGAGCGCCTTCACGCTCCGATCGGACTCGGCGCGCGCCACGACTTCGCCGAGCTCCGCGATCGTCTTCGCGTCGAGGGCGTTTAGAACCTTCGGGCGGTTGAAGGTGAGGACGCCGACGCCGTCGTCGAGGTCGAACTGGACGTTCTCGTAGGCCATGGGACCCTCGCCTAGCCGTACCGGTAGAAGCCGCGGCCGCTCTTGCGCCCGAACCAGCCCGCCGCGACGTAGTTCCGCAGCAGCGGCGCGGGGCGGTACTTGTCGTCGCCGAGCTCGCGATGGAGCACCTCGGCGATGTAGAGGCAGGTATCGAGGCCGATGAAGTCGGCGAGCGTGAGCGGCCCCATCGGGTGGTTCAGGCCGAGCTTCACGCCGGTGTCGATGTCCTCGGGCGACGCGAGCCCCTCCTGGAGCGCGAAGCACGCCTCGTTGATGAGCGGGATGAGGACCCGGTTCACGATGAAGCCGGGCGAGTCCTTCGACGTGACCGTCGTCTTGCCGAACCGCTTCGCGAGCGCGGTGACCGTCGCGTAGGTCTCGTCCGAGGTCTGCAGCCCGCGGATGATCTCGATGAGCTGCATGACCGGCGGCGGGTTCATGAAGTGCATCCCGATGAACTTCTCGGGGCGCTTCGTCGCCGCGGCGAGCGCGGTGATCGAGATCGACGAGGTATTCGAGGCGAGGATCGCGTGCGGCGCGAGCAGCGCGTCGAGCTTCCGGAAGATCTCCTTCTTCGCGGCCTCGTTCTCGAGGATCGCCTCGATCGCGAGATCCGCGCCGCCGCAGTCCTCGACGCCGCGCGCCGGCTTGATGCGGCCGAGCACCTGATCGCGGTCGGCGGCGGAGAGCTTCCCCTTCTCGACGAGCTTCGCGAGCGTCGCGCCGAGCTTGTCGACGGCCTTCTTCGCGAGCTCCGGGGAGGCGTCCGCGAGGACGACCTCGATGCCCGACTGTGCGGCAACCTGCGCGATCCCCGAGCCCATCTGCCCGGCTCCGATGACCGCCATCTTCTCGACCGCCATGCGCGCCTCCTCGTTCGAACGATCGTCGGATGGTATGCGGCGCGGGCGCTCGGCGGCGATGCCCGATCCGCCCGACGCCACCGGCGCTTTTTGCCACTCCCGCCGGCCATGATGTCGCGGCTGCCGGGGTTCGAACCGGCGAAGCGTCGGACGAAATCGGTCCACCGCGCGAGGCCTCATTGGGGGCGGTCGGGCTTGCCCCAGCCGACGTCGGCGCCGAGCGCTCTCGGCCCGAGCACGCGGCGGAGCGCAGCCGCGAGCCTCCCCGCCTGTCCTCGCCGCCGGACCCGCTCGCCGTCGTCCAGGTCGGGGTCGGCCGCGGCGAGCGTCCAGCGGCCCAGCTCGAACGCCGCGTAGGCCGCCTCGTAGAACGGCAGGCAGCGCGGCGCCGCCCCGGGCGCTGCCGCCCGCACGGCGCGGGCGAGCTCGAGCGCCTCGTCCCGTGAGAGGTCGAGCTCGATCGCCGCGCCGGCGACGTCCCAGAGCGCGTCCTGGCAGCCGACGAGCGCGTGGTCCGCGTGATGGTCGAGCGCGTCCGCCTTGACGATCTCGCCCCCGGGGAGGACGAGCCACTCCCACCTCTGGAGCTTCCCGTCGACCGCGACCGGCCGCGCGTCGCGCGCCACCTCCGGGAGCAAGCGTCCGGCGAGCGCCGCCGCCGCTGCCGCGGCGCCCGCCCCGAGCGCCTCACGCACGTTCTCGACCGCGACCTCAGCGAGGACACGCGGTGGAGCGCCCTCCCCGTCCCCCGCCGGAAAGCGCGCCGCGACGAAGACGACATGGCGGCGAACGGCGCGGAGTAGCGGCACGTGCGGAAGGCCGGCGAGCGGGAGCGGCAGCGCGCGGTGCTCGAACCGCTCGACGAGGAACCCGTGCCGGAGGCCGGCGGGCGCCGGGACGAGCCCCGCCGCGCCGAGCGCGCGCGCTCGGCGGAGCGCCCTCTCTCCGTCCTCGCCGATTCCGACGAAGCGCGCGAGCCAGGTGCGGCGGCCCGCGTCGACGAGGAACTTCCGCCGCTCGCGCCAGCCCTGAGACGGCGGCCAGCGGCGCTCCGGCGCGCCGAAGACGACGGCGCGCCACGCGCCCGCCGAGAGATCGCGCGGCGGCCCGTCCAGCGGTCCGACGAGATCCGCCGCGAGCCCACCGAGCGCGAGCGGGCCGTCCCCGAGGAAGAGCGCCTCGAACGGCACGTGGAGGCGCGCGAGCCGCTCGTACGCGGCACGCGCCCGCGGATCCGCCGCCGCACCGGGCAAGCCGGGGTGGCTCGGGAAGAGGTGGACGCGGGCGCGGTCGACGCCGAGCCGCCCGAGCGCCTCCGCTGTCGCGACGAACGAGCTGCCCGAGAGGCCCGGCCCCTCGTCCGCGACGGCGAACGGCCCGCCGCCGCGGCCGAGCCGCGCAGCGAGCCCGGGATCGAGCCGGACCTCGCGCCGGAAGGGATCGCCGACCGGACGGACCGTGACCGGCAGCCGCAGCGTCCCCGCTCCCGCGGCCACCATGGCCGCGAGCGCCGTGCCGATGGAGCGGATCCCGACGACGGTCGCGTCGGCGCCCGCGAGCGCGCGCGCCGCCGCGGCGGCGTAGGTCTCGGGGTAGACGCCGTAGAGCGCGAACCCTTCGGCCCTGCGGACCCGGATCTCGTCGGGGAGCGGGGCGCAGAGGAGCCCGGCCTCCCATCTCGCGCCCGGGTGCTCGAGCACTTCACCCGCGCGCCAAGAAGCCCAGAGGGCCTTCGCGCAGGAGAGCGTCGCCGCCATCGCCGCGCGCTCGCCCGGACCCGCGCGGTCGGCGCCCGCGCCGGCTCGCTCGGCGTCCGCGACCCCCTGCGCGAGCTCTCCCGCCCGGACGAGGATCGACGCGAGGGCGCCGTGGCGGCGAGGACCGGGCGGCAGCGCGCCCGTCTCCCGCACGTCGCGGGTGAGCTCCTTCGCGACGGCGCGCGCCGAGACCGTCCGCTCGCGGTCGGCGAAGAACCGCACCCGATCACGGTGTACACGGACGGGTCAGGAGCGCCGCGTCGACGCCGCGCGCACCGCGTCGGCCGCCGGCGCGCGGTCGTCCCTGCGCAGGTGCCGCCACGCGATCTCCCCGAGCGCCTGGACCGTGGGCACCTCCCACGCGCCGCCGCGCGCCGCCTTCACGCGCGCCGAGAAGATCGCGAGCGCGTCGAGCTGCTCGGGGCTCGGCGAGATGACGGGGCGCGCCCGCTTCACCGCCTCGAGCGCCGCGATCGGCGGCGCGCCCCGGTCGACAAGCACGCAGGCGGCCAGGAGCGCGCTGCGCCCGATGCCGTACTGGCAGTGGATGAGCACTCGCTCGCCCACGTCGAGCCCCTCGGACACGAACGCGACCCCGTCGGTGAGCCTGCGCTGCGAGATGGCGCGGGTGTCCTCGGTCGGAAGGTGCAGGAGCTGGATCCGGTGAAGCCGGAGGACCTCCTCGTCGTCGCACGCCTCCACGCGCACGTCGACGACGCGTGCGATGCCGTGCTCGGCAGCGAGGCGGGCGGCCCACTCCATCGGGTACGACGCGCCGACCGCGAGACCCGGCGCGACGAAGTGCAGGTCGATCACGAGGAGAACGATGGTGCGGTCGAGCCGCCGCCGCACGGCTCCGAGAAGCGGCTCAGGGGGAGAGCGGGAGCACGATCGTCTGCTCACCGGAGATCGTGAGGTCCTTGTCGCCCGAGGCGGTCCCGCCGGGGCGCTCGAGCCGCCAGGCGAGCGCATAGGCGCCGTCGCGGAGCCGGACGGGATGGCGGACCTGCTCGCCCGGGCGGACCGCGATCCGGGCGCGCCGCACGAGCGCGCCGCCGCTGCGCAACTCGACATCGAGCGCGGTCGCTCCGGGGGATCCCGAGACGTCGTAGACGAGGACGACGTCGTGCGCGCGCGCGCCGAAGAGCAGCCAACCGACGCCGATCGCCCCGACGAGCGCGAGGAGGCGGGCGGCCTTCCTCACCGGGGTTCCTTCTTCGAGCCCCGCTTGGCCTTCACAGCCGCGGACACCTCCGGCTTGGGCGCCCCGTTCTCGTCCGGCTTGAAGCGGATCTCGGCGTGGATCTCGATCGCGCTCTGGGAGATACCCTTCCAGAACTCGCGGCGGACCGACTCCGATTCGAGGAACCGGCGGATCTCGTCGGCGAACAGCCGGAGGATCTCCTCCTTCGCCGACTGCGCCTGCTGTCCGATGAACGCCGCGACGTCCTTCGGGAGCTTCCAGTCGCGGGCGAGCCGGCGCGCGCCCTCCTCGGTGAGGAACAGCGCGCCGACGCCGGCGAGGAGCGCCTTCTTCACCCCGTCCGCGATCGAGCCGCGCACCCCCGCGTCGTCGCCGATGTCGGGCGGCGGGACCAGCGGATCGTCGTCATCGGGGCGGTGCCCTTCCACGGTCGGCTCCTAGGCGCGGGGCTGCGCGCCGATGACGGGGAGGCGAGGCGCCTTCAGCACCTGGGTCGACACCGCGCCCGCGACGTTCCGCGCGACCGCGAGGAACGCCTGCGCCTGCGGGCTCTCGGGCGCGCCGGAGACGATCGGCAGGCCGTTGTCGCCGCCCTCGCGAATGGCGAGGTCGATCGGGATCTCCCCGAGGAAGCGGATCCCCATCTTGTCGGCGGCGGTGCGGACTCCGCCGTGCGCGAAGATCTGCGTCTCTCCGCGGCAGTGCGGGCAGATGAACGAGGACATGTTCTCGATGATTCCGAGCACGGGGATGGAGACCTTGTCGAACATCAGCTTCGCGCGGATGACGTCCGCGAGCGCCACGTCCTGCGGCGTCGAGACGAGCACCACGCCGGCCGCGCGGACGTTCTGCGCGAGCGTGAGCGGGATGTCCCCGGTGCCGGGCGGCAGGTCGAGCACGAGATAGTCGAGGTCGCCCCAGTTGACGTCGCGCAGGAGCTGGATGAGCGCGCCGGTGACCATCGGCCCGCGCCAGATGAGCGCCTGGTCGGGGTCGACGAGGAACCCGATCGACATCGTCTTCACGCCGTGCGCCTCGAGCGGCTCGAGCCGCTGGCCGTCCTTCGAGGTCGGACGCTGGGAGAGGCCGGTGAGCACCGGGACCGACGGTCCGTAGATGTCTGCGTCGAGGATCCCGACCTTTGCCCCGAGGCGTGCGAGCGACACCGCGAGGTTCACTGCCACGGTGCTCTTGCCGACGCCGCCCTTCCCCGATCCGACGAGGATGATGTTCTTCACCCCCGGCGTGAGCTGCGACTGGGCTACGCCGGGCGCCCCGCGGACCTGCGCACCCCAGGAGACCTCGACGCGCTTGAAGCCGGCGACCTCGAGCGCGCTCCGGACGTCCTTGCCGATGACTTCCTTCAGCGGACAGGCGGGCGTCGTCAGCTCGACCTTCAGCCGGACGGACTCGCCCTCTACGGCGAGATCCTTCACCATCCCGAGGGAGACGAGATCCCGGCGGAGCTCCGGGTCCATGACCTTGCGGAGTGCGTCGAGCGCGGCGGCGTTGTCGAGAGGCATGCGGCCGCCTTTATAGCGGGCCGCCCGGGGCTTCTCAACGAGACACAGGGAGCGTCCCCGCGCTACTCGAGCGCATCCACCCGCCAGCCGCTTCCCTCGACTACGAGGTGCGCCGCGCGGTCGCCGCCGACCGGAAGCCGGCCGCCGTCGGGCGCGAGAGAGAGCGGCGCGTGTGCGGCGAGCGCTTGCGCGACCCGGAGCGCCGCCTCGCGCGCCGTGCCCCCGCCGCCGCGGAAGTCGAGGGCGAGCCGCCCCGGGGTGTACGCGAGCCGCCAGCGCGCGGAGAGGAGCGCGTGGGCCTCCTCGAACCGGCCGGCGTCGAGCGCGCGGATGAACCGGCCGAGCACCTCCCGGGCGGCGCCGTCGTCCGTGCCGGACGGCGGGGGCGGGAAGGCGCGGACCGCGGGCCCGGCGCATGCGGCGGAGAGCGCGGCGATGACGGCGAGCGCGCGGGCGCGTCGAACCATCCCGTTCGCTTACCCGATCGCAGCGTCGGGCGGTAGTCTCGCGAGGGCCGGCGAGCGCCACCTCCCGCGCGAGCTCAGCGCGGGAGCGGGACCACCTCGGCGCTCCCGCCGGGAGGCTGCACGCGGACCTCGCCCTCGTCCTCCTCGCGCCCGAGGATCGCGATCTCGACATCGAGGAAGCGGCGGATGACGGCGGCGTTCGTCGTGAGGTGCTTCGTCACCGCGGCGACGGTGTAGCGGGTCGCGGGCACGATGCCTGGGGGCGGGGTGACGAGCTTCGCGGCAGCGAGCGCCGCCGGCAGGAGCAGCTGGTCCCCGAGGTTCCGGTCCACCGCGGCGCCGCCCGCGAGGTGCTCGCGGAACGCGCTCACCGCCGCGTCCGCGATCTGCTCGGGCGAGCGCTCGTACGCGGAGACCGCGCCGTGACCGGTCCGCGCCCGCTCGAACGTCGAGACGATGAGGACGTGCCCGCCCTTCGAGAGCGGCGCCGGGACCGGCACGCGCTCGGCGACCGCCGAGATGCCCACGTCGCGCAGCCCTCGCAGCGCACGGGCCGCCTGTCGGTCGGCGATCTCGTACCCGAGACCGCCCACCATCGAGACCACCTCGACGTCCTGAAGCGTGCCGCGGTGCCGGAGATCGAGCGGCGGCATGGGGTGGGCCGGCTCGACGCGCGCCGTGAACGCGCCTCCGCCCTCAGGGTAGAAGCCCGCGCCCTGCAGCTCGAGGTCGAACTTGAACCCGAGCCGGGCGACCGCCGGCGCCCAGACGAGCGCGAGGTAGTGGAAGCTCGGCGCGTGGTCCTGGTGGGTGCCGCCCTTCACCGTGAGGAACGACGGCCCGCCCGCGAGCGCGAGCGGCCAGCAGACCGTCTGGAAGAGGAGCGGCGTGGAGCCGGCCGTGCCGACGTCGAGCGTCCACTCGCCCGGCGACGCGGCCCGCCGCGGGCGGAACTCGAGCCGCGTCGAGCCCACGTCGTTCCCCACCACCTCGGCGTCGACGAGCCCGGCGACGGCACGGGTCGCCTCCCGATGCTGCGGGCGGAGCCCCGGCTTGAGCCGGCTCGCGCGGATCTTCGTGATGGTGAAGGGCTTCCCGGTGATCGCGGACAGGCTGAGCGCGGTGCGGAGGATCTGCCCTCCCCCCTCGCCCTGGCTCCCGTCGAGCACGATCGGCAGGTCCACGGCCACGCCGGCAATCTAGTGGGTTCCTCGCCGGATGTCGGCGAGAAAGCGCGGCCGGGGGCCCTGCGGGGGCGTGCTAGAAGGAGCCGTGCTCGCGGCGCTCGTCATCTTTGCGCTCACGTACGTCGCCGTGGCGGTGGGCCGGGTGCCGGGCCTGTCGGTCGATCGGCCGTCCGCGGCGCTCCTCGGCGCGGTCGTGATGGTCGCCGCGGGCGTGCTCTCGCCCTCCGAGGCCGGTCGCGCCGTGAACGGGGACACGCTCGGGCTCCTGCTCGGGACGATGATCCTGTCCGCGTACCTCGGCGAGGCGGGGTTCTTCCGCTGGGCGAGCGGGCGGATCCTCCGGGCGGTCGCGGGCCCGCGGGCGCTCCTGTGGGCGATCGTGTTCACCGCGGGCGTGCTCTCGGCGTTCCTCGTGAACGACACCGTCTGCCTCATGCTGACGCCGCTCGTCATCCGGGTCGTGGACGACGCGGACGTCCCCGCGCTCCCCTACTTCCTCGCGCTCGCGTTCGGCGCGAACGCCGGGAGCGTCGCGACGCTGACCGGGAACCCGCAGAACATGATCGTCGGGACCCTCTCCGGCATCCCGTACCTCACGTTCGCGGCCGCGCTCGCCCTCCCTGCCCTCGTGGCGCTCGCCCTCGTCGCGACCGTGCTCCACCTCATCTTCCGGCGCGACCTACCCGCCGGCCCGCTGTCGCCGCGCCCCGCCGCCGATCCCGGCGTGGACCGGCGCCTCCTCGCGTGGGCGCTCGGGGCGACGCTGCTCGCGATCGTGGGATTCCTCGCCGGGCTCCCGCTCTCGTGGACGGCCCTCTTCTGCGCGGCGCTCCTCATGGCGGTCGCCGGGCGAGCGCCGCGCGAGGCGCTCTCGAAGGTCGACTGGCCGCTGCTCGTCTTCTTCGCCGGGCTCTTCGTGGTGGTGGCCGGCGTCGCGCGCGCGGGCATCGCCGCGCGGATGCACGACCTCGTGGCGCCGCTCCTCGGCGCGGGCGCGGCGCACCAGGCCGTGACGTTCTCGCTCTTCAGCGTGGCCGGGTCGCAGCTCGTCTCGAACGTGCCGTTCGTGCTGCTCGCGGGCGAGTGGATCCCGCGCCTCGACGAGCCGCGCCTGCTCTGGCTCGCGACGGCGCTCGCCTCGACCCTCGCAGGGAACCTGACCGTCCTCGGCTCGGTCGCGAACGTGATCGTGCTCGAGCTCGCGGGCTCGCGCGCCCGCATCAGCTTCTGGCGGTTCCTCGCGATCGGCTCCGTCGTGACCGCGACGACGCTCGCCGCGGCGCTCGCGATCCTGCTCGCGGAGCGCGCCCTCGGCCTTCTCACGTGATTGCGAGCGCAAGGGCAGGCGGATGAGCCTGCCCCGGCCCGCCAGCGGGCCCCCAGCATGGAGCGCGGCTTCGCCGCGGGTACGGATCCCGACCGAGCGGGGGGGCTCGGGGGGCGCGAGCTCCGCGAAGCGGAGCGCGTGTCCCCCCGCTAGGTGAGTACGAGCCCGTCGTCCGTCCACTCGGCATGGCCGGACAGGATGGCATCGAGGTTCTCCGCGCGCTCGTCGGAGAGCGTCGAGACGAGCTCGAGGATCTGCGGATAGCTCACGACGAGATCGTCGAAGTCCTTGCGCGGGAGCCGGAGCAGCGTCCCGGGGCGCTTCACGACGATCGACGCGCTCGCCGGCGCCTTGCGCAGGCAGCTCATCTCGCCGAAGAGGTCGCCCTCCCGCAGGTGCCCCACGACGGTCGCCTTCCCGTCGCGGCGCTTCACGACGTCCACCGCCCCCTCGAGCACGACGTAAAGCCCGTCCGAGGGGTCGCCCTCGCGTATCACCTTCTCGCCCTCGGACACCGCGCGCGCCCGGAACCGCTCCATGATGAGCTTGCGCTCGTTGCGCTGGAACGGGCGAAACACCGGGCTCGCCGCCATCGCGTTCGCGAGGAGCCGCTGGCGGTAGAAGCGGCGGAGCGACTGCGCGACGTGCGGGTGCTGACCCGCGATCTGGAGGAGCACGTCCGCGGGGAACTCGAGGACCTCCGCCTCCTCCTCCGCCGTCACCGTCGCGGAGCGCGCCGCGCCGGAGAGGAGCGCCATCTCGCCGAAGAAGTCGCCCTCGCCGAGCTTCGCGAGGATCACCGTGCCGCCGGCCTCGTCCCGCTTCGACACCGCGAACCGGCCGCTCGCGACGACGTAGAAGCTCGTCCCCTCCTCGCACTCGCGGATGACCGCCTCGCCTCCCGCGATGCGGTGCAGGACCATGCCCCGGGTGAGCTCGACGAACGCCTCTCGCGAGAGGTCGGAGAAGATCGGGACGTGCGGGAGCGCGGGGGCGGGCGGCGCCGGTGCGGGGAGCGGCTCCGGCTCGGGCTCGACGACGATCTCGAGCGGCGCGGCCTCCTCGAGCGGGAGGACCTCGTCCACGACCGGCTCGCCCGCGCCGGGCGAGCCGAAGGACAGCGGCTCGTCCCCGATCACCTCGACGTCGATCGGGTCCGCGAGGATGAGGACGTCCGCCTCGACCCCCGCCTCGACCGCCGACTCGGCGGCGAACACGATCTGCGCGAACGCGGTGGACGGTTCTGCGTCCGGCTCGGGCAGCGGCTCCGGCTCGGTGTCGATCTCGATCTTGAGCGCCTCGGGCGGCTGCGCGACCTTCACCGGCGGCGGCGCGAGCGGGAGCGCGACGACCCCGTCCTCCCGCCGCGACGGCGGAGGCGGCGGGATGATCACCCCCACGCCCGCCGCCTTCATCGCCTGCAGCATGAGCGTGCGCGGCGGCGGCCGCGCCCCTTCCGCGGCGGCCTTCTTCGCGTACAGCTCGGCGAGCGCCGACTGCGTCGCGACGTGCTGCGGATCGAGCTCGAGGATCGTTTTTGAGATCGCGATGGCCTTGATGAGGAGGCCGTCCTTGCCGAAGCGGTCCGCCACCTCTCCGTAGGCCTGGATCGCCTCGGGGATGCGGCCGGCTCGGCGGAGCACCTCCGCGAGCTTCTGCCGCGTGCCGAAGTCCCGCCCGTCGCCCTCGGCCGCCTCGCGGTAGAGCTCCGCGGCCTTGTCGAGCTTGCCCTTCGCGGCCGCCTCTGCGGCCTTGTCCTTGAGCTTGCGGAGCTCGTCGGCCGACGGCTTGCGCATCGCCCGGTCATACCACACGCCCAGCCGGGCGCCGTCACCGCGCCGGCGCGCGCCGAGGGAAGCGCGCCCGCCCCTCAACGTCGCGCGCGCGGGACGCCCGAGGGGAATTTCGCGAGCGCCTCGACCGCGGCGCGCCGGACGCGCCCGTAGTAGTCGCTCCGGAGGGACTCGAGCCGCGCGGACGCGGCCTCGTGGCGGATCCGCCCCAGCGCGCGCGCCGCCGCCGCCCGCACGTCGGGGCGGTCGTCGGTGAGGAGCGCGGCGATCGAAGGCCCGGCCTCGCGCGCCGCGAGCTGCGCGAGCGCCTCGACGACCTCGGGCCGGGCGGGCGCCTCGGGTCGCGCGAGGTACGCGGCGAGCGGCGCCGCCGCCGCGGGAGCGCCGATCCGCGCGAGCGACGCGGCCGCCGCAGCGGCGGACGGTCCGTCGAGGAGCCCGACGAGGGCGGGGATCGCCTCGGCCGAGCCGGTGTCGCCGAGGGCGCGGGCGAGGGTGACCCGCCACTCCGGGCTCGCGCCGCCCGCCTCCTGCGCGGCGGCCACGAGCGCGGGCGTCCCGCGCGCGCCCGCGCGCGCGAGGCCCTCCGCCGCCGCCCCGCGGACCGCCGGCTCGGCGTCGGCGAGCGCGGCCGCGACGGCCTCGAGCGCCGCGCCTCCCTTCGCAGCGGCGAGCCCCTCCAAGGCGCCGGCCCGCACCTCGGGGCGGGGGTCGCGCGCGTGCGCGAGCAGGAGCGGCTCCGCGCCCGGCCGGGCAAGCCGCCCGGTCGCGGCGAGGAGCGCCCCCGCCTCGCGCGCGTCGTCGGGGGTCACGGGGTCGATCCACTCCGGCGGCGCGCCGGCCGCGGGCACGGCGGCGATCCAGCGGGCGCGTCGCTCTGCGAGCCGGGCGACGACCACCTGCATGCGGCGATCGACGGCTGCACCCGCCGTCGCGGCGCCGAGCACCGCGAGCGCGCGGGCTGCGGCAGCGCGTACGTCGGCCTCCGGCGCCCGCTCGAGCGCCGGGATGATCCGGTCGGACGCAGCCTGAGCCGCGGCGCCTCCGAGGCGGAGCTCCGCGAGCGCGGCGAGCGCCGCCTCGGCGCCGGGCCGCCCGAGCTTCGCGAGGATCGGGCGCTCGGGGCACTCCGCGTCCCGGCGGCGGGCCTCGCGCGCGGCGCGCGCGGCGACCTGCGGATCGGCGGCCCGGATCGCGAGCTCGCACAGCGCGACGCCGACCTCCGGGGCCTCCGGCAGCGCCGCGAGCGCCTCGGTCGCGGCGGCGGCGATCCGCGCCGTCTCCGCGGTGCCCGCCGCTGCGAGCGCGTCCGCGGCCCGCGGATCGCCGAGCCGCCCGAGCGCGCCCGCGGCCGCCTCTGCGAGCCCCGCGTCGTCCTCCGCGACGAGCGCCTCGAGGAACGGGCGCGCGCTCCAGTCTCCCGACTCACCGAGCCCCCGCGCCGCCGCCGCCGCGAGCGCCCGGTCCGGCGTCCGCGCGGGATCGACGAGCGGCAGGAGCTTCTGGACCGCGTCGGCCCGACCGCTCGCGCCGATCTCCTCGGCCGCGCCGGCGCGCGCGCTCCCGCGCCCCGCGTCGAGCGCCGCGACGTCGCGCTCCCACAGGATCCGGGCCTCCGCCTCGACCGCTTCACGCAGCGACACGCCGATCTGATCGAGCGCGTCCGCGATCGCGGCCCGGGCGCCCGGGGTCGCGTCGGCGTAGGCGACGAGGAGGTGCTGGCGTGCGCGCGGCTCTGCCGGCATGCCCGCGAGCCCGCGCGCGGCCACGGCAGCGACGTCGGAGGCCGGATCGCGCAGGAGCTTGCCGAGCGCGTCGGCCGCGGCGGGCCCGCCGCGCGCGGCGAAGCGCTCGGCGGCCGCGGCGCGAACGAGCGGGCTCCCGTCGCGCTGCGCGACGAGGAGCACCGCGAGCGGCCGGTCTCCGCTCGACGAGAGCGAACGAACCGCCGCCGCGCGCCGGACGGGATCCGCCGACTCGATGTCGCCGCGCCCGCACGCGATGGTGCCCGCCGCGAGGACGGACAGCAGGGCGAGGGCGGCTCGAAGGTCCTGCATGGCGCGCGATGCTCTCCGGTCCCCTCCCCCCGCGCAAGCGGAAGCGGCCCCGGTCGGTGATTCGCTCACCGCGAGAATCCTCCGCCGGCCGCCCGGCCTCTCCCCGGACAAGGAGGAACACGCCACATGAACGAAGGAACGCTGGACCGCTCGCTCCGCACCATCCTCGGCATCGCCGTCGTCTCGCTGGTCTTCGTCGGTCCGCGGTCGCTCTGGGCCCTCGTCGGCCTCTTGCCGCTCGCGACCGGCCTCGTCGGGTTCTGTCCGGTGTACCGCCTCGCCGGGATCGACACCTGTCGTGTCCCGTCGCGCAAGGCCGGCGCGAAGGTCACCTAGCGCGACCCCCGCCCGCGGCTCCGGGTGCTTCCGCGCCCGCTCCCCCGCCCGCCCCCCGCGCCGCGCGGGGGGTGCGGCGGGCGCGGTGACGGGCGCTCCGGCCGCTGGTCCGCTCCAGGCCGCCGGTCCGCCCCGGGCCGCCGGTCCGCTCCAGGCCGCCGCTCTGCCCCAGGCCGCCGGTCCGCACCGGGCCGCCGGTCCGGCCTCATCCGCCCCTCCGCTCCGGGCCGCCGCTCTGCCCCAGGCCGCCGGTCCGCAGCGGGCCGCCGGTCCGGCCTCGTCCGCCCCTCCGCTCCGGGCCGCCGGTCCGCTCCGACGCGCTCGTCTTCCGCGGTTCCTTCCACCGCTTCGTCCAGCACCTGTCGCTCGAAGCCCGGCGCAGGCGGCGGTCCGTGGCCGTGGCGCCGGGCGGCCTTCGGCAGGGCGCTCCGCGGCAGCGACAGCCGCTGCGGCTCGGCCTCGCCGCCCTCGAGCCCCACCGCCTGCCGCAGCTTTCGGACCTCGAGCGGCGAAAGGGACCGGAACTTCCCGGCCCGGAGCCCGTCGACGGTGAGGCCGCCGAACTCGGGACGAAAGAGCCGCTGGACTTGAAGTCCGACCGCCTCGCAGAGCCGCTTCACGAGGTGGAACCGGCCCTCGCCCACGACGACCCGCACCCAGACGTTCTTCTCGACCCGCTCGTGCACCGTCGCCTCGAGCGCGCACGCGGGCCCGTCGTCGAGCCGGACCCCCGCCGTCATCCGGAGGAGCGCCTCCGGCGCGGGATCGCCCTTCACCTTCACGAGGTAGGTGCGGCGGTGGCCATACCGCGGATGCGCGAGCCGGTTCGCGAGCTCGCCATCGTCCGTGAAGAGGAGCGCGCCCTCCGCGTCGAAGTCGAGCCGACCGACCGGGAAGACCCGCTCCTTCACGCCGCTCAGGTACTGAAGCGCGGTCGGGCGGCCCTCCGGGTCGGAGGCCGTCGTGACGCAGCCCGGCGGCTTGTAGAGGAGGTAGTACGCGCGCGTCTCGGCCGGCGAGATGAGCTTGCCGTCCAGGGTGACGAGGTCCCTGCCCGGCGCGACCTTCGTGCCGAGCTCGGTCACCGTCGCGGAGTTCACCTTCACCCGGCCCGCGAGGATGAGCTCCTCCGCCTTCCGGCGTGAGGCGACGCCGGCGGCGGCGAGGTACTTCTGCAGGCGGACGGGGCCTTCGATCACGGCCCGCTCCGCGGCTCGGTCTCGTCGGGGGCCGGCGCGTCCTCCGGCCCGGGCTTCTCGTCGAGTGCGGCCTCTGCGGCGCGGTCGCGCGCGTCCGCGGCGTCGATCGCGCGCTCGAGCTCCTCGAGCGCCGCGTCGCCCTCGGAGCGCTTCGCCTCGAGCTCCGCGCGGAGCCGCTCGTCCTTGAGCTCGTCGACGAGCCCGGCGATGGGCTCGGGGGCCGGCTCCGGCTGCTTCTCGACGATGTCGCGGTGCTCCTCGGAGAGCTCGTGGAACTCGCGGAGCGTCGGGAGCGAGGCGAGGTCCTTCAGCGAGAAGAACTCGAGGAACTCGCGGGTCGTTCCGTAGAGGATGGGCCGGCCCGGCTCCTCCTTCTTCCCGAGGATCTTCACGAGGCGGCGCTCGAGCAGCGCCTTCACGACCGCGCCGCAGTCGACCCCGCGGATCTCCTCGATCTCAGGGCGCGTGACCGGCTGCCGGTAGGCGATGATCGCGAGCGTCTCGAGCGCGGCGCGGGTGAGGCGCTGCGGCCTCACCCGGAGGAAGCGGCGCGCGAAATCGGAGTTGTCGGGCGAGGTGCGGAGCTGCCAGCCGCCGGCGACCTCGTGCAGGACGATCCCGGAGATCCCGTCGCGGTGATGGCCGGAGATCTGGTCGAGCGCCTTCTCGAGCCGCGGGATCTCGACCCCGGTCGCCTGCCGGATCTCCTCGAGCGCGAGCGGCCGCTCCGCGAGAAAGAGGAGCGTCTCGACGACCGTCCGGACGCGGGCCTCGGAGAGGCGGCGCGCCGCGGCGGCGAGCTTCTCGAACGGCTCCTCCTTCTCGTCCGGGACGTCGATCTCGGCCGAGGGGACCTCGTCGAGGGCGGGGTCGCCCTTCGCCTCCTCGGCGGCCTGGAGCGCCTCGAGCTCCTTCGCGCTCACGCTCGCGGCGGTCGCGGCGGCCGACGCAACGGCGGCGGGCTCTCGCGACTCCGCGCCCCCCTCGGCGGTCGACGTGCTGGGGGTGAGCGGGCCATCGGAGCTCACGGTCATCGGTAGTCCTCCTGTCCGCTCGGGACGTCGTCGCCGAGCGTGTCGCGTGCCTCGACGAGGATCTCCGCCCCGGCGCCCGCGTCGTCGTGGGCCGCCTGGAAGATCCGGATGAGCTTCAGCTTCGCCATCTCGAGGATGGCGAGGAACGTCGAGATGATCGCGGCGCGGTCGTTCCCGCCGCCGGGGCCGGCGAGCAGCTCGTCGAAGCGGGCGCGCCGGTGGAGCCGGAGCACGTCCGCCACGCGGGCGATCGCGTCGCTGATGGTGAGCCGGTCGGTGAGGACCTCGTGCGCGTGCTTCGGGCTCGCCTGCGCGAGCGCGCGGTCGAGTGCCTCGATGAGCTTGAACACCGAGACGTCGGCGAGCCCCTCGGGCCCCTCCGGCGCGGCGGGCCGCTCCGCCCGGGCCTTCCGGACGAAAACGCTCCGCTCGAGGATGTCGCGCGACCCGAGCTCCTCGCCGGCGGCCTTGTACTTCTGGTACTCGAGCAGCCGCCGCACGAGCTCGGCGCGCGGGTCGACGCCCGAGTCCTCGGCCGAGGGCGCGTCCTCGGCGACCTCGGTGCGCGGCAGGAGCAGCTTCGACTTCATGAGGACGAGCTGCGCCGCCATGTGCAGGAACTCGCCCGCGACATCGATGTCGAGCTCGCGCAACGCGTCGAGCGTCGCGAGGTAGGCCTCGGTGATCTTGGCGATCGGGATGTCGAAGAGCTCGACCTCGTGCTCCTTGACGAGGTGCAGGATGAGATCGAGCGGGCCCTCGAACGGCGGCTCCCCCGGGCGCAAGGGCGGCAGCGCGACGCGGAACGCCTCCGCGGCTGCCCGCGCCGTCGGCTCGGTCGCGGCGAGCCCGGCGCCCGTATCGGAGTTCCTGGCCATCCGGGGTCAGGCTAGCCGATCCTCATCGCCTCGCGGACCTGGACCATCGTCCGCTCCGCGACCTCGCGCGCCTTGCGCGTGCCGAGCTGGACGATGTCGTCGAGATCCTTCGGCCGGGCGAGGAGCGCCTCGCGCTTCTCGCGCATCCGCTCCTGGTCCGGGCCGAGCTTCTCGAGCAGCTTCTTTTTGCAGTCGACGCAGCCGATGCCCGCGGTCCGACAGTTCTGGTCGACCCACGCGACGGTGTCCGGCGTCGAGTAGACCTTGTGCAGGTCATAGATGCCGCACACGTCCGGGTTCCCGGGATCCTGCCGCCGCTTGCGCGCCGGGTCGGTCACCATCCCCATGATCTTCTTCGTCGTGGACTCGGCGCTCTCGCCGAGCTCGATGGCATTGCCGTAGCTCTTCGACATTTTCCGGCCGTCCGTGCCGAGCACCTTCGCCGCCTCCGTGAGCAGCGGCTGTGGCTCCGGGAAGACCTCGCCGTAATGGAAGTTGAAGCGGCGGACGATCTCGCGGCACAGCTCGAGGTGCGACACCTGATCGGCGCCCACCGGCACGCGCGTCGCCTTGTAGAGGATGATGTCCGCGGTCATGAGGACGGGGTAGCCGAGGAAGCCGTACAGGGCGAGGTCGCGATCGGTGATGTTCTCCCGCATCTCCTTGTAGGACGGCGAGCGCTCGAGCCAGCCGAGCGGCGTGATCATCCCGAGGAGCAGGAAGAGCTCGGCGTGCTGCTTCACCTGGCTCTGGACGAAGAGCGTCGCCTTCGCCGGATCGATGCCGGCCGCGATGAAGTCGACGAACATCTCGCGCTCGGACTGCTTCACGACCTCGGTCCGATCGTAGCTCGTCGTGAGCGCGTGCCAGTCGGCGCTGAAGAAGAAGCAGTCGTGGTCGGCCTGGAGCCGCACCCAGTTCGCGAGCGCGCCGTGAAGGTGACCGAGGTGGAGCCGGCCGGTCGGGCGCATGCCGCTGACGACGATGGGGCGGGCGGAGTCGGTCATGGGAGGAGCTCGGACGTGGAGGGCTAGGAGCCCGCGAGGAAGGTGCTGACGCGGAGGACGCCATCGGCGAGGGAGTAGATGGTGCCGGACAGGAACCCGGTGCTCCTCGAGAGCAGGATGACGCCGATGAGCAGGAACGGCCCCGCGGCGCTGATCCGCTCCCACGCCGGCTGGAGCGCGCGCGGCATGAAGTGATCCGCGACACCGCCGCCGTCGAGCGGGTGGATGGGGATGAGGTTGAACACTGCGAGCCCGACGTTCGTGACGACGAGCTGGATGAGGAGCGCAAACCCGCCGGTCCCGGGGATCACCGCCGCGGGCGCGAACCGCGTCAGGAGACCGAGCGCCACCGCCGCGATCAGTGCCAGGACGACATTCGCGGCCGGGCCGGCCGCCTTGACGAGCGCCGTCCCGAACCGCATCGAAACGTCGCGGCGGAAGCGCGTCGGATCGAACGGGACGGGCTTCGCCCACCCGATCGGCGCCCCGATGAGAGGCAGCAGGTAGGTGCCGATCGGATCGGCGTGCACGAACGGATTCAGGCTGAGTCGCCCCATCCGGGCGGCGGTATCGTCGCCGAGGTGCCACGCGCTCCAGGCGTGCGCGAACTCGTGGACGCAGAGCGACATGAGCAGGATGAGCAGCCGCAGGACGGCCTGCTGCAACGCCTGGGGCGAGAAGTCGAACAACGGCGGAAACCCCCGGAAGGAAGGGGGTTCCTTTAGCAGCGCCGGCCGGGCTGGTCAACGCGGACGGCGGGACGTCCGGATCACGCCCGCGGGTGGAAGCGGTCGTACAAGCGGCGAACGTGGGTGCGGTCCACGTGCGTGTAGATCTGCGTCGTCGAGACGTCCGCGTGGCCGAGCATCGCCTGGACCGCCCGCAGATCCGCGCCGCCCTCGAGCAGGTGGGTCGCGAAGCTGTGGCGGAGCTTGTGGGGCGAGATGGGCCGGCGGATCCCGGCGGCGCGCCCGTGCCGCGCCACGATCTTCGCGAAGCCCTGCCGGGTCATGCGGCCGCCGCGCGGCGTGACGAAGAGATCCTTCGAGCGCCGGCCCCGCAGGAGCGCCTCGCGGGCCGAGAAGAGGTACGCGCGCACCGCCTCCGCCGCAGGGGCGCCGACCGGCACGAGCCGCTCCTTCGACCCCTTCCCGCGAGCGATGAGGACCCGCGTCTCGAGGTTCAGGTCGTTCAGCTCGAGCGAGACGAGCTCCGAGACCCTCAGCCCGGTCGCGTAGAGCAGCTCGAGCATCGCGCGATCGCGGCGGCCGGCGGCCCCCCGCGGATCCGGCTGCGCGAGGAGCGCCTCGACCTCGGCGCGGGAGAGCAGCGAGGGCAGCCGCCGGCCGGGGCGCGGCGAGTCGATCTCGTCCGTCGCGTCGAGCGGCGCGAGCTTCTCCGCGACGAGCAGCGCGTGCAGCTGCCGGATCGCCGAGAGGGCGCGCGCCTGCGAGCGCGAGGAGAGGCCGCGCCGGACGAGCTCGGCGAGATGGGCCTGCACCTCGGCGCGGGTCACCGCAGCCCACTCGGGGATGCCGATCGCGGCGAGGTGCTCGGCGTAGCGGCGGAGGTCCCGGCCGTATGCCTCGACGCTGTTCGCGGCGAGCCCCTTCTCGATCCGGACGTGGGAGAGGAAGAGGTCGAGGGCGGCGTCGAGTCCCACGCGCGGACGATATCGCCTTCGCGCCCGCCGTCCACTTACCCGCCCCCCCGACCTCAAGCCACGAGATCGGAGACGTCGCCCTTCCCGGCGCGCAGGACGACCGGCTCCGGGCCGGACAGGTCGATGACCGAGGACGGCTCGTTCGCCCGGTACCCGCCGTCGAGGACGAGATCGAGCCCGTGGCCGAGCTTCTCCTTGATGTCCTTCGCGTCGATGAGCACCTCGCCGTCCGGCGTGGCGGCGGAGGTCGAGATGAGCGGGTGGCCGAGGCGCCTGACGATCTCGAGGGCGATCGGGCTGTCCGGGATCCGGATGCCGACCGTCTTCTGGCGCCGCAGGACGAGATCCGGGACGAGGCGCGTCGCCGGCAGGATGAACGTGAACGGCCCCGGCACCTTCCGGCGCAGCACCCGGTAGGCGGCGTTGTCGACGAGCGCGTAGCGCGAGATCTCGGCGAGATCCTGGCAGATGAACGAGAGCTCGTGCGACCGCGGGAGCGCCTTCAGCTGGTAGATCCGCTCGATGGCGCGCTTGTCGAACAGGTCGCAGCCGAGGCCGTAATACGTGTCGGTCGGGAACGCGAGGAGCCCGCCGGACGAGAGGACGGTGACCGCGCGCTCGACGACGCGCGGCTGCGGGTGGTCGGGGTCGATCTCGACGATGGGAGCCGCCGCCATGGTGCGCGGTTCTAGCAGCTTTCCCGGGCCGGCCCAAGATTCGAGCCGAGCCGATCCGGCCTGCGCAGCATCCCGTCCACCTCGCGCACGAGCGCCCCGAGCTCGAGCGGCTTGCGGTGAAAGGCAGTGAAGCCCGCGCCCGCAGCGTCCTGCGGCCGCTTGCCGCTGCACGCGATCGCCGGCAGGTGCGGCACCATCTCGCGCAGCCTCGCGAGCAAGCTCGCCCCGTCCACGTCCGGCAGCTCGAGATCGAGGAGCGCGAGATCGGGCGCCCGGGCGCGGACCGCCGCGAGCGCCTCCGCGCCGCTCCGCGCGACGTCCACGTCGAACCGGCCGCGGGAGCGGAGGAACACCTCCAGGATCTCGCCGAAGGCAGGGTCGTCCTCGACGACGAGGATGCGAGGACGGAGCCCCCCCGAGACGGCTTGCGCCTCGGCCTCGGACAGGAGGGCAACGGGACCCACCGGAAGGCCGCCCGGCTCGACCGCCGCAGCGCCGACCGCAGCGTTCGAGCAGCGGGTGGCGATCCGCACGGCGCTCGCGCGCGCGGCGGCGGCGCCGACGCCCGGCAGGAGCAGCGCGACCCGGTCCTCGCCGACGCGCGCCGCGAGGCCGTCGGGCGGGAGCTCGGTGCGGGCTGCCTCGAGCGCCGCGGCGCGATCGCGCTCGTCGCCGCGGAGGAGCGCGACGACGACCGCGACCGGCTCCGCCCGCGCGGCGCCGCGCTCGAGCGCGGCGTCGAGCGCCGCGACGAGCCGCGCCTCCTCGCGGCTCCCGGGCCCGTCGATCTGACCGGGGGCGCTCACCGGGCGAGCCCCTCGAGGAGCTGGAGCAGGGACTTGAAGTCGATGGGCTTTCGCACGTAAGCGTCGAAGCCCGCGCCGCGGATCCTTGCCTCGACCTCCGGTCCCTTGAGCGACGTGCACGCGATGACCGGGATGCCACGCGCCTCGGCACGGCGCCGCATGAGCGCGAGGACCTCGTACCCGTCGAGCCCGGGCATCATGATGTCGAGCAGGATGGCGTCCGGGCGGTGATGGCCGGCGAGGTAGCCGGCGAGGAACCCATGCCGGGCCGTCTCGACGTCGTACCCCGAGGACCGGAGGAACTCGCGGACGACGTCGAGCAGCGTCTCGTCGTCGTCGATGACGAGGACCCTCCGGCGCCGCGGGACGCGGTCGGGCTCGACGGGCCGCGGCGTGAGCGCGGACGCCGGCGGCCCGGCCGAACCGAGATCCCGAGGGACCGGCATGCCGCGCTCGACGAGGAACTTGCGAAGGTCGCCGACCGACACGCGCCCGTGACCACCCACCGTGCGATGCGCGAGGATCGACCCGTCGCGGATCCAGTTGCTGACGGTCCGCGTGGAGACCCCGCACGCGGACGCCACCTCGACGCTCGTCAGGTACCGGGTCGACTTCAGTTGCATTACCGGTCTTTCCCGAATTTCCCGTTCTTCCGGTTGGGGACCGTAGCAGCAGGCGCCTGACCGGTCAACGCATCGGAGCCGGCACCCGTCCCACGCGGCGCTTCCAATTCCGACGATATCGGCGATGGACTCACCCGAGATCACGGATGGAAAACGCCCGCCTGGTCTCCCGGGCGGGCGTTTCCCAGCGACCTTGGGCGGTGGCTAACCGCGGCTCTTCCCGCGCTCGATCAGCTCGCGGACCTTCTGGCCGCCCTTGCGCCCGATCTCCTCGTAGAACGCGTGACCGCGCTCGTCGCGGACCGTGATCCCACCCTTCCGGCCCGCCTCCGAGACGGTCATTCCCCGGCGTCCTTCCTCGGGCTCAGCGCGCTCCGCGCGCCCCTTCTCCTCACCGTCCGCCATGGTGCCCCCTCCCCATGCGCGCCCCCGCGCGCTCGCTGCTACCTTTCGCTGCCGCCGTCGTGGTGCCCGGCCTCCCCCTCACCACCGCCCCCCGCCTTCCCCTTCTCGATGAGCTCCCGGACCTTGTGGCCGCCCTTGCGCCCGATCTCCTCGTAGAAGGGCGTGCCCCGCTCGGCCTTGATCGTCTCGCCGCCCTTCTTGCCGATCTCCTCGTAGAAGCGAGGGCCCCGCTCGGCCTTCACGGTGTCGCCGCCCTTCTTGCCGATCTCCTCGTAGAACTTCCGGCCCCGCTCGGCCTTGACGGTCTCGCCGCCCTTCTTGCCGATCTCCTCGTAGAACTTCCGACCTCGCGTCTCGCGGACGCGGACGCCCCCCTTGCGACCGGCCTCCGAGACCGTCATCGCCCCCTTGCTGCCGCTCTTCTTCTCTTCAGCCATGGATCGCCCCCGTGCTCCGATCGAGCACAATGTGGTCGCTGCTCCTACGCCGGCGCAGGGCCCGCGCGAGCACGTGCTCGGCGATGACCTCCGCCATGTCGAGGCCGGTCGCCTCCAGGATCCCTTGCCAGCTGGGATTCCCATTCACCTCGAGCACCGTCGCGCCCTCGCCGGTCGCGATCAGATCCACCCCCGCGTAGTCGAGCCTCAGCGCGCCCGCGGCAGCCTCGGCCGTTGCCGCGATCGAGGGGCCGATCTCCACGGGCTCCGCCCGTCCCCCCCGGCCCATGTTGGTCCGCCACTCGCCGGGAGGGGCGTGGCGCGCGATGGCAGCGCGCGTGCGGCCGCCCACCACGAACACGCGCAGGTCGCGCCCGGGGTGCGGGACGTAGCACTGGAGGTAGATCGCCGACTCACGCTCGACCCGCTCGCGCACCCGCGCGCGCCCCTCCTCGTCGGGCCGGAGCCGCTCGATGCCGTCGCCGAGCGATCCTGCGAGCGGCTTCACGACCACCTCGCCGAGCGCGCCGAGCGCGCGCTCGGCGTCCTCGGGCGACTGGGCGACCGCGGCCCGCGGGGTGGCGACGCCGGCGAGCCGGAGGAGCCACGAGGTGCGGAACTTGTCCTGCGCGGCGAGGAGCGGGTCGAGCCTGTTCACGACGAGCGCGCCGGTGCCCTCGAGCGCGCGATAGATCTCGAACTGCACGTCGGGGTCGCCTTCACGGCCGAGGCCTCGCGCGAGGATGAACGCGTCGAACACCGCGGCCGGCGCGCCCCCGGCGAGCACGACGACCTCGTCGCGATCGATGCGGGTCCCGAGCGCGGCCGGGTCGATCACGGCGGCGTCCGCCCGACGCGCGCACGAAGCGAGCAGGCGCTCGCTGTGCCAATCGTCCTCGGGCCAGGCGGTCACGACCCCAATTCGGATGAAGCGCTTCATGCCCAGGCTTGCTTCCCTTCCCCTGCCCCGACCGCCCGGGGGAAATGGTGTCCACGGCCGGTTGCCTGGACAAGAGCGCGCCATCCCGGGTGTTTTCCGGGAGTCGCGACAGGGCCGTGGACGGCCCCCTGAGGGGCTGCTCTAGTCGGGACGCGCGACGGCGTGCGTGAGCTCGGCGATGACGCGCGCCGCGAGCTCACCCTCGAGCCGTCCACCGTCGGAGGTGCGCACGTAGAAGGCGTCCGCGGCGCGATGTCCCTCCGTCGTGATGCGCGCGAGGTCCACCGTGAGGCCTAGGTCGAAGAAGGTCCGCGAGAGCCTGTGGAGGAGCCCGACGCGGTCGGCCGTGAAGACGTCGACGACGCTGTGCGTCCGCGCGCTGTCGTTGTCGATGACGACCTTCGTCGGCACGCGCGGGAGCGGCTTCTGGGGGAGTGAGGAGGCGCGCAGGCGTCGGGCCATCAGGGCGTCGAGCGACTCGTCGCCCGACAGCACGCGCGCCAGGTCGGCGCGCGCGCCGCGCCAGCGCGCCGGCTCGACCGGCCCCTCTTCCGGGCCGCGCAGCTCGAAGACGTCGAGCGCCCGTCCGGCGAGCCAGCCGAGCGCCGCGTCGGACGGCGACGAGAAGACCTCCGCGTGCTGGATGTCGATCCGGTGCGCGGCGAGGACGCCGGCGATGGTCGCGAGGAGGCCGGGCCGGTCCGGGGCCGTGAGGGCCACCTCGGAGTGGCCGAGGTCGGACCGATGGCGCGTCGACGTCGCGAGCGCGCGCCCGCGGCCGAGCGACAGGAGGCGCAGGTGGCGCGGCGCGAGCCCGGGGGCAACCGTGAGGAAGTAGCGCGCGGGCATCGCGGCGACGAACCGGTCGTGGTCCTCGACCCGGACGCCCCACCCGCGCTGCTGCAGCGCCTCGAGCGCGAGCTCGCGCCCGGCGGACTCCGCGGTGCCGGGGGCGGGCCGCCGCTCGCCGCGCCGCAGGACCTCCCGCGTCTTCTGGAAGAGCTCGCGCAGGAGCCGCGCCTTCCACTCGGTCCAGGTGCGCGGGCCGACCGTCGCCATATCCGCGTAGGTGAGCAGGTACAGCTTTTCGAGCCGGTCGAGCGTGCCGACCTCCTCCGCGAACGCGTGGATGAGGTCCGGGTCGGAGAGGTCGCGCCGCTGCGCGATCGCCGCCATGCGCAGGTGCTTCAGCACGAGCCACTCGATGTCCGCGGCGTCGTCGGGATCGACGCCGATGCGCACGCACGCCTCCGCCGCGATCTGGGCGCCGCGGGTGGAGTGGTCCTTGCCGGAACCCTTCCCGATGTCGTGGAAGAGCGTGCCGAGGTAGAGCGCGAGGGGCCGCTGCATCCCCTGCATGAGCTCGGTGAGCCCCTCCTCCTTCACGTCGCCGCAGCGCAACGCGAGCAGGCGCCGCACCGCGAAGAGCGTGTGAACGTCCACCGTGTACACGTGATAGACGTCGATCTGCCGGCGCGCGGTGATGCGCGCGAACTCCGGGATCACCTTCTGCAGCACCCCGAGCTCGTGCATGAGCGTGAGGAACCGCCCGTGGGTACCGGGGCGCGTGAAGCAGGAGAGCAGCTCCTGGTTCAGCTCCGGGTCGAGCGCCTCCTCCTCGGTGAGCTCCTCCGCCGCCTGCGCCGCGAGGTCGCGCGCGTACGGATAGAGGTCGAAGCCCTCCCGATCGGCGGCGGCGAAGAGCCGGACGAGCGCCGCGGGCGAGCGGCGGAGCACGTCCTTGTCGATGACGGAGAGCCGGCCGCGGAAGACCTTCAGCTCGCCGCCGGGCAGGAAGCGGTCCGCGGCGCGCGGCGGTTGTCCGCGGAGCAGCGGAACCGGCCGCTCGGCGCCGATCGTCGCTGCCGGCGGCGGCACCATGCGCCAGCCCATGGCGTTCTGCGGCTCGAGGCAGCGGTCCACGATCGCGTCGCAGGCGACGAGCACCGTCTTCGCGGCGAGGTAGTAGTGGCGCATGAACTCCTCGACACCGCTGCCCTGCTCGCCGTCGCTGTAGCCGAGCGCGGCGGCGACCTGCGGCTGGACGTCGAAGGTGAGCTGGTCCCACTTGCGCGCGGCGAGGTAGTGCATCTCGTTCCGGACGCGCCAGAGGAAGTCGCGGGCGCGCCGCATCTCGCGGATGTCGCGCTCGGGCAGGAGCGCCCGCGCGAGCATCTCCGTCAGGCCCGCGACCTTGAACCGGACGCGCGCAAGCCAGAGGGCCGAATGGACGTCTCGCAGCCCGCCCTCGGACTCCTTCACGTTCGGCTCGAGCAGGTAGAGCGAGTCGCCGAACCTATCGCGGCGCGAGCGCATCTCCTCGAGCTTCTCGGCAAGGAACTTGTCGACCTTCGCCTGGGAGAGGCCGTGGAGCTCCTCGCGCTCGAGCTCGCGGAAGAGGGTCCGGTCGCCCGCGAGGTAGCGCAGGTCGAGGAGCGCGGTGCGCGCGGTGTGGTCCTCCGACGCGAGCTGGTCGCACGCCTTGAGGTCCCGCACGCCGTATCCGACCTCGAGCTTCAGATCCCAGAGCGCATACAGGAACCGCTCGCTCGCGAGCTTCACGAACGCGTCCGGATCGCGCTCGCCGTGGAGCACGAGCAGGTCGACGTCGGAGAACGGGGCGAGGTCGCGCCGCCCGTATCCGCCGAGCGCGAGGAGCGAGACCGGCGATGGCGCGAGGGTCTTCGCCGCGTCGGCGACGGCGCGCTCCCAGAGCACGAGGACGATCCGGTCCATCGCGGCGCTCTGGAGCCGCACGACCGTCTGCCCGCTCGCGCCCGCCCGGTGGACGTCCGCGATGAAGTTGCGCTGCGCCGCGAAGTCCGCCCTTGGATCGCCGGTGAGCGGGGGCAGGTGCTGGAGCCGCGCCTCGTAGTCGTACGGGGCCGCGACGGGGAGGCTGGTGTGGGTCTCCGGGACGAGCATGCGGCGCGGAGTATAGCGTCGGGTCCCGACGGCCGCCCGGGCGCTCAGCAGTCCGCGCCTCAGCGCGCCGCGACGCGGTCGCCGCTCCGCGCGAACGCCGACACGGCGCGCGCGATCCCCGACGCGACCTCCTCCTGGTAGCGCGCGGACGCGAGGCGTCGCTCCTCGTCGCCGTTCGAGATGAACGCCGTCTCCACGAGCACCGCGGGCATCCGCGCACCGAGCAGCACGTAGAAGAGCGCGCTCTTCACGCCGAGGTCGCGAACCTCGCCGATGCGTGCGCGGACGCCGGTCGTCACCTCGCGCTGGACCATCCGGGCGAGCCGCTGCGACGCCCCCGCGCTCGCCTTCGCGCCGAGGTCGGTCAGGATTCGCGCCACCTCGCCCTCCCCGTCCCCGAGGTCGAGGCCGTTCTCGCGCGCGGCGAGTCGCGCGGCGTACCGGTTGTCGGCGGTATTGAGATAGTAGGTCTCGACGCCGGCCCGGTTCCGCCGCGGGTGGGCGTTCGCGTGGACCGAGACGAAGAGGTCGCCGCGCGCGGTGTTGGCGATGGCGGTCCGCTCCTCGAGCGCGATGAACCGGTCGTCCTTGCGGGTCAGCACGACCTCGAAGCCGGCCTCCCGGAGCTTCTTCGCGAGCCGGCGTGCGGTCGCGAGCGTGACGTCCTTCTCGCGGACGCGCCTCGGCCCGATCGCGCCGGGGTCGTGTCCGCCGTGACCCGCGTCCACGACGATGCGCCGGATCGTCGCGGGCGCCTCCTCGGCTCCGTCGTCGCCGCCTGCCGTCGCTGTCCCCTTCGACTCCGCGCCGCCTTCGGCGGCGCTACGCTCAGCGTGAGCGGACGTCACAGCCGGGGTCCCCTTCGACTCCGCGCCGCCTTCGGCGGCGCTACGCTCAGGGTGAGCGGAGGTCGGCGTCGGGCTCGCGGTCGCCTGCCGCTGCCGACGCGCACCGATGTCGAGGACGAGGCGCGGCGGGTCGTCGAGCGCGAAGATCTGCACGCCGTCCGCGCCCGGCAGCTCGAGAACGACGCGCACCGTGTCGGGGCCATTCTGCGCGGCCCGGACACGGTCCACCTGCTCTCCCGCGACGGGGCGCGCGAGGGCTGCCCCCTCGAGCACCGCCGGCCGGAGGTCGAGCGCGATCCGCCGCGGATGGCCCGGCGCGGGCGCGAGGTCGAGCTTCTGCCACCCGACCCAGTGAGAGAGGTAGACGGCGACGCGCGTGTAGTCCTCCGACGCCCAGCTCCGGACCTCGGAGACGCGCGCGGGCCCCTCACCGCCGGAGGTCCCGAGCGGATGTGCCGGCGCCGCGGACGGCGAGAGATCCGCGAGCGCGGCCTCGAGCGCCGGATCGGGCGGGGACTCGTCATCCGCAGCCGGCTCCGCGGGCTCGGCGCGCTCTGGCCGCACCGCGCGCGCTCGGGCGCCGCGCTTCGGCACGGAGGAGGTCGTCCGCTCCTCGGCGGGCTCGCCGGCCTCGCGGCGGATGGCGCGGGCGAGCACCGGCGCATCGCGGGAGCCGGCGCGCGTCGCGCGGCCGGCGAGCGAGAGCGCCGCCTCGCGGTCGGCCTCGTTCGCCGACCAGCGGTAGAGGGCGTAGCGCGCGCGCGCCGCCTCGAGGTACGCCGCGGGCGCGTCCTTGCCGCGCGCCGCCCGCAGCAATGCGTGAATCGCGCGCTCCCACTGGTGGTGGTAGCGGCGGCGACTCCGGTCCCGCATGAGCGCCGTCATCGCGGCGCGGGCGTCCGCGAGCGTCGGCGCGCGCGCCGGGCGCGGGTGGGAACGGACGGGCTTGGCCGCAGCGCCGCGCGTGGCCGGCCGCGGCGCAGCCCCGCGCTGCGCGCCCGCGCCTGCGGCGCCCGGCGCCGCGACGGAGAGGAGAATGGTGAGCGCGAGCGCCCGGCGGCCCATGGCTCGTCACTCTCCCCGACCGCGATATCTCCGTCCAATTCTCGGACGTGAATGCCGGATTACTTGGACGTGGTCGTGGACGTGGTCGTGGACTTCGACTTCGACTTCGAGTTCGACCAGGTCCAAGTCCAGCTCCAACCCAGGTCCAGGTCCAGGTCCAACCCAGGTCCACGTCCGCGATCATGAGCGGACCCTCCACCCGGGGCGGATCCGGCGCCCTTCCTCGATCGCACACGTCGCGTCCGGGGCCGACAAGCTCGTCTCGGCGGTGCTCGCGATGGCTAGGCCGGACGGCTGCCCGGGCATTGCATTGCGCCGGCGGCAGCAGTGAGACTCCGTCGCATTCCGTGCGTCACCGTGCCGCGGTTATTTTCTCGGTGCGCGGTGAATTCCGGGTAGAGTCCCGCGTCTCTCAAGTGGGCGGATTGGGCCGCCCCCCGATTCAGGAGCAACAACCGTGACCAAGACCTTCGCTGCGCTGTTCGTCGCCGTCGCTCTCGCCGTCGCCACGTCCGCGTCCGCCGCGGCGCCGACGGGCCCGATCTCCCTCCCGGCAAAGCCGGGCGCCGTGACCTTCAACCACGCGAAGCACGCGCAGCTGAAGTGCACCACCTGCCACAAGGACGAGACCGGCGGGGCGATCGAGGGCTTCAACAAGACCGTGAACAAGGACACCGCCCACGGCAAGTGCCACGAGTGCCACAAGAAGGAGGGCAAGGGCCCTCAGAAGTGCGCCGACTGCCACGTCAAGAAGTAGGCACTCGTCGACCGCTTCAGTGAGAGGGGCCGGGAAACCGGCCCCTTTCCTTTTGTGAGTCGCGCCACCCGTGCCGCAGGCCTCGGCGCCGCGTCCACTTGCCGCATCGGGACGGGGCGCGGCAGGCGCTAGAGTGCCGCGCTCGACGCGCCGGGAATCGACCCGCGCTCGCGCTTCAAGGAGCGTTCATGAAGACCTTCGCTGCCCTGGTCGTCGCGTTTGCCCTCACCCTCGCGACGTCGGCGTCCGCCGCCGCGCCGGAGAAGGCCCTCGTCCTCCCCGCGAAGCCGGGGAACGTGACGTTCAACCACAAGGCCCACACGGCGCTGAAGTGCACGCAGTGCCACAAGGACGACAAGGGCGGCGCGATCGAGGGCTTCGGCGCGACGGTGAACAAGGACAAGGCCCACGCCGCCTGCCACGAGTGCCACAAGAAGGAGGGGAAGGGCCCCCAGAAGTGCGCCGACTGCCACAAGAAGTAAGGCGCTCGCCCTGAGATGATCGAGGGGAGACCGGCCCCGTTTCTTTTCAGCGACCCGCGCTGCCGCTGCCGAGCTTCTTCTTCCAGCCGGCGAGCAGGTTCAGCGCGTCGAGCGGGCGGAGCTCGTCGAGCTCGAGCGCGCGGAGCGCCTTCGCGACCTCCTCCGCCGCCGCATCGGACCGGGCGAGCACAGGGGCAGCCGGATGAGACTGCCCCGGCCCCCCAGGGGGCCCCAAGAATTGAGCGCGGCTTTGCCGCGGGTACGGATCTCGAGCGAGCGGGGGCTCGGGGGGCGCAGCTTCATCGCGCCCCCCGCCCAGATTGAACAGCCCGAGCTGGCCGGGGTCGGCGTTGCGGCGCCCCCCGCGCGCGAGGGTCGCGTGGCCGCCCTCGTCCACCTCCATCGCCTCGAGGTTCCGCAGGATCTCCCGCGCGCGCGCGAGCACCTTCGCCGGGAGGCCGGCGAGCTTCGCCACCTCGATGCCGTAGCTCCTGGACGCGCCGCCCTGCACGAGCTTGCGCAGGAACACCACCTGCTCTCCCACCTCGCGCACCGCGACGGTGAGGTTCCGCACCGCCGGTCGCTCGCGCGCGAGGTCCTGCAGCTCGTGGTAGTGGGTCGCGAAGAGCGTGCGGCACCCGATCGCGTCGTGCAGGTGCTCCGCGACCGCCCAGGCGATCGAGACCCCGTCGAAGGTGGAGGTGCCGCGGCCGATCTCGTCGAGCACGACGAGCGAGCGACGGGTCGCGTTGTGGAGGATGGCGCTCGTCTCGGTCATCTCGACCATGAAGGTCGAGCGTCCGCGGGCGAGATCGTCCGAGGCCCCGACGCGCGTGAAGATCCGGTCCACGACGCCGACGCGCGCGCGGCGGGCCGGGACGAAGCTCCCCATCTGCGCGAGGAGGACGACGAGCGCCGTCTGCCGCATCACGGTGCTCTTGCCGGCCATGTTCGGGCCGGTGACGACGAGGAGCGATCCCGTCTTGTCGCAGGGCAGCTCGCCGCGCGAGACGACGTCCACGTCGTTCGGTACGAACGCGGCGGGGCCGCCATCGAGGAGCGCCTCGACGACGGGATGCCGGCCGTCCTCGATCTCGAGCGCCTCCGAGTCGTCCACGACCGGGCGCACGTACCCGCGCTCCGCCGCGACGCGGGCGAGCGACAGGACGACGTCCGCCGTCGCGACCGCATCCGCCGCGGTCCGGATGCGCGGCGCGGCCTCGACCACGCGCGCCCGCAGCTGCTCGTACAGCCGCTCCTCGATCACGAAGCGGCGCTCCTCGGCGGTGAGGACCTTCTCCTCGAAGGACTTCAGCTCCGCCGTCGCGAACCGCTCGCCCCCCACCGTCGTCTGCCGCCGCTCGTACTCCTTCGGCACGAGGTGGAGGTTCGCCTTCGTGACCTCGATGTAGTAGCCGAAGACCCGGTTGTAGCGGACCTTGAGCGAGCCGATCCCGGTGCGCTCCCGCTCCTTCGTCTCGAGCCGGGCGATGACGCCCTTCCCGTCCTCGGCGATCGCGACGATCTCGTCGAGCTCCGGGGAGTGGCCGCGGCGGATGAGCCCGCCCTCCTTCAGCCCGGGCGGCGGCTCCTCCGCGACGGCGCCGTCGAGGAGCGCGGCGAGGTCGTCGAGCCCGCGGAGCCGCGCCGCTGCGTCCCGCAGGAGCGCGGCCCCTCGTGTGCCGAGCAGGTCCGCGAGCGCAGGCAGGGCGAGGAGCGCCCCGGCGAGTGCGCGGAGATCGCGGGCGTTCCCCTGCCCGAGCACGAGCCGGGACACGAGCCGCTCAGCGTCCGCGACGGGGCGCAGCGCGGCGGCAAGGTCCTCGCGCGCCACGGCGGACGCCTCGAGCTCGGCGACCGCGTCGAGCCGCCCGCCGATGGTGGCGAGGTCCGTCAGCGGATAGCGCAGCCACTGCGCGATGCGGCGGGCCCCGGGGGCGGTGACGGTCCGGTCGAGAATCGCGAGGAGCGTTCCCTTCCGCCGACCGCCGGAGAGCGTCCGCTCGAGCTCGAGGTTCGTGCGGGTCGCCTCGTCGAGGAGGAGCGCGTCGTCCGTCGCGAGCCGCGAGAGCCGGTCCACGTGGCGCGGCACCGCGCGCTGCGTCTCGGACAGGTACGCGAGCGCGGCGGCCGCGGCGGAGAGCCCGAGCGGGAGGCCCCCGACCCCGAACCCGTCGAGGCTCGCGACGCCGAGGTTGCGGCGCAGGCGCTCCTCGGGCCGGTCGAAGTCGGCGTCGGGACGGCGCGCCGCGGGCACGCCCACGGCCTTCTCGACCGCCGCGGCGCGGGCGGGGTCGGCGGCGGCGGCGAGCAGGAGCTCGCGCACGCCCGCGCGGCGGAGCTCGTCGATGAGCCGTCCGTCGTCGCGCACCTCGCCTACGCGCAGCTCGCCCGTGGACGCGTCGAGGAGGGCGAGACCGGCGGCGCCCTCGCCGAGGGCGACCGCGCCGAGGTAGCTCGCCTCGCGCGGATCGAGCACCTGATCGTCGAGCACCATGCCCGGCGTCACGACGCGGGTCACCTCGCGCCGGAAGATCGGGGACCTCGCCTTGCCGTCCCCGCCGCCCGGCGCCGGCGCCTCCTCCACCTGGTCGCATATGGCGACCTTGAACCCGCGCTCGAGCAGCTTCGCGACGTAGCCGCGCGCGGCGTGGTGGGGGACGCCGCACATCGGCACCTTGTCGTCGCCCTTCGAGCGCGCGGTGAGCGTGATCTGGAGCGCCTCGGACGCGGTGAGCGCGTCCTCGAAGAACATCTCGTAGAAGTCGCCGAGGCGGAAGAAGAGGATCGCGTCCGGGTACCTCGCCTTCGTCTCGAGGTACTGCCGCATCATCGGCGTCGCGGCCTGGGCAATCTGCTTCATGAGCGGTGGGGTTCTACCACGCCCCACCCACCCGGTCGGCGCGCCCAAAACCCTGCGACCACCGGATCGCGGTGCTACAGTCGAGCGATCCATGTTCGAGCGCGCGTTCCAGGACCTCAATCGCCTCCGGCAGATCGCGGCGGCGGTGGCGCGGCACGGGTTCGGCGCGTACCTCGCGCGGACACGGCTGCGAGACGTCCTCGGTCGCGACGCCCCCGCGCCGGCCGAGGGCGAGCCGCTCCCTGCGCCCGACCGCTCGACGGCGGCCCGCTTCCGCCAGCTCCTCGCCGAGCTCGGGCCGACCTTCACGAAGCTCGGCCAGCTCCTCTCGTCGCGCCCGGACCTCCTGCCTGCGCACTGGGTGGAGGAGCTCGAGACCTTGCAGGACGACTGCCCTCCCCTGCCCGCCGCCGAGATCCACCAGGAGATCGAGCGCGGGCTCGGCCGGCCGGTGTCGGAGATCTTCGCCGCGCTGGACGACCACCCGCTCGCGAGCGCCTCCATCGCGCAGGTGCACCTCGCGACGACCCACGCGGGCGAGCGCGTCGTCGTGAAGGTGCAGCGCCCGCGGATCCGCGACCGCATCGAGTCGGACCTCGCGCTCCTCTACTACCTCGCGACGCTGCTCGAGGCGGTCGTCGAGGAGACGGGCATCTATACCCCCACCGGCATCATCGAGGAGTTCGACCGGACGGTGCACGAGGAGCTCGACTTCTCGAACGAGGCGCGGAACGTGACGGAGATGGCGACCGCCTCGCGCGGCCGCGAGATCATCGTCATCCCGCGCGTGCACCCCGAGCTCTCCTGCGCCACCGTCCTCACGCTCGACTACATCGAGGGGACGAAGATCTCGGAGGTCACCGCCGAGGCGGGCTTCGACGTCGAGCAGGTGGCGAAGAACGTCATCGAGGCGGCGTTCCGGCAGCTCTTCGAGGACGGGCTCTTCCACGGCGACCCGCACCCGGGGAACATCCTCGTCCTCCCCGGGAACCGGATCGCCCTCCTCGACTTCGGCCTCGTCGGGCGGCTCTCGCACGCGCAGCAGGAGGCCCTCGTGACGCTCATCGTCGCCGTGGCGCTCCGCGATCCCGACAGCGTCGCGCGCGTCATGAACCGCATCGGCGTCCCCGACGCGCGCTCGCCCATCGCCGAGTTCCGCGACGACATCCGCCACATCCTCGACCGCTACGTCGGGCTCAAGCTCGACGAGATCCGGACCGCCACCCTGCTCCGGGACATGCTCGACCTCGCGGTCCGCCACAAGATCCGGATCCCGAAGGAGTACGCGGTCCTCGCGAAGGCCTCGATCACCATCGAGGGGATCATTCGGCGGCTGTACCCGAAGCTCGACGTGCTCGAGGTCGGCCTGCCGTACGCGAAGGAGCTGCTGCTCGCGCGGTTCAACCCGACCGACGCCTCGTCGGCGATCATGAAGTCGCTCCTCAAGCTCCAGGTCCTCGCGGAGGACGTCCCCTCCCAGCTCTCGCAGATCCTCGTGGACCTCGAGGGCGGGAAGTTCCGGGTCAACGTCCACTCCGAGGACCTCGAGAAGGTCGGCGCGCATGTCCGCGCGCTCGGCGTCCTGCTCTTCCTCGGCATGCTCGCCGCGGGGCTCACGGTTGGCGGCCTCGTCGTCCTCGCCGCCGGCGGGAAGACCTGGATCGGCGCGGCGGCCCTCGGGGCGGCGCTCGCGCTCTCGTCGATCGCGGCGCTCTATCACGTGGCGACGCTGCGGATGCGGAAGATCTCGCTGCGCCGCTTGCTGCGGCGCTAGCCGCAGCCGCTCGGCGGGTCCGGCTCCCCGTCCGGCGCGCGCATCGCGGCAGCGAGGGCCCCGAGCAGCAGCTCGGGCTCGAGCGGCTTCTCGAGCACGCGGCCCTGCATTCGCGCGACGAACTGCGCCGCGCTGGAAGTGAACGCGCCGCCGGTCACGAAGAGCATCCGATTCGCGACGTGCGGCGCGACCCGCTCGAGCTCGGTGTGGAGGTCCATCCCGGTCATCCCGGGCATCACGAGATCGGAGAGGACAGCGTCGAACCGCTCCCCCTTCTCGATCCGGCGGAGGGCCTCGCCCGGGTCGGCGACGGTCACGACCTCGTGCTCGCGCCCGATCATGCGCGCGACGGCGCTGCAGAAGAGCGGCTCGTCGTCGACGACGAGGACGCGCGAGCGGAACGCCGGCCGCTCCGCGGGCTGGGCGGTCGAGGTCGCGGCGTCCGCTCCAGCCGCGGCGGGCAGCGTGACGCGAAAGGTCGAGCCCCGCCCCGGCTCGCTCGTCACGTCGAGCTCGCCGCCGAGCGCCGAGACGATCCCGTGGCTGATCGCGAGCCCGAGGCCGGTCCCGATCCCGACCGGCTTCGTCGTGAAGAACGGGTCGAAGATCCGGCCGAGGTTCGCCTGCGGGATCCCGCACCCGGTATCGCGGACGGTCAGGACGACGAGCTCCCCGGTCGTGTCGAGCGTCACCTCGACCCGGTTTGCTTCGGGACGGCCCTCCGGGATCGCCTGCGCGGCGTTCACGAGCAGGTTCAGGAAGACCTGGGACAGGCGGGACTCGTCCGCGAGCACCGGAGGGACCCTCGCGATGTGCGTCACCAGACGCGCGCGCTGCGCGAGGTCGTTGCGCGCGAGGTGGAGCGCGGTCTCGAGCGCGTGGGTGACGTCCACCGGCGCGCGAGGCTCGTCGTTCGAGCGCGACAGCGTCTTGAGGTCACGCACGATCCGGTGGACGCGCTGCGCGCCCACGCTCGCCTCCCGGAGCGCGGTCCGGCACTCGTCGAGGGTCTCCGCGGGCACCTCCGCGCTCGCGGCACCGCCCCGCGGACCGGCGATTGCGTCGAGGGCGTCGAGCGCGAAGGTGAGGTTCCCGCTCACGAAGGCGAGCGGGTTGTTGATCTCGTGCGCGACCCCCGCCGCGAGCGTGCCGACCGACACCATCCGGTCGGCGAGTTGCAGCCGCTCGAGCATCCGCCGCCGCTCGGTGACGTCCGCGCAGGTGCCGACGATCCGCAGCGCCTCGCCACGCGAACCGTGGGCGACCACGCGCGCCCGGACGAGCATCCAGCGCCACTCGCCGGAGGCGGCCTTCATCCGGTGCTCGATCTCGATGACGGCGCGCGCGCCGCGCGACGCCTCCTCGACCTGTGCGCCGACCGCGCCCAGATCGTCGGGGTGCATGTACCGGAGCAGCTCCTTACCCGTCCGCGGGGTCAGGTTCTCGGGGTAGCCGTACACCTGAGCCCAGAGTGGCTGGTACATGGCATCGGTGCGGAGATCCCAGTCCCACACGATCTCGGTCGTCGCCGCGAGAGCGAACCGGAGCCGCTCCTCGGAGACGCGCAGCGCCTCCTGCGCCTCGAGGAGGCGCGCCTGCCGCCTGCCGTGCGTGATGCGCAGCGCTGCGATGAAGCCACCCACGCCACCCACGAGCGCCAGGATGGGTACGACCGTCATGGAAAGCGTCAGCGCGGTCACACGCGCAAGCGTATGCGATGCGGAGCCTTCTCCTCGTCTGAAAATGCCGCCTGCTGGACGAACGCACTGCGGCGTGCCGCCGCAGCGATGCGCCGAGCGAGCCCGGTCCGCGCGAGGGCGCCCCGCAGCCGCACGGACGGCGCGATGGTCCGGCCGATGCGTCAGCGATCGTCGTCACCGCACGCGAGCGCCGTGACGGTGCCGAGCCAGACGAGATCGATCGCGGCGGCGACCGTCGCGGCGAACGTGGCGAGCATGAGCCGCGGCCCGACGAGCACGAGAGGGCTCACGCCGTACGCGAACCCGGTAGCGATCCTACCGGCGCCCGAGACGAGGCCCGGGCCGAGCAGCGCCGCGAGGCCGAAGGCGAGCGCGGCGATGAGGAAAGTGCCCGGGCGCGCGAGGAAGCGCGCACCGCTCGAGGCGATCGCGCGGGCCGGCCCCTCCCCGCGGACGGCGGCGCGCGCGACGCCCGCGTCCGCGACCGCGGAGAGCGCGAGTGGGACCGCGATGGCGACCGTGAGGGCGCTCGCTACCGCCGCCGCGAGGAGCGGCGAGCCCCCGCGCTCCGCCGCGTGGGCGGTCACCCGCAGCGCCGCGAGCGCGAGCGTCGCGCCGAAGAGCCCGCCGGACGCCTCGAGGAGGAGGCCGAGCGCCGACGCGGCGAGCACGCGCGGAAAGCCGTACGCGACCCCGGGCGCGAAGCGGGGGCCGGGGGCGCCCGCCATCGCCCCGCCGAGCGTCGGGAGCGCGCCCGCGACGAAGGTGACCCGGAGCGCCGCGCCGACGGCGAGCCCCGCGAGCGCGAGCCCAAGGACGAGCGCGACGAACCGCGGCGCGACGAGCGCCGCGAGGGCGCCCTGCACCGGCGCCGCGAGATCGAAGGGCCGGCGCGGGGCGGCGAGCACCGCGGCCCGGAGCAGCACCACCCACGCGACGGTCCAGGCCGGCCAGAGCGCGGCGCGCCGGACGAGCGCGACGAGCATCCCGACCGCGAGGAGCCACGGCTCCCGCAGGAGCGCGCGCAGGCCGAGGCCGAGGGCGGCGAAGAGCGAGGGGGGCATCGGTGCGGACGGTAGGCGACGGGCCGGATTCTTGCCTTCTGAACACCGTACCAGTATACCGATGTTCAGGAGATCCCAATCCATGAACGGGCTCACGGACCGGCAACTCGAGGTGCTTCGCTTCATCGCGCGGCAGATCGACGATGCGGGCTATCCACCGACGATCCGCGAGATCGGCGAGGGGCTGGACATCCGCTCCACGAACGGCGTGAACGATCACCTGAAGGCGCTCGAACGGAAGGGCTACCTCACGCGCGACCCGGTGAAGTCGCGCGCGCTCATCCCGACCTCCGCCGCGCGCGAGGTGCTCGGGGGCGCCGCGCGGCCGACGAACGTCATGTCGATCTCCAGGGGAACGTCCCGTCCGGCGGGTCGGATCATCGAGATCCCCATCGTCGGCCGCGTCGCCGCCGGCCAGCCGATCCTCGCGCAGGAGCGGGTCGAGGACACGGTCCAGGTCGACTCCTTCCTGCTCGGGACGAACAAGAAGGTCTACGGCCTGCGCGTGCAGGGCGACTCGATGATCGGCGACGGGATCCTCCCGGGCGACTACATCTTCGTGAAGAAGCAGCTCGACGCCGACGACGGCGAGATCGTCGTCGCGATGATCGACGACGAGGCGACGGTGAAGCGGGTCTACTTCGAGGAGGACCGCGTCCGGTTCCAGCCCTCGAACCCGCGCATGGCGCCCATCTACGTCCGGCAGCAGGACTTCCGGAGCACGATGATCCTCGGCGTCGTCGTCGGCATCTACCGCAAGCTCGCCTGACCGCCTCACGGGCGCCCGTCCACGCGAGCGCCGCTTTCCCGAGCCCTGGCCCAAGAGGGGCTCCGCATGCGAAGGAGGCAGGGACCTATCTTGCCGGACAGGTCCGCACCGGCGCGGATGTGGGAGGGAGGCCCTGGATGGCGAAGCCGAACGCCCGGCTCGACGCGGCACGAAAGGCATACCGCGAGGCCCTGGAAGCCGCGCGCGCGAGCCCGACGCCCGAGGCCTGGGCGAAGCTGCTCGCCGCGGGCAAGGAGCTGTCGGTCGCGGAGGATCCCCGCGCTCACGGCCGTCGCGGCAGGCGCCGCGCGCCGCGCCCTGACGAGCCCGCGACGACGGGAACGCCCGCCGAACGCGGCGAGAGCATCGAGTAGTCGCGCTCAGCTCGAACGCGTCTTCGCCTGCCGCACGTAGCGGTCGAGATCCTCGCGATCGATGAGCGAGAGGATCTCGATCGTGTTCTGTCGCTCCGTGCGGCGGTAGAGCAGCCGCACGTCGGTCGCCACCCGCACGCGGTAGTAGCCGGGCAGCCCCTCGAGCGGCAGCGCCCGCAGGGACGGGTGCCGATGGTCCTGCGCGAGCAGCGCCGCCTGCTTGAAGGCGGCGCGCTGGATGCGTCGGTCCCACCCGTCGAGCGAGTCGTAGAACTCGCGCGTGTAGACCGGCATGAGCCACGTCGCGGGCGCGTCCTCCGGCTCGTCCGCCTCCGGCGTCGGCGCCGCCGCGACGGGCGCCCGCGCGGGCTCGTCTCGCTCCCTCGCCGCGAGCGCCGCCTCGAGCTCGCGCTCGTGCTCCTGCTGCCGGGCGAGGCGCGCCTCGAGCGCGGTCACCTTCCCGTCGAGGTCGCGTGCCACGGCCCGCGCGCGGTGCGCCTCCGTGGCCGCATCCGTCGCCTGCGCCGCGGCGAGCGCCGCCTCCGCTCGGTCGCGCGCACCGGCCGCGGCCTGCGCCGCGTCGCGCGCGCGGGCGGCCTCGTCGACCGCTTGGGCCTCGCGCGCGCGAGCCTCCTTGAGCCACGCCTGGAGCTTCTCGCGCTGCTCCTCGCCCTTGCGCCGCACGGACTCCGCCCGCTCGGCGGCGTCGCGCTTCGCCTGCTGGAGCTCCTCGCGAGCCCGTTCGACTTGCTTCGTCGCGTCCGCGAGGTCGCGCTCGAGCTCGGCCATCCGCGCCGCCGGATCGTCCTTCCGCGGCCTCCCCTTCGCGCCCTCCGGCGCGGGGCCGTAGTGGTCCTTCGCGAGCCGTTCGAGCACCGGGAGCGCGCGCCGGCGGATCTCGGGATCGGGGTCCGCGAGGACGCGCCAGAGCGCGAAGGTGAGCCCGTGTTCGGAGCTCCCGACGGCGAGGAGGTCGTCCGCGCCGGCCGGATCGAGCGGCACGTCGGGGAGCGGCATGCCCCGGAACGCGGCGCGGAGCGCGTCCACGACGTGCGACCGGGCCTCGGGGTGCGCTCGGACCTCGTCGGCGATGGCGTCGCAGAGCTCCACGTCGTTCAACCCCTCGGTCCGGAAGCCCGGCACCGAGAGGTGGAGCGCCTTCACGATCCCACGCGCCTCATCCGGCAGGAGCGCCACGTAGAGCAGGACCGAGAGCGCGTCGCGCGAGAGCTCGTGCAGCGGCGCGTCGCCCCGCGCGTCCGGGAGTCCGCGGGGATCCGCGGACGGCGGCGCCTTCGCGTCGGCCCGCGGCGTACGCTTCTTCTTCTTCGCGTCCGACACGACTACCGCGCGGGGCCTGCCTCGCGCACCTCGGCCTGAAAGGTGGCGCCCGGCGGAAGCTTCCAGCGCTCCGGCACGGGAAGGCGGGCCTGGAACGTGGCCGGACGGACGGCGCCGCTCGGCGCCCGGACGTCCACCGCGAGCTCGAGCTCCGCCGTCGCGGCCTCGCGCGGGAAGAGCTCCACCCACCAGGTGCCGAAGAGCACGCCCGGCGGGAAGTCGTCGACGAACCGCTCGGGGTCGGTGAGCTTCTGGTACGGCTCGCCGCCGCCGCTCATCTCTCCGTAGAGCTTCCCCGAGGGGTCGAGGAACCTGAACGCGATCCGCTTGAATGCCACGGGCACGACGTTGCGGGTGACGGTCCGATCGCTCGCGCGCTCACGCTCGAGGTAGCGCGGCGCGCCCCAGAGGGCGAAGTCGATCCGGAGGCCGGGGCCGGCGCCGGGAGCGGCGCCCGGCTCGACGGCCACGAGATCGAGGCGGAGCCCGTCGGCGAAGGCGGAGGCGACCGGCGCGTAGCGGCCCTCGCGCAGCACGGCGAGCCGCGCCTCGGCGTACTCCTGGAAGTCGGCGATCGCCTCGCGGTCCTGCTTCTTCGTCTTCCCCTTCTTCTCGTCCTCGGCCGCCTGCACCCCCGTCGGCCGCGGCGGCTCGCCCGGGTGGCGGTTGCGGATCGCCGTGAGCTCGTCGAAGTACCAGCGCGAGAGCGCAACGACCTCCGCCTGCCACTCCGGAAGCCGGTCGGCGGGGATGGCCTTCGCGGCCTGCGCGCGTTCGGTGAAGTCCCGCTTCAGCCGCGCGCGCTCGAGGCGCGCGTCGAAGGTCTCGGACTGCGCCCGCGTGGTCGTGAAGAGCAGGATGGCCGCGAGGACGGCGAGCCCGACGGGCAGCGCGACGACGAGCAACTTTCGCATGGGATCACTCCGTGCCCGCGACGAGGGCCTCGACACTCCGCAGCCCCGTGCGATCGATTTCGTAGAGGTACGCGCGGGCGCGGCGCACCGGCTCGTCGGCGACGCGGGAGGCGGAGCCGGCGCAGAGCACCGGGGTCGGCCCGGCCGCGCCCGGCAGGTCGACGCGGAAGGCGGTGTGGCGGTGGCCGTGCAGCACCGCCGCGATCGGCACCTCCGCGACGAGCCGCACGATCTTGTCCGCGTCGGCGAGCGGCATCCGCGCGACCTTCGCGTCGGACGGCATCCGCTCGGGAGGGAGGACGACGTGGTGGTGGAACGCGAGCAGGACCGCCCGCCCCTGCTTCGAGTGCTCGCGGGCGAGCTCCCGCGCCGCGCGGAGCTGCTCGGAGCCGAGCCGGCCCGGGGTCTCGAGCGGATCGTGGCCGTACCGCGCGCTGTCGAGCGCGAGGAGCACCGCGTCGTCGCCGAGCGGCACGACCTGGGGATAGCTCGGAGCCGCCCGCCGCATCCCGCGACCGTCCGGGCCGAGCGCCCGCAGGAACCGCGCCGTCTCGACGGACTCCTCGGTCCAGACGTCGTGGTTTCCCGGAACGACCGTGAGCTTCTTCGCGTCGGCGAAAGGGCGCAGGAGGTCGGCGGCGCGCTCGAACTCGCGTGGCTCGGCCGAGAACGTGAGGTCGCCCGTGACGACGAGGTGGTCCACGCCGATCTCGCCGAGGGCGTCGAGGAGCCCCTTCGCGAGCCGCGCCGAGTGGCGTTCGCAGTCACGCGCCGTGAAGCCGTTCCGGGGGTAGCGTCCCCGGTCGGCAACGTGGAGATCGCTGATGTGGCCGATGCGGACGATCGCTCGCTCCCAGGTGTGATGGCGCCGACGGAGGCGCACGGATGCTAACGGCCCATTCGCCCGGGTGTCAAACGTAGACGACGTGCCGGCGCCGTCCGGTGATCGCGCGATCAGGCGGGCTCGAGGGCGGCCGCGCCGTCGAGGGCGATGCGCACGATCGCGCCGCGGCCGGGGACGGGCTCCTCCTCGACACGCCCCCCCTGCGGAGCGACGAGTGCCCGCGCGAGCGAGAGGCCGCCGGGCGACGGGTGGGCGGGCGCGCGAATCTCGATGGTCGCCGAGCCGGCGCCGCCGCCCACGGCGACCGAGATCTCGCCGCCCGCCGGGAGGGCCGCTGCCGCCGCGGCGAGGAGCTCGCGGACCGCCGCCCGCACCGGGCGATCGTCCGCGAGCGCGCGCGAGGGCGCGAGCTCGAATCGCACGCGGACGCCCGGCGGGGCGGGGAACGTCGCGACGAGGTCCTCGACGAGCGCAGCGAGGTCGAGCGGACGTCGCGCGCCCGCACTCTGTCCCGCCGCCGCGAGCGCGCCCACGCGCCGCGAGGCCGTCTCGAGCGCGTCCTCGGCGGCAGCGAGCCCGCCCGCGGCCTGCGGGGGGAGCGGTGGAGCGGCGAGGCGCAGGAGCGACAGCGCCTCCACCGCCCGGGCGACAGGGTCCCCGAGCGACGCCGCCGCGGCGGCGAGCGCGGCCCGGGCCTCGCCGTGGGACGATACCGCCGCCGGAGCGCGCGGCAGCGGCGGCGGAGAGGGTCGCGCCTGCGGCAAGGGCCGGAGCACGGCGAGCGCCCACGGTGGATGCGCGGACACCCGCGCCACGGCGGCGCGCACGCGGACCGCGCCGCCCGGAGCGGGGATCGCGATCCGGGCGCGGGCGGGGCCGCGCTCGAGGCCGCGCAAGAGCACGTGCAGCTCCGGCGCCACCGCGGCGAGGTCGCGGTCGACGAGATCGGCGACGGACGCGCCGAGGAGCCTCCCAGCGGCGCTGTTCGCGTGGCCGATCCGGCCCGCCGCGTCGATCGCGAGGACCGCGTCTCCGAGCGCGTCCGGGATCGCCTCCGCGAGCAGCGCGACCCCGGCCGGAACCGCGCGGCGGCGCAGGAGGGTGGCGCGCAGCGCGGCGGCCGCCGCGACCACGGCGAGCGCCACCCCGACCTCGACCGCGCGCACGGGGCCAAGGTGCCCACGCGCTTGCCCTCGAGGAAGCGGCTCTTATGGAAGAGGCATGACCGGAAAGCACGCGTGGTCCCCCGCGGAGGGACCGGAGGCTGCGCCGCAGCAGATTCCGCCCCGGTCCGGACACGTGTCCGGGGACGGCGAGGACGACCGCGCGAAGGGGCTCTGGGCGCCTTCGGAGGGGCCGGTCCGCGCCGATCCGGGAGGTCCCGGCGGCGAGCCCGACGGCAAGACTATCTCGATCCCGGGGCACACCTCACTCAACGAGGACTGACCTGGCCGCGCCGCACGAAGCCGCCCGGCGCGCTCGATCGGCGCGCTTGGAAGGTTGCGTGCGCAGCCCCAACCGCCCGCAAGCCCACCCGGTTTTTGGTTGATATGCTCGCCCGTCGCGGGTATCCCTCACCCACGGAGGAGACGGCGATGTCCGAGAAGGAGAAGAAGGGAGCAGCGGGCGCACAGGTGGCCCCTGCGATGGGTCCCCCGGGGCTCATCAACAAGGAAGACATCCCTCAGGTTCTCCCGATCCTGCCGCTCCGCAACTCGGTGTTCTTCCCGGGCGGGGTGCTGCCGCTCGCGGTGGGACGGCAGAAGACGATCGCGCTCATCAAGGACGCGGTTCGGGACGAGCAGGTCATCGGGGTCGTGACGCAGCGCCGGGCCGAAGAGGAGGACCCGGGCGCGGCGGACCTCTACACCGTCGGGACCGTCGCCCGCGTCGTGAAGCTGCTCAAGATGGGCGAGGACAACTACTCGCTCGTCGTGCAGGGCCTCGCGCGCTTCAAGGTCCTCGAGCTCGTCCAGGAGAGCCCGTACCTCAAGGCGCGCATCGAGCCGGTCGAGGACAAGACCTTGACCGACGACGTCGAGGTCGAGGCGCTCGCGATCAACCTGAAGAAGCTCGCCCGCGAGGTCATCGAGCTCATGCCCGAGCTCCCCGCGGCGGCGACCGAGCTCGTCGAGTCGATCACGCACCCCGGCCACCTCGCGGACCTCATCGCCGCGAACGTGGACGTCCCGATCGAGGAGAAGCAGCAGGTCCTCGAGACCGTCGACCTGAAGGCCCGGATGAAGCTCGTCCTCGAGCTCCTCAACCGGAAGCGCGAGATCCTGAAGCTCTCGAACAAGATCGACTCCGCCGTGAAGGGCGAGATGTCGAAGACGCAGCGCGAGTACTACCTGCGCCAGCAGCTC
>WNGA01005578.1_pt1 | contig 47528 bp, 47 predicted proteins | sample 5400061 | NCBI WGS metagenome assembly WNGA01 (sample SAMN13153366, study PRJNA577476) | soil metagenome | isolation source: 100 cm soil or saprolite under grassland replicate 2 | place: USA:California | collected 2016-06-15
CTCGGAAGGGGGGCGAAGCCCCCCTCCGAGGAACTTGGCGCCCTCGGCCGCACGCTCAACGTACAGAGAGTACGCCTCGCGTGCGGCCCTCGGGCGCCGCCTTGCATCTGGACCTTTTTGAGCAGCCTGCGAGTTTTTCAGCGGCCTGCTAGACGGGGGGCAAGCGGTCAAGGACTGGTGGCGCCGAGCAGGCGGAGCTCTCGCCGAGCCTGCCGCCCGGCCGGACGCGACACTCACGTTTCAAGATCAAGGAGGAGCCGATGAGAGAGACACGCGGGCGGCAGCCGGTGTTCGAGCTGGAGGAGGAGCGCGAGGCGGCCAAGATCAAGGTGATCGGTCTCGGCGGCGGCGGCTCCAATGCGATCAACCGGATGATCGACGCCGAGTTCACCGGCGTCGAGTTCATCGTCGCCAACACGGACCTCCAGGCCCTCCGGGATTCGCCGGCCCCCGTCAAGATCCAGCTGGGCGGGCGGCTCACGGCGGGGCTCGGGGCGGGCTCCGATCCCGAGATCGGCAGGAACGCGGCCCTCGAGGACCGGGACCGGATCCAGAAGGTGCTCGAGGGGGCCGACATGGTGTTCGTCACGGCCGGGCTCGGCGGCGGCACCGGGACCGGCTCGGCCCCCGTCGTGGCCCAGGTGGCCAAGGGCCTGGGCATTCTCACCGTCGCCGTCGTCACCAAGCCGTTCGTCTTCGAGGGGCGCAAGCGCGCCCAGCAGGCCGAAGCCGGCCTCGCCGAGCTGCGCCAGGTCGTGGACACGCTCATCTCGATCCCGAACCAGCGCCTCCTGGCCGTGGTGGATCGCGGCACGCCCCTGCTCGAAGCCTTCAAGGTGGCCGACACGGTGCTGCTCCAGGCGGTGCAAGGCATCTCCGACCTGATTCTGGTGCCGGGGCTCATCAACCTCGACTTCGCGGATGTGCGCACCATCATGTCCGGCATGGGCATGGCGCTGATGGGAGCGGGCGCGGGGAAGGGCGAGCATCGCGCGCTCGACGCCGCTCAGAAGGCCGTCGCCAGTCCGCTGCTGGACGACACCTCCATCGAAGGCGCCAAGGGCATCCTGATCAACTTCACCGGCGGCTCCGATCTCTCCATCCACGAGGTGGAGGAGGCGGCGCGCATCGTCCAGGAGGCGGCCCACGAGGAGGCGAACATCATCTTCGGCGCCGTGATCGACCCGAGCCTGGGGGACGAGGTGCGCATCACGGTGATCGCCACCGGCTTCGCCGAGCGCAAGGAAGCGGTGAACCTCGGCAGCAAGGTGGTGGAGATGCCCAAGGGGCCCCGCGGCCCGTCCCCGGCGCCGAAGGACTGGCGACGGCGGCTCGCCGAGGTGCGGGCCGAGGCCGACGCGCCGCTCGAAGAGGACCTGGACGTGCCGGCGTTCCTCCGGCGTCAGGCCGACTGACCCAGTAAGCACGAGCGCACATTGACAGGCGCGGCCTCGGGCAGAATCCGTGCCCACGAAGCGGCAAGGGGATCAGTTCGCGCGCCAGTGGCGCCCGTTCCGATGTGCCGAGCCCGCAATCCGGCGTGACCTCGCGCACTCTCGCTCGCCGAGGTCCCCGGGCTGCGTTCGTGCCCGTCTGGCGAGCAGCGGGCGTAGGTGGAGCGGCACACGAGGATGAGTATGGTAGTATGGCATGGATATGGTCAAGATGACGTTCACGTTCGACGACGAGACGGTGGCGACGCTGCGCCGCGCGGCCGCCCGTCTGGCCAAGTCCCAGAGCGCTATCGTGCGTGAGGCGATCCGCGAGTACGCGCACCGCGTGGGCAAGCTCAGTGAAGAAGAGCGTGTCCGCCTACTGAAGGTCTTCGACACGCTCCTCCCGCGGGTCCCGACGCGGCCGGTGAGCGAGATCGATGCGGAACTCGGGGAGCTACGAGCCGCTCGGCGCCGCGGCGGTCGGAGGCACTCCGGCGCTCGGAGCACGTGATCCACCTGGACACGTCAGCTCTAGTCGATGCGCTGACCGGACCGAAGCGGTCCGCGCGGCGGTTGCGCCTGGCCATCGAGAGCGGTGAGCGGATCCTCTTGAGCACGCTCGTTCTTTACGAATGGCTCCGCGGCCCCCGCCTCGAGGAAGAGTTGGCCATCCAGGATGCGCTCTTCCCACGCGAGTCCGCCGTTGCCTTCGGTGTCGAGGAGGCGCTCAGAGCGTCCGAGCTGTACCGGGACATGCGGCGCGCCCGCGGCCGCGAGGTCGACCTCGCGGTTGCCGCCTGTGCCCTGACCCACCATGCTGCGTTGTGGACGTTGGACCGAGAGGACTTCCGCGACATTCCCGGGCTCGATCTCTATGCGCCCGCCTGACGCCCTCACCCGCGCGATGCTTGGCAGCGGCTCCGAGAATGCGGCCGTCCCTCGGGACGAGCGAGCCTCGGTCGTGAGAAGATACCCGTGAGATGTCGGTCTCCGCGTCCGGTTCGCGCTTTCACGGTGAGCCACCACTCTATCTCACCTCCCCGCTCCTGGCCCAGGCGGGGCTCCCCCACCTCTTCAGCACGCGCCATCTTCCCGGTATCAGGCCCTGGAGGGATCCGGCCGGACCGTTCGACGCCAGCGCATTAGACCTGTTCGCCCGACGCGGCGTGGGCGACGAGCCCGTCGCCTTCCTGAAGCAAGTCCATGGCGCCGAGGTGCTCGCGGCGGCCGAGGGAGGGCTGGTCGGGAGGGGTGATATCTTGATCACCGACCGAGCCGGGCTCCCACTGGGGATCTTCACCGCCGATTGCCTGCCGATCGTGGTGTACGATCAGCGTAACCGCCGGCTAGCGGTGGCCCATGCGGGATGGCGTGGCACCGTCGAGGCGGCGGCTCGCGTCGCGGCCGAAGCCCTCATCAAGGCGGGTGGAGAGCCGAGGGCGCTGCTGGCCGCCATCGGGCCTTCGATCGGGCCGTGCTGTTACGAGGTCGACACGCCGGTGGTCGACCGCCTGGAGGCGGCCTTCCCCGGTGCCTGGCGAGCCTGGGTCACGGTGGCCGGGCCCGGCAATTGGATGCTCGATCTCTGGAAGGCCAATGAGGATCAGCTGAAGCAGTCCGGCCTCGGCTCCGCGCAGATCGACAACCCGCGGCTCTGCACGGCCTGCCGCACGGATCTGTTCTTCTCCTTCCGGCGCGGGCGGGGCCAGGGGCGGCTCGTCACGGTCGCGGCCATCGGTGATGGCTTCGCTCCGGCGTGTTAGAATCGGGCACCGTTTCAATGGCGAACCAGGACATACGAGGCAATCTGGAGCGGGTCCAGGCCGCTATCGCGCGGGCCTGCGCGCGCGTCGGCCGCTCGCCTGAAGAGGTGCTGCTGATCGCCGTGTCCAAGACGGTCGAGGTGGACCGGATCAGGCTGGCCGTCGCCGCCGGCGTGCCGGCTCTCGGCGAGAACCGCGTGCAGGAGGCCAGGGAGAAGATCGAGACGCTGGGCCGGCCGGTGCCCTGGCACCTCATCGGACCGCTCCAGACGAACAAGGCGAAGGATGCGGTGCGCCTGTTCGACTGGATTCACTCGGTGGACCGGCTGGAGCTAGCCCGGGAGCTGGATCGGCGCGCGCGGGCCCTCGGGCGGACGGTGGACGTCCTCCTCGAAGTCAATGCGGGGGAGGAGCCGCAGAAGTCCGGCGCCCGGGCGGACGAGATCAAGCCCCTGCTCGACGCCATCTCAGGCCTGAGCGGGATCCGCATCCGCGGGCTGATGGCGATCCCGCCCGCCGCGTCCGATCCCGACCAGTCGCGGCCGCATTTCCGGCGGTTGCGCGAGCTGAGGGATGCGGCGGGGCTGGAACATCTGTCCATGGGGATGAGCGCGGACTTCGAGGTGGCCCTGGAGGAAGGCGCGACCATGGTCCGCGTGGGCACGGCCATCTTCGGTCCGCGGCCGGTGAGAGGGTCATGACGATCAAGGGGAAGAAGGTCGGGTTTCTGGGCGCGGGGAACATGGGGGAAGCCATGATCAAGGGTCTGCTCCAGGCCGGGCTGGTCCCGCCGCAGACCATCTGCGCCACCGACGTGAGGATCGAGCGGCTCGAGCAGATCGCGCGGCAGTACGGTATTCGGACGGCGGCCAGCAACTCCTCCCTCGTCGGCGAGTCGGACGTGGTGATTCTGGCGGTGAAGCCTCAGATCATGAGCGCGGTGCTGAGGGAGATCGCCGACGCGGTCGATACGCGGAAGCTCCTCATCTCCATCGCGGCCGGGGTGGCCACCCGTACCCTGCGCGCGCATCTCGGCAAGCCCGTCCGCCTCATCCGGGTCATGCCCAATACTCCCGCCTTGGTCCTCGAAGGGGTCACCGCCATCGCGCGGGCCGATGGCCTCGACCACGGCGATCTGGACACGGCCCAGGAGCTGTTCGGCGCCGTCGGGCGCGTGGTGGTGCTGGACGAGGACGCCCTCGATGCCGTCACCGGCCTCTCGGGCTCGGGGCCGGCCTTCATCGCCATCGTCATCGAGTCGCTGGCCGACGGCGGGGTCAAGATGGGCCTGGACCGGGCGACCGCCATGACGCTCGCGGCCCAGACCGTGCTCGGCTCCGCCAAGCTGATCTTGGAGACGGGCGCTCACCCGGGCCAGCTGAAGGACATGGTCTCCTCGCCCGGCGGGACGACCATCGCTGGCATCTCGGCGCTGGAGGAGGGTGGGGTGCGCCGGACCTTCATCAGCGCCGTCGAGCGGGCGACGCAGCGGTCGAGGGAACTCGGGCGGGGTTAGTGGACTTCGGAGGAGAGCTCGTGCGACTTGACCGAGTGTCCTAGCGTGTTGGCGGTAGTTGACTTCATCGGCTGGCTGCTGAGCCTGTACTCCTGGGTCATCATCGCGGCTGCCTTGATCTCGTGGGTGAGCCCCGACCCGCGCAACCCCGTCGTGATGTTCCTCCGCCAGGTCACCGAGCCGGTGCTGGCGCCAGTCCGGCGCCTCTTGCCTCCGTGGAAGACGGGCGGGCTCGACCTGTCGCCGCTGATCGTGCTCATCGCCATCCAGTTCGTGGAGCGCGTGGTCCTTCCGACCCTGCTCCGCTCGCTGTACTGAAGCCCCTTGGACTGAAGAGGAGGCCGCCGTGCGCATCACGCCCATGGACATTCGCCAGCAGCAGTTCACCGTGAGAATGTTCCGTGGCTTCGATGTGCAGGAGGTGGACACCTTCCTCGAGGATCTGGCCGGGGACTACGAGACCCTGCTCAAGGAGAACGTTCTCCTCAAGGAACAGCTCCAGGCCCTCGAGGAGCGCACGCGGGGCCTGGAGAACCGCGAGCGGATCCTGCAAGAGACGCTGGTGACCACGCAGAAGGTCATGGAGGAGATGAAGGAAAGCGCCCGGCGCGAGGCGAACCTCATGGTGCGCGAGGCGGAGCTGAAGGGAGAGAAGATCGTCGAGGCGGCGCGGACGCAGGAGGCGACCATCCAGGCTGAGATCGCCGCGGTCAAGCGCATGCGCCGGCAGCTCGCCGAGTCGCTCCGCTCCACCGTCGAGATGTACCAGCGTCTCCTGGATCAAGACTTCAAGGGCGGTCCCACGGATGAAGACGACGGCAAGGCCTGAGACGACGCTCCTCGAGGTCCGCGTCCAGCCCCGCGCCCGGCGCAACGAGGTGGTGGGCTGGCAGGGGACCACGCTCCGCGTACGCGTGACGGCGCCCCCGGCCGACGGCCAGGCGAACCAGGCGGTGGTCGAGTTGCTGGCGGAGGCACTCGGCCTGCCGCGCTCGTCCATCCGGCTCGTGAGCGGCGCCGCCAGCCGCGACAAGCTCTTCAGAGTCGGTCGGCATTCCCCCGACGAGCTCCGCGCCCGCCTGGACGGGCTGCGCGCGTGATCTCCCCGGTCCGCTGGGACGGCTCGCGGCTCATGCTGCTGGATCAGACCCGCCTGCCGGTCGAGGAAGTCGAGAAGCCCTGCTCCTCCTGGCAGGAGGTCGCCGATGCCATCCGTGCCCTCGTCGTGCGCGGCGCTCCCGCCATCGGCGTCGCCGCCGCCTTCGGTGTCGCACTGGCGGCGCGCCAGAGCCGGGCAGGTGACTGGGAAGGGCTCCTGGCCGATCTCGAGGAGGCCATCAAGGGGCTGGGCGCCACGCGGCCCACCGCGGTCAACCTCTTCTGGGCGCTGGAGCGGATGCGCCGGATGGCGCTCGCGAATTGGCATCTCGCCCACGGGGAGCTAGGCCAGCGGCTGCTCGACGAGGCCCAGGCCGTCCTCGACGAGGATGTCGCCGCCAACCGCGCCATGGGCGCCTTCGGCGCGCCGCTCGTCCCAGCGGGGGCGCGCATCCTCACCCACTGCAATGCCGGAGCGCTGGCCACGGCGGGGTACGGGACAGCGGGGGGCGTCATCCGCGCCGCTCACGAGCGAGGCAAGGTTGCGCTGGTCTGGGTGAACGAAACGCGGCCGGTCATGCAGGGCTCGCGGCTCACCGCCTGGGAGATGGTGAGGGAGGGTATCCCCCACCGGCTGATCTCCGATGTGGCGGCGGCGTTCGTCATGAAACGCGGTGAGGTGGACCTCGTCGTCACCGGCGCGGATCGTATCGCCGTCAACGGCGACACCGCCAACAAGATCGGCACCTACGGCGTGGCCGTGCTCGCCCGGCACCACGGTATTCCCTTCTACGTGGCCGCCCCGTTCTCGACCATCGATCCCGCTATCGCCACGGGGGCTTCCATCGTCATCGAGGAGCGCGATGCCGCCGAGGTGCGCGGCGTGGGTGAACGCCAGACCGCCCCCGCCACCTCACCCGTCTTCAACCCGGCCTTCGACGTCACCCCGGCCGGGCTGATCAGCGCCATCATCACCGAGCGCGGCGTTTTCCGCTTCCCGTACGATTTCAGCTGACTGATCCTCTCTCCCCCCAGGGAGAGGGCACGGTGAGGGGGAGACAGGGCGCCGGCCACCATGCAGTCCCGCAACCAGGAGATCAGAAGCGCCCGCGCGTATCACGATCGCACAGCACATTCGCCCCAGTCGATTCGGACAAGCGGGCACCCTCTGGACTGGGGCATCGAGCCCCGAGCCTTCAAGATCTACCCCGATGTGCCTGCGATCCCGCTGCCGAGGGACTTTCCCGCAGCGGCGGCCGACACCCTCGCGACGCTGTCGGGGGCGCCCGGCTCGTCAAGCCTGCTCGACCTCGAGCGCTTGGCCGCGCTCTTGTTCTTGTCGGCCGGCGTCACCAAGACCACGAAGTATCCGGGCGGCGTTGAGACGCACTTCCGCGCCGCGCCGTCCACCGGCGCGCTCTACCAGACCGAGGTCTACCTGGTGGCGGGAGACGTGGTCGGGCTGACGGCCGGCGTCTATCACTTCTGCCCGGGCGACTTCACGCTCAGGCGGCTGCGCGAGGGCGATTTCCGCGGCGCCGTGGCCCTGGCCGCCGCCGATGAGCCCATGGCGGCGCGGCCAGCCACGCTCGTCGTGTCAGCCATCTACTGGCGCAATACCTGGAAGTACGAGGCGCGCGCCTACCGGCACCTCTTCTGGGACTCCGGGACCCTGCTCGCCCATCTCTTGGCGAGCGCAACGGCGCTCGGGCTCGAGGCGCGGATCGTGGCGGGCTTCGTGGACGGCGAGGTGAATGCGCTCCTGGGGCTCGATGCCGCCAAGGAAGGAGCGCTCGAGCTGGTCCCCGTGGGCGGCGAGGGACGGCCGGCGCCCCCGCCGCCTGTGATCTCGCCGCTGCACGCCGTCGCCATTCCGCTCTCGTCTTCAGAGGTGGATTACCCGGTCCTCGTCCAGGCCTACGCCGACTCCTGTCTGGAGAGGGAAGCCGAGGTGATCGATTGGCGCGAGAGCGCTGCCGGGCTCGAGCGGGCTCCGGCGTCGCCCGCCTTCGCGCCCCTGCCGCCTCCTCGCATGAGCGTGGGGCGGGCGCTCGGCGAGACCATCCAGGAGCGCGGCTCAACGCGAAAGTTCTCGGGCGAGTCCATCGGCGCCGAGGAGCTGTCCACCGCGCTCTTTCACGCGACGCGCGGCATCGCGGCCGATGTGCCCTCGGGCCTGGTGGATCTTTATCTCAACATCCACGCGGTGGACGGCGTCGCCCCCGGCGCCTACGTCTACCATGCGGGCTCGCATGCGCTCGACCCGTTGAAGCTCGGCGATTTCCGCGCCGACTCCGCCTTCCTCTGTCTCGAGCAGGCACTCGGGGGCGCCTCATCCGTCACCGTTTTCTTCCTCGCCGATCTCGAACACGTCCTCGCGCGACTAGGCAATCGGGGGTATCGCGTCGCCAACCTCGAGGCCGGGATCATCGGTGGCCGGCTCTATCTGGCTGCCTATGCACAGCGCTTCGGCGCCACCGGCCTCACCTTCTACGACGGCGAGGTCGCGACCTTCTTCTCGCCCCACGCCCAGGGCAAGGACGCGATGTTCGTGACGGCCCTCGGTCGCTCGATCACGCGGCCGCCGCGAAGACCTCGTTGCCAGGCATGACCGGTGTCTGCTAACGTAGGGACGCCAAGTGCTCACCAAGGAGCCCTGAATGAAGAAGTACTACCTGATGGCGCCGGGGCCGACGCCCGTGCCGTCCAACGTGCTGCTGGCCATGGCTCAGCCGATGATCCACCACCGCACGCGCGAGTACGAGGCGCTCTTCATCGAGGTGCGGGCGGGGCTCAAGCGACTCTTCCGGACCGACCAGGACGTGATCCCGTTCACCTCGTCCGGCACGGGGGCGATGGAGGCGGCGGTGGCGAACACGCTCTCGTCGGGCGACACGGTGCTGGTGCTCCGGGCAGGGAAGTTTGGCGAGCGCTGGGAAGAAATCTGTCGTGCGTACGGGGTCAGGGCCATCCCGGTCAGCGCGCCCTTCGGGGAGACGGTACCCGCCGAGCGGTTCGCGAAGGCGCTCGGCGAGCATCCCGAGGCCAGGGCGGTGCTGATGCAGCACAGCGAGTCCTCCACCGGCGTGCTCCACGACGTCACGGGCATTGCCGCGGCGACCGGTGCCACCGGCGCCATCCTGATCGTGGACGCGGTCTCGAGCCTCGGCATCGCGGACCTCCAGATGGACGCCTGGGGCGTGGACCTGGTCGTGGCGGGCTCGCAGAAAGGGCTGATGTTGCCGCCGGGCCTCTCCTTCTGCGCGCTGTCGGAGAAGGCGTGGGGCCATGTCAAGGTCTCGCGGCTGCCGAAGTATTACTTCGACCTCACCGCGGAGTGGAAGGCGGTCAGCAAGAACGAAGCGCACTTCACGCCGGCCGTGTCCATCGTGCTGGGCCTGCGCGAGGTGCTGCGCATGATCGAGGCCGAAGGGCTCCAGAACGTCCTCAAACGGCACGAACGGCTGGCGCGGGCCACGCGCTCGGGCGTGGAGGCCCTGGGTCTGGATCTATTCGCCAAGGCCACACCGAGTCCGGCCCTCACCGCGGTCGCGGCGCCCCGTGGCCTGGACAGCGAGCAGGTGCTGGCCGCCTACTCGGCCTCGCACAACATCACCATCGCGGGCGGGCAGGGGGAGATGAAGGGGAAGGTCTTCCGCCTGGGCCACATGGGCTATGTGGGCGACTTCGACGTCCTGACGGCGCTCGCGGCGCTGGAGCAGGTGCTGCACGAGCTCGGGCAACCGGTGGACTTCGGCGCGGCGGTCCGTGCCGCTCAGAAGGTCTTCGCAGAGCGTTCGTAGCGCGGGCTCCATCACGCGGGGCGCCTGACCGGGGCCCGTCTCGAGCAATTCCGGGCACTGGAAGGGCGTCCGCGCTAGAATCCGGCCATGTCGCTGAGGCTCGTGTTGGTTCGCCATGCGGAGACGGACTGGGACCGGGAGCGCCGATACCAGGGACGGCGGGATACGCCACTCTCCGAGGCCGGACGCGCCCAGGCTGAGGCCGCGGCCCGCCTGCTCGCCGACGAGCGGCTGGGGGCGGTGTGGACGAGCCCGCTCCGGCGGGCGCGAGAAACGGCCGCCGCCATCGCGACGCCCCAGCGGCTGCCGGTTCGGTTCGAGGAAGCGTTCACGGAGATGCGCTTCGGCCAGTGGGAAGGGCTCACCGCGGACGAGGTGAGCATCCGGTTCCCCGCCCTGTCCCGGGCCTGGCTGGAGACGCCACATCTGGTGTCCCTGCCCGGCGCCGAGACGCTCGCCGAGGTAAGGGAACGGGCACTGAGAGGGCTCGAAGACCTCCGCGAGGCTCACGACGGCCAGACGGTCTGCCTCGTGACTCACGGCATCTCCAGCCGCATCCTGATCCTGGAGGCGCTGGGGCTCGGGCTCGACCGGATCTGGTCGCTTCAGGTCTCGTCCACGGGGATCTCGGAGCTGGAGTTCCGCGACGACTGGGCTGCGGTTCATCGCATGAACGTCCGCGTTCACCTCGAGCGGCTCCCAGCGGCCCGGTAGAGGCACCTTAATGGAGAGGCGACCTTTGTACTTGGACCGGCGTGCCCAGCAGACCCAGCTCCCCAAGGGCGCCAAGCTCTACCTCCCCGAGGAGGCAGCGCAGAAGCGCGCGGTCGAAGAGCGCCTGTTAAGATGGTGGACCGCGAGAGCGGCCGTCTCCTCGCCCTCCGCGCCGACATCACGCCTCAGATCGCCCGCATCGTGGCGACGCGGATGCGCGACGAGCCCAAGCCGCTCAGGCTCGCCTACGTCGGCAACGTCTTCCGCTACGATGAGCCCCACGTGGGCCGCTACCGGGAGTTCTACCAGGCCGGGGTGGAGCTGGTCGGCCTCCCGAACCCCGAGGGCGACGCGGAGATGATCGCGATGACCGTGGAGGGCCTGCAGGCTCTCCGCCTCGAGCGGTTCCAGATCGACGTGGGCCAGGCGGAGTTCTTCCGCGGCATCCTCGAGGATCTGGCCGCCGACGAGTCGACCGCGCGCGAGCTGCGATCGGCGCTCGGGCACAAGGACCAGTCGTCGCTCGAGCGGCTGGTCGCGGAGCTGCGGGCGCCAGCCGCGGTGACGGAGCTGCTGTTGGCGCTGCCGACGCTCTACGGACGTGGCGATGTCCTGGACCGGGCCGAGCGGCTCACGAAGAATGCGCGCTCCGAGGCGGCGCTCAGAAATCTCGCCGAGGTCTATCGGTTGCTTTGGGCTTACGGGCTCGCCGACTCGGTGCTCCTCGATCTGGGCGAAGTGCGCGGCTTCGACTACTACTCGGGGGTGCACTTCGAGGCCTATGTCTCGGGGCTGGGCGCGCCGCTGGTGGGTGGGGGGAGGTACGATCAGATGCTGCGGCGCTTCGGCTACGAGTGCCCCGCCACCGGCTTCGCCTTCGAGGTGGGGCGGGCGCTGCTGGCCATGGAGTCGCAGGACAAGGCCGTGTTTCTGCCCGGGCCGGACTTCTTCATCATCGACTTCACCGCCGAGAAGACGCGGGCGCTGGCGCTCTCGCGGCGCTTCCGGGACCTCGGCTGGGCCGTAGCGCGTGACATCATCAGCCGGCCCCTCCCGGAGTCCCTCGTCTACGCGCGCCAGCAGCGCGCGCACTGGACGCTCGTCATCGGCGGCCCGGGGACGGCGGAAGGCGAGGCGGACCGGGTACGCGTGCTGGACCTCGAGGCGGGCGGCGAGCGTACTGTCGAGGTCGCCCTACTGCTCGCGGATCCCCCGCGCCACTTTCCGGGCCTGGCGCGATGCTGACGAACTCGCAGGCTGCAGCCTGCTGGGAACGTGGCCATGTCTAATGTCGTCGTGGTTGGCGCCCAGTGGGGCGACGAGGGCAAGGGCAAAGTGGTGGACGTGCTGGCGGCCTGTGTGGACGTGACGGTCCGCTACCAGGGCGGGAACAACGCGGGGCACACCGTGGTGGTGGGCAAGGAGAAGTTCGTGCTCCAGTCCATCCCCTCGGGCATCCTCCACCCGGGCTGCCGGTGCGTAGTCGGCTGTGGCGTGGTCATCGACCCGGCCGCGCTCTTCGAGGAGATGGAGTCGCTGGTCCGTCGCGGCGTCTCTCTGGACGGCAACCTCTACATCTCCAAGAACGCGCACCTCATCATGCCCTACCACCCGGCGCTTGACCGGGCAAGCGAGTCGAAGGCCGGCAAGCGGCGCATCGGAACCACCGGCAAGGGCGTGGGTCCGGCCTATGCGGACAAGGCGGCGCGCATCGGCATCCGTATGGCGGACCTGCTGGACGAGCAGCTCTTCCGCGAGAAGCTCGAGTTCAATGTCTTCCAGAAGAACCGGCTCCTGCGCGAGATCTATGACGCCGAGACCTTCACCGTGGAGGCGATCCTCCACCCGTACCGTCGCTTCGCGGGCTGGCTGGCGCCCTACATCACGGACACCGCGCTCCTCCTGTCGCGCTGGATCGACGCCGGCGCCTCCGTGCTCTTCGAGGGCGCCCAGGGTACCATGCTGGACCTTGATCACGGCACCTATCCCTTCATCACTTCCTCGAACACGACGGCCGGTGGCGCGTCGACGGGCACCGGCGTCCCGCCCACGAAGATCCACGGGGTACTCGGCATCTCGAAGGCCTACAGCACGCGGGTGGGGGGCGGGCCATTCCCGACCGAGCTTGACGGGCCCGCCGGCGATCTGCTCCGCATGCGCGGGAACGAGTTCGGCTCCGTGACGGGTCGTCCACGCCGCTGTGGCTGGGTGGATGCCGTGGTGCTGCGTTATGCGGCGCGCATCAACGGCTTCGACAGCATCGCGCTGACCAAGCTCGACGTGCTGGATGCCTGCGAGACCGTGAAGATCTGTGTTGGCTACCGGTACGGCGGTGAGATCCTGACCGATTTTCCTGAGGAGGAGCGGATCTGGCACGAGGCGGAGCCCGTGTACGAGGAGCTGTCGGGGTGGCAGAGTCCCACGCGTGGGCTTCGGGACTACGCCGAGCTGCCCACGAAGGCGCGCGAGTATCTGGACCGCCTGTCCGAGCTCTGCGGCGTGCCTTTCTGCCTGGTTTCCACCGGCGCCATGCGCGATGAGATCATCCTGACGCCCGACTCCGTGCTCACGCGCTGGTACCCGACCCTGCGGGGCGGCTTGCCGGCGCGCTGATCCTCGGGTCAGAGTCGCCGTCTCCGTCACTCACGAGGCGAAGATGAGTGTCAAGGTCCTGGTGGTCGACGACGAGCAGGTCTCTCGCGGGGGGCTCTCCACGCTCCTGTCCGGCTGGGGGTATGGGGTCGAGGAAGCGGCCGACGGGGAAGAGGCGCTGGCGAAGGCGCGGGCGGCCCTACCCTTGGTCGTGATCACGGACCTCGTGATGCCGAAGCTGGACGGTCTCGCCCTGCTCCGAGCCCTCCAGGAGGAACTGCCCTTCGCGACGGTCATCCTGCTCAGCGGTCAGGCAAGCGTCGACTCGGCGGTGGCCGCCATGAAGGAGGGCGCCTACGACTTCCTGACCAAGCCGGTGGATGTCGCTCGGCTCAAGATGCTGGTCCCGAAGGCGGCCGAGAGGGCGGAGGCAGTCCGCGAGGTCGCGCTGCTGCGGCGGCGGGTCAAGCAGGTCTGGGGGGTCGGCAAGCTGGTCGGGACCAGCCCGCCCATGCAGGAGGTGTATCGCCTGATCGAGCTGGCCGCCCCCACCCCCGCCCCCGTGCTCATCACCGGCGAAAGCGGGACCGGCAAGGAACTGGTCGCTCGCACACTGCACGAACTGTCCCCGCGGGGGCACGGATCCTTCGTCGCCGTGAACTGCGCGGCCATCCCGGAGACGCTGCTCGAGAGCGAGATCTTCGGCCACGAGAAGGGGGCCTTCACGGGCGCACTCGAGCGCCGGCCGGGTTGCTTCGAGCTGGCCCACGAAGGCACGATCTTCCTCGACGAGATCGCGGAGATGAGCCCGGGCACCCAAGTGAAGTTCCTCCGCATCCTCGAGGACGGCGTCGTCCGTCGGCTCGGCGCCAAGACCGAGATCAAGGTGGACGTCCGGGTGATCGCGGCGACCAACCAGGATCCCGTCGAGGCCATGCGGGAGGAGCGCTTCCGCGAGGATCTCTACTATCGGTTGAACGTCGTGACGATCGCCATGCCTCCGCTGCGAGAGCGGCGGGAGGACATTCCGCTCCTCATCCAGGCCTTCGTTGAGGAATTCAGCGCGAAGTACGACAAGCACATCAGATCCGTGAATGAGGCGGCGCGGGAAACCCTGTTGGGGCAGGCCTGGCCCGGCAATGTCCGGGAGCTGCGGAACACCATCGAGCGGGCGGCCATCGTGTGCGACGGCGAGCTGATCACGCCGGGGCACCTCCCGCCGGCGCCGGCGGCGCGGGCCAGTGGACGCGACGGCGAGAGCCCGGACTCCATCGCCTTCGCGGTCGGCACGAGCCTCGACGAGGCCGAGAAGGGTCTGATCCTGAAGACGCTGGCGTCCAATGGCAACAACAAGACGCAGGCGGCCCAGGTACTCGGCATCAGTCTCAAGACTCTTCACAACAAGCTGCGCCGATACGGTCTGTAGCAGCATGCGGCTGGGAATCCGGACCAAGGAAGCCATCGCCCTGACCCTCTTGACCTCCATGGTCGTCGCCGCCACGACGCTCATCTACCTCTCCCAGCTCTCGCGGGTCGTGGTCCAGGAGGCCTCGCGTCAGGCCGAGCTGATCTCGAGGCAGATCTACGCGCAGACGAGCCGGGCGCTGTCCCGTGCCCCGGGGAGTCGCCCCCAGGAGGCGTTGAGACGCGACCGCGAGCTTCGCGGCCTCCTCGACGCGAGCGTGGGGTATTCGCCCGATCTGGTCTACGCGCTCATCGCCGATCGAGCGGGCCGGACTATCCTCCACACGGAGCACGCGAAGGAAGGCACGGCCGCCCCCACCCACCCGAGCCTGAGGGAGCTGATGGATCTGGATGTGGTGAGCCGGTTCGCCGTCCTGTACCGGAACGGGCGCGTCTACGAGACCATGCTGCCGCTTCTGCTGAACGGCGAGCCCTTCGCGAGCATCCGGCTGGGCGTCTCGACGACGCTCGTGAGGCAGGAGCTGACCGCCGGAGTCAAGCGGAGCCTGATCGTCGCGGGCATCGCTCTGCCGCTGGCGTGGCTCGCGGCCCTGGGGCTGGCGCATCTGATCCTGAGGCCCATCCGCACCCTCGCCGGCGAGGTGGATCGCATGCGCCGTGGCGAGTTCGAGCTGGGCGCAAGCCCCGCCGGCGACGACGAGTTCCAGGAGCTGGCGTCACAGCTCCAGCGGCTCGGGCAGGAGCTCCAGTCCGACCGGATCGCGACGTTCAGCGAGCAAGCGCATCTCCAGCACGTCGTGAATCAGCTCGAGGACGTGATCATCTTCCTCAACCCGGAGGGTCGGGTGCTCTTCTTCAACAAGGCGGCCGAGGGCGTGATCGGCCGGCCCCTGGAGGAAGCGGTGAGGGTCCCCCTCGGCGAGCTGCTTCCGTCCTCGCATCCGCTCAGCCCGCTGGTCGCCGAGGTCACCGCCGGAGGCACCGGGCCTCGCGACACGACGCTTGCGTTCACCCAGGAAGAGCGGGCCAAGGAGTTCCTGGTCTCCCTCTTCCCGGTGCACGATGCTTCGCGGGTCATGGGGACGGTCGTCCTGTTGAAGGACCTGGAATCCGTCAAGACCGTCCAGTCCCTGGTGAGCTACTCGGCCAAGCTTGCTGCCCTCGGGCGACTCACCTCCGGGGTGGCCCACGAGGTCAAGAACCCGCTCAACGCCATGATGATCCACGTCGAGCTGCTTCGTGACAGGCTCGCCGGCCCTCCCCCCGACGTGCAGCAGAGCCTCGACATCATCGGGAGCGAGATCCAGCGGCTCGATCATGTTGTCCAGGGCTTCTTGCGGTTCATGCGGCCTCAGGAGCTGTCACTCAAGGCGCTCGATCTCAACGCGCTTCTCGGCAGCCTGGCGGCTCTCTTGGAAGCCGAATGGCAGGCCCGCGGTGTCCGCTTCCGCTGGGAGCCGGATCCCGGCTTGCCTCCCATCAGGGCAGACGAGGAGCTGCTCCGCCAGGCGTTCCTCAACATCCTCCAGAACGCCTGTCAGGCCATGCCTGGCGGGGGGACGGTCAGCGTTAGCACGACCCGCGAGGGTCGCGAGCTGATCCGCGTCTCGATCGCCGACCAAGGGGTGGGAATCCCTCCGGAGAATATCGAGAAGATCTTCAAGCTCTATTACACCACCAAGCCCGATGGCACTGGCATCGGGCTCTCCCTCGTGTACCGCATCATCCAGATGCACGATGGCGCCATCGAGGCCCGGTCCGAGGTCGGGCGGGGCACCACCATGGTCGTCAGGCTCCCGGTGAGGCGGGGCGCGTGAAGGTCACCAGCAGCGTCGTACTGCTCACCATGACACTCACGGGCTGCGCCACGCTCACGGAGATGGCATCCCCCGCGCCCGCGCCGCCTCCAACGCGATCGAGTGCCGTCCCGCCCTCGGCCCCGCCGCCCGCGCCGCCCCCAGCGCGATCGACCGCCGTCCCGCCCTCGCCCCCGGCGCCCGCGCCGTCTCCTCCATCACCGCCGGCGCTGCCTCCCCCATCACCGCCTGCGCCGTCCCCGCGGGTGCTCTCCCCCGGGGTGGAGGATGAGCAGCGGATGCGGCGGGACGCCCAGAGCCGCATCGAGGGGACGGAGCGGCTCGTCCATAAGATCGATCAGAAGAAGCTGGTCGGAGAGCAGCAGCAGAACTTGCTCACCATCCAGAGTTTTCTGACCAAGGCAAAGGAGGCGCTCTCCGCGCGAGATCTGCAGCGGGCCTTCACGCTGGCCGACAAGGCCTATCTGCTGGCCGACGAGCTGTCCCGAACCCTCTCTCGTTGATCGTGAGGCGACGTCGCTTCGATTCGGCCGCTCGCCCTTGCGACTCACTCGAGTGCCCTTCCGGGCACGGAACATCGCAAGGTGATCGGGCCGGTTCGCGCCCTCTGCGCTCGTCGGGGCAATCGAGGCGGAAGACTGTCGTGTAAGGCTTACACTCGGCCCGGCAACTCTTACACTTTCCCTCGGGAATGAGAGCCCGGCCCGCGACTGGCCCTACGACGGGGCCATCACGTAACCTTCGGAATCTCGATGCCGGTGGTGTCGAGCCTTGGGCCTTCCTCGTATGGCATGGACGTTGCGTATTCCACCGAAGCAATCCCGCCCGAGGGGCGGCATATTCTCCAGAGCAAGGAGGTTCATCCATGCGACGGGCCATCCTTCCAGGATCGATCAGTGCTCTGGCCGTGCTCCTCTTCACCGCGTGCGTCGTGCCGCCGCCGACGGGCGTTCCCATGCCGCAGGCCGCCGGGGTGCTCCCGGCCGATGCCCGCGCGCTCCGCTTCGGCGCCACGGCGCCCGCCGTGCTCGACAGTCCCGAGCTGCGCGACAAGGTCCGGGCGCTCTTCGGCGCCGACTGGAACGCCGGCGGGAGGATCGCGCTCGGCGCTCCCGCGTTCTTTCCCGCTTCGTCCTCGATCCGAATGCTGCGGATCGGCGATCAGGAGTACATCGCGGTCGCCGGCTGCGTGACGAGCGCCTGCCCGAGCCATCGGGGGCTCCTCCTGATCCGGCAGGACGGCGAGCATCTCCTGGCGCGGCTCGACGAGGGTGGCTTCTCGCACTACTACGACTACGGCCCCGGGGCGAGCGCGGCCGCTCTGCCACGCTCGTCCCTCGATGGTGCCTGGCTCGCCATCGAGCGCATCGAGCGCGGGTGATCCGGCCCGGCCCGGCCCGACGAGGGCATCCCGCCACGGTTGACGCGCCTGGAGCGAGCGGGTATGCTTGTTCAAGTTTTTCTTACTGTGCGCGCTGACTGGAGGTGTTCCGCTCGACGTGGACGGACCGCCTGCCTCCGTGTCGCTCAGTCCGCCTTCGACGGCGAGAGGAGTTGTCTGCCCCGGGAGCCTGCTGATGGATGATGATGTAACACGGATCGCGGGCTGGGTTGCGGAGTGGCTGGGGGGCGGCGGAGGGTTCCTGCTGCTGACCGACTATGACGGCACCCTCACGCCCATTGTCCCGACTCCGGACGAAGCGCATCTCTCCGAGGCGGTGCGCGGTGATCTCCAGGCACTTGCCCGATCGCCGAGGGTCCATCTGGGTCTCGTCTCCGGCCGCGACCTCACCGATCTTCGCGTGCAGGTCGGCGTGCCCGAAGCAATCTACGCGGGCTGCTACGGGCTCGAGATCGAAGGGCCGGGTATTCATTTCCGGCACCCCGACGCCGAGGCGCAGCAGGAAACGCTCCGCGCGATCGGCCAGCAGCTGAGCCGACGTGCGCCCACGGTGCCTGGGATGCACGTGGAGCCCAAGCGGTTCGGGCTGGCGGTGCACTACCGCCACGTCTCCCCGGACCAGATCCGGCGCGTCGAGATGGAGATGGCGCGGGCCATCCAGCAGGACGGGAGCCGGCTGAAGATCTTCCACGTGGCGAAGGTCATCGAGATCCAGCCGCAGGTGGGCTGGAACAAGGGTGACAGCGTGCTCTGGATCCGCGACGCCGTCCGGCGCGCGTCCGGGAAGCGGTTGATGGTGCTCTACATGGGCGACGACTGGACGGACGAACATGCCTTCGAGGCGCTCATCGGGCAGGCCATCACGATCAAGGTGGGGAGCGAAGCGCCGGCCTCGAGGGCAGCCTTCCGGCTCCCAGACGTGGCCGGCGTCCAACAGCTCCTGGCGGCGCTCGCCGCTCGGGCCTGCATGACGGGAGAGGGAGCATGAGGTTCACGGTGCGGCTGGTGGCGGCGATCTGGCTCTCGGCGCTCATCGTCATCGGCGGCTTCGCCTATCTGCAGGTGGTCGAGGAGCGGGATCGGCTGACTCACGATCTCGAGCGCCGCGCCGCGCTCCTTGGCGAGGGGCTCAGGGAGGCGGTGGAGCCCGCGCTGGCGCGCGGCTCGCGCCCGGGCATCGAGCGGCTGCTGAAGAAGTTCGGGCGTCGCGACCAGGGCATCGCCATCTACGACAAGGTCGCAGCGCTCATCGCGGCCACGCCGGACATCGCGCCGCTGCTCCCAGCGTCCTTGCCTGAGGTCACGGAGGCGTTGAGCACGGGCGTCGTCCAGAAGGGTCCCAGCACGCTCGCGGGGAAGGCCGTCTACCTCTACGCGAGCCCGCTGATCCTGCGCGACGACAAGCCCGCCGGCGCCGTCGCCGTCTTCCTCGACGCCTCGTACATCGCGGCCGCCGAGTGGGAGCGCTGGCGCTACAACGCCACTCGCTTCGTGGTCCTGGCCCTCGTCCTCTCGTTGATCGCCTGGCTCTTCGTGAGTTTCAGCATCACGCGTCCGATGGCGAAGATGGCTCAGTGGACCAGGACGCTCCGGGGCGGCCACTCCAGCGTGCCCCCCGAGCTGGATGATTCGGGGCTCTTCGGTCCCGTGGCGCGGGAGGTGACCGTGCTGGCCAGGAGCCTGCAGCGAGCACGGGCGGCGGCGGAAGAGGAAGCCACGCTGCGGCTCGTGGGCGAGACGCTCTGGACGGAGGAGCGCCTCAAGCAGTTCGTCAGGCTGCGGCTGGGTGACTCGCCGCTGCTCGTCGTGTCCAACCGGGAGCCGATCCGGCATGTCTGGAAGGAGGGACGGATCGAGGCAGAGATCCCGGCCAGCGGGCTCGTGACGGCCATGGACCCGGTCATGCGAGCCTGCGGCGGCGTGTGGGTGGCCCAGGGCAGCGGTGACGCGGACGCCGAGATGGCGGACTCCCAGGGCCGGCTCCGGGTCCCCCGCGACGACCCGCGGTACACGCTACGGCGGGTGTCGCTCACGAAGGAGGAAGAGACGGGCTACTACTATGGCTTCTCCAACGAAGGGCTCTGGCCGCTCTGCCACATCGTACACACGCGGCCGCAGTTCCGGCCCGAGGACTGGGGGCACTACGGGGCAGTGAACGAGAAGTTCGCCGCCGCGGTGCTGGAGGAGATTGCGGGGGTGGAGTCGCCGATGGTCCTCATCCAGGACTACCACTTCGCGCTCCTCCCGGGGCTCATCAAGCGGGAGCGTCCCGACGCCCGGACGGCGATCTTCTGGCATATCCCGTGGCCGAACTTCGAGAGCTTCAGCATCTGCCCCTGGCAGGACGAGGTTCTCCTGGGCATGCTGGGCGCCGACCTCATCGGCTTTCACACCCAGTACTACTGCAACAACTTCCTGGAGACCGTCGAGCGGGCCATCGAGGCCCGCATCGACTGGGAGCATTTCTCGGTGACCCGGGGCCAGCACACCACCTACGTCAAGCCCTTCCCCATCAGCGTTGCCCCCGAGTTCGTGGAGGACCCGCCGGAGGTCTCGCGGCAGGCGCTGCTGGAGCGGCTCGGCATCGAGGCCCGGTTCCTCGGGGTTGGGGTTGAGCGCCTCGACTACACCAAGGGGCTCCCAGAGCGGTTCCGTGCCCTCGGCCGGTTCTTCGAGCGCTACCCCGACTATCGGGAACAAGTGGTGTTCGTCCAGCTCGCGGCGCCGAGCCGGAGCACCATCCAGCGGTACCAGCAGCTGGAGGCCGAGGTGGACGAGGTGATCCGCGAGGTCAACGAGGCGTTCGGAACGAGGCGGTGGCGGCCCATCGTGTACTTCAAGCGCCACCACGACCACCACGACATCTGGCCGTTCTATCGGTACGCGGACTTCTGCATGGTCACCTCCTTGCACGACGGGATGAACCTGGTCGCGAAGGAGTTCGTATCGGTGCGCGACGACGAGGACGGAGTGCTGATCCTGAGCCAGTTCGCGGGGGCGTCCTGGGAGATGCGGGACGCGCTCCTGGTGAACCCCTACGATCTCGACGGGATGGCCGAGGCCGTCCGCGTCGCGGTGGAGATGTCCCATGATGAGCGGCGGGCGCGCATGACGCGGATGCGCGAGGGGGTGCGGGAGCACAACATCTACCGCTGGGCGGGCCTGCTCCTGAGCGAGCTGCAGCGCATCCCTGAGGAGACGCCCGGCGTCCACAGCAACGTCCTGAGCTCCCGGGGGGAGGGCGAGCGATGAAGAAGCTTCGCGATATCATGCGGTCGGGGTTTCTCTTCATGGTTCCGCAGGACGCCATGGTTACCGAAGCCGTGCGGATGATGGCGGCACATAACGTCGGCATCGTCATCGCGCTGGACGGCGCCCAGCCGGCCGGGGTCTTTTCCGAGCGCGACGTGGTGCGGCGAGTGGTCGACCGGGGGCTCGCCCCGGCGCTGACTCCCGTGCGCGACGTGATGACCCGCGACATCATCACGGCCGACGCCGACGAGGATTACCAGGTGGCGATGCGCAGGATGGACCAGGGTAATATCCGCCACCTGCTCGTGGTGAGCGAGGGCCGTCTGCTGTCCATGATTTCGATCCGGGACCTGATCCGCGTCGACATGGATGACAAGCACGAGGAGCTTCGCTACCTGCGGGAGTACCTCTACCAGACACCGCCCGAGGTCGCCGCTCCGCGCGCTCGTTCCTGATCCATCGTCATTGGGCGTAGCCCTCGACGGAGCTCACCCTGCCGAAGCCCACCCGGGGCAGCGGGTTGGAGGGCTGAGATGTGCTGGTCGATGACGGAGATGAATCCATCGCACAGCTCTTCGAGGCTGGTGAACCGGACGCCGCGGTTTACGAGGCGCGCTCCTTGAGCTTCTTCACCAACTCCCCGTACGAAGAGGTCTTGATGATCCCCTCGAACTGCGTGCGGTAGTTGCCGACGAGGCTGATGCTCTCGATCAGCACGTCGTAGACGAGCCAGCGGTCCTCCTGCCGGATCATCCGGTAGTCGATGGGCACCTCCTGGTTCTGCTTGGTGGTGATCTTGGTGCGCACGGTGGCCTGATCGCCGTCCAGCGACTCGCCCACGAACGCGACCGGCTCGCCGGTGTAGCGCTCGATCTTGGAGACGTACGCCCGCTCGAGCAGGTCGCGGAAGAGCCCGACGAACTCCTGCCGCTCGGCCGGCGTGCGCCCGGCCCAGTGCCGGCCCAGCGACCGCTTCGCCATCTCGGTCCAGTCGAACACCCCGTCTGTGATGCTCCGAATGACTTGGCGCCGCTCCCCGACCTTGCTCTCGCCCTTCAGCGCCGGGTCCTCCAGCGTGGCAATCACCCGACTGATCTCGGGCTTGAGCCGGTCCGTCGCCGGTCCCGCCTGGGCGCCGGGCGCGATGCCGAGCACGAGGAGGGCGACGGCGACGCGCCGTACGAAGGGCCGTACGAAGGGATGATGCTCCATGTTGCATTCTCCTTTTTCGACAGCAACTGTGGGCTCGGCCCGTTTTCTCCGGCTGCCCGCGAAGCGCCAGCATCCGCGAAGCCCCAGTATACGTGGCACTCGCTCCGCGTGCGACTCGGTCTGAAACTGTGCAATCCCCGTGCAATGGGGCGTGCCCTCAACAGCATCCGCCTCGGAACAACCGAGCGGCGCCCGCTGAAATCACGTGGCGGGCTTCGCTAGACGCTTGGTGGTCATGCGCGGGATCGCCACGAAAGAACGTCGATGGGGGAAGAACTTACACCGTTCCCGTGTAAGCCTTACACGCGCTCGGAGCTGGGGCGGCCTGCCGGCTCGCCCACTTCAGAGGATCCGGTGCGGGAAACCGAGGCAAATCTCGCCGCTTCGCACCACCCCTGGGCGACATTGAGGCTGGCATCGCCCTTGCGTCAACAGCCCCATGGGGGCAGTAGACCGTGGAGGTTGGAAATTCAGAAGCATGCTGAGCGAGGTGGTGCCGGCAACCGAACCAACGAAGATCTTGATCGTGGACGCATACGGCCACAGCCGAGAGGGATTGAGCGCCTCGCTCCGCGGCGGAGGGTACGGCGTCGAGACGGCGGCCGGGAGCTGGGAGGCCATCCAGAAGGCGAAGGAGGGTCACTTCGGCCTCGCCATCATCGATGTCGATCTGCCGCCCGCCCACGGTGTCGTCATGGACGGGTGGGATCTGGCGCGCATCTTCCGGGCCTTCCATCCTGGCGCCGCCCTCATCCTGGTCACCGCCGAGTGGCGGCCTGAACTCAGAACGCAGGCAGACGGGCTCCACCGGGCGCGTCTGGTGGAGAAGCCGATCCATCCGGGGGAACTGAGGGCCCTGGTCAAGGCGTTGCAGTCCGAGGGCGCGCCGGCCGCACAGGCCGCCGATCGAGTGAAGCGGGATGTGCGGACATGAGGTGTCGCGGATCGTCGCCGTCGATTGTGGGCCGACGCGGCGGGTGTGGCGCGAGTACCCGGGGCGACTCGGGGAGGTTGGTCGGCAACAGCGGTGACCCTTCGTAGTGCTATGGGCTCAACGCGACGTTAAGTCCTACGACGCGCGGTACGTGGGCGCGTACCGCGCCTGCATGCGAGGGCGGGGCTACCTAAATACCGGTTGGTCAGCAGCGTCACCGGGCTGATCGGGCGGAGTGCGGTAGCTACCGCGCTCATAGCGCGCTCCGCTTGACAGCCCATCCCGCCGAACCTACACTGCGCACAAGTTGACAGCGTCGACGTCGGGCCTTGCCGGGAGCCCAACATGTCCTGAGCCATGGCTCTGGACCTCTTTTACCGGCCTCGAGGGCTGGTCCCGGCGGCCTCCGGGGATGGTCCCGTTAGCCGCCGCCCCATGTTGTCGTTCTTGACGCTTCGCAACCCATGCTCGGAGGTGTGCCTATGCCAACCAAGGTGAGGATCAATCTGGCCAACCCTCTGGAGCTGCTCGAGCTGCCCGGTCTCGAGCCGCAGCAAGCCGAGGCCATCCTCAGGTTCCGCGCCGAGCACGGTCCTATCAAGGACGCGCAGCAGCTCGCCGCGATCCTGAGCGCGTGGCCGGTGGCCGACGCCGTGTGGGACGAGGCGGACTTCTCACCGGCGGATGCCACGGCTCCCGAGGCGCCGGGCGCCTAGCGGCGCGATCGCGCGATGCCTTGAGCGCGCGAGCGCCCGCGGGAGGTGGGCGATGATCTCGCCCGCTCCTGGTCGGACGCGGTCCGGTTCTGCCGTGAATGTGGCTCGCAGTTGGCCCTCGCCTGTCCCTCCTGCGGGTTCTCACCGTCGGGCAGTGACGCTGTAGAAGAAGGTGCGGGCTCCAAACTGACTTGCCGGTGGCTGTCCCAGCTCGACAGCGACAGCTGCGCATGACGCGTCGCGTTCTTCTCCGCGTCGCGTCGTGAAATTCTTACAGCCCGCACTAGGGAATTCTTACTAAGGCATTCCCCCTCATTCCCCCTCCATTCCTATTCGGGATCGAGCGGGGTCCCGTGTCAGGCGTCAACGGGCGAGTTTCATCCCGGTTTGGGGGTGACCCCAGGAGAAGTCGAACGCTGGTTGTATGGCACATGCGATGCAGCCGCCTCGAGCAGGAGGTGGCTGTTATGAGGTCAACTCGGCTCGTCGTTTTCGTCTGCCGTCTGCTCGCGCTGCTCGCTACCCCGACCGTTGGCTTAGCGCAAACCCCTGCCGACCCATCGACCTCGACGATGCCGGCGCCTGGTACATCGGGGGCACAGGCCGGAGTCGCGGCCGTCGTCGTGCTGATGGCGATGCTGGTGATTATCGTTATTCCGGTGAAGCTCTATGACCTCAGGCGCAAACGCGAGGAGGAAGCGCTCTCCCTAGAGGCCCGAATCTCCAGCGCCCTGCTCGCAGACCCATCCCTCATGGGATTCCCTGTCATCGCCTCCGTTCACATGCCCCTGGGGCGGCGATCGACACCAGTCGTGAAGATCACCGGCACGGTCCCGACGCCGGAGCTTCGAGAGGCCGCAATACAGCTTGTCAAGCGGGAGCTGTCCGGTCCCGGGTCTAGTGCGCGGACCGAAGATCGGATTGTCGTCGAGCCGCTAATGGTGAAGCGTGTGGCTTGAGCCGAGCCAGTCAGCCGCCTCCGGGGGCGGAATCGCTCCCGGTCGCAGTCTTCGCACTGGATTTGCTGCCCCGCGAACGCCTGAGTGGAAGGGCGGGCGAGCGCGATGAGGTCACGTCGTTGGCTCGCCCTGATCGTCGGCGTCTCGCTGGTCGCGATCGCCGGAACGCTCTACGCGTTGCCCGAGGTGGTGCGCCGCGTGGCGATTGCGCGCATCGGCGCGATCACGCACCGCCAGGTCCACATCGATGGCGTCGATCTCGACGTCCTGAAAGGCCGGCTCACGGTTCGCGGGTTCCGCCTCGCCGAACGGGGCGGCGGCGAGCCGTTCGCCGACTTCGAGCGCCTCGACGTCCGGCTGCGCCTCTCCGCGCTCCTGCGCCGCCATCTCTGGCTCCGGGAGGTGGTTCTCCACAACTCGACCGTTCGCGTGGTGCGGTTCCCCGATGGCTTCAACTTCTCCGATCTCCTCCAGGGCTCGGGGACGACCGGGGGAGCCCTCGACGTCACGGTCGATCGGTTCCTGCTCACGGGCGGCACCGTCACGCTCGAGGACCGGGCGTTGCCCGAGCGGCGAACCTGGACCTCGCGGCAGATCCGGATCGAGGCGCGCAACGTCTCCACGCAGCGGGACGACGGCCGCGCCGTGGGGACCTCGGTGACGGCGGGCGCGCCGTCGTCGATCCAGGTCGAGCATCTCCGCCTCTACCCGATCCATCTCGAGGCCACCGTGACGGTGGAGGGGCTCGATCTCGCGCTCGCCCGGCTCTATCTCCCGCCCGGCGCTCCCGTCGTCCTCGACCGGGGGCGGGTGAGCTCCACGCTCAAGGTGGCGCTGGACGCGCGCGCGGGCCTCCGCGCCGACATGACGGGACAGTTCGAGGATATCGCGCTGGTGAGCCCGGACGGGCGCCAGCCAATCGCCCTCGTGCCGAAGCTGACGGCACAGCTCACTGATTTCGCCTTCGAGAACGGAGAGGTCCGGCTGGGGCGATTCGAGGTCAGGGGGTCGGCGAGCGTCCGCGAGCCGAGCGCCGCCGGCCCGGCGCGCTTCGAGCTCTCGACGGTGCGAGCGAGCATCGCCGACGTCACATGGCCCGTCACGAGGCCCGGCCAGCTCGACGTGCTCACGAGCATCCCGGGTGGCGGCACGCTGGCCGTCACGGGCTCGCTGCGACCGCCGCCGGCGCCGAGCCAGCTCCGGCTGCGGCTCGCCAATCTCGATCTCGCGCCCTGGACGCGGTTCCTGCCCGTGGCCGCGCGGGTCAGCGGCATCGGAGAGGCGGACCTTCGCATCAACGAGCCGCTCGCCGCAGGGGTGCCGACGCGGATCAACGGGGCGATCGTCGTGAATCGCCTCGGAGTCCTGGATGGCCAGCAGGAGCTCCTGGGGGCCCGGAGGGTCGAGGCGACGGGGCTGCAGGTGCACTGGCCCAGGCGACTGGTGGTCAAGCGTTTCCTGGTCAGCGAGCCCCGGGCAACGGTCGAGCGGGACAGGGTAGGAGGCTTCCCTGCGCAAAACCTCTTGAGCCGTCAGGCCTCGGTGGCAGCGCCGACCGGAATTCCCGCCGCCGGAAGCGCCGCCTCGAGCGCGCCGGCGCTCAGCGTCGAGATAGGGGAGATCCTCGTGCGGGACGGGGCGATCGCCTGGCGCGACGCGGCGGTCACACCGGCGGCCGGACTCGATTTCTCTCGCATCGAGGCGCGGGTGACCGGAGTCGGCTGGCCCTTGCGCGGCCCCCTTGGCGTGCGGGTCGCCGTGCGCCCGCCCAGGGGCGGCCAGGTGCAGGCCGCGGGGCGCGTCGGCCTTGATCCCTTCACGGCCGACCTCAGGATCTCGGCGAAGGACGCCGACCTCGCCCCGTACCAGACCTATGTCCCGACCGGAGCCGGGATCAGCGGATGGGCGGATCTCGATCTGGCCGTGGTCCTTGCTCCGGCGTCGGAGGGGCGCGCGACCGCGCGCGGCGACGCGGCCCTGTCACGGGTGGATGTCCGTGAGGGGCAACGGACGGTGATGAGGATCGAGCGGGCTGCCGCCACCGGTCTTGACGTCGACTGGCCTCGACGCGTGACGGTCCGTGAGCTGGCGCTCCGGCGGCCGTGGATCCTCTTCGAGCGCGACGAGGCCGGGGTCCTGCAGCTTCGCTCCTTGCTGCCCGCCCCCGCGCCGCCCACTCCCGCCTCGAGCGCCGCCCTACCGACCGCAAGCCCAGACCAGGGCGGCGCGGGCGTCGCGGTCGCGCTCCGGCAGCTCGTCGTCGACGACGGTGGAGTGCGCGTCGTCGATCGGAGCCTCTCGCCGCCGTTCGCCGTGGATCTCCAGCGGCTCGCGCTGCGGGCCGAAGGCCTCTCGACCGCGCCTGCGAAACCGGCGCGCGTCGAGCTGACCGGGCGAGCCGGCCCCGGCTCTCAGCTCGCGTTGCGGGGCACCGTCGGGCCCGTCGGCGGGCCCCTCCGGCTCGACGTGAGCGGCGATCTCCGCGGCTTCTGGATCCCACGCACGAATCCGTACGTGCTGCGTTACGTGGCGTGGGAGGCGCGCGAGGGATGGCTGACAACGAGCCTCCGCTGCCGCATCGACCGCGATGCGCTGGACGCCAAGGTCGATACCCGCCTGAGCCGGCTGCAGATGGCCCGCACCGGGAGCGGCGACGAGGCGAAGGCCCGGATCGGCCTCCCGCTCGGGCTGATCGTCGCGCTCTTGAAGGACTCCCACGGGGACATCCAGGTATCGCTTCCCGTGGCGGGACGGCTCAGCGACCCGCACTTCGATTTCACCGAGGCGATCTGGAGCGCCGTCCGCACCGTGGCGATCAAGGCGATCACGCTGCCGATCAGCTGGATCGGCCGGGTTCACGTCGGCGCCGATTCGCGGATCGAGCAGATCGAGATCGATCCGATTCGCTTCGAGCCGGGGCTCGCCACCCTCACGCCGGAAGGGCAGGAGCAGGTGTCTCGGTTGGCGGGGTTCCTCGGGCAGACGCCGGAGGTGCGAATGGCCCTCACGCCGCTGGTCTCGTCCAAGGACCTCGACGCGCTCCGACAAGGTGCCCTCGATGCCGCCATCGGCCGCCTCGCCCACGAGGCCGGGAGCCAGAAGGACGCCGCGGCGGCGCGTCTCTTCAGGGAGCGCTTTCCTGATCGGCCGCTGCCCGATACGCCCGATGCCGTTCTTGCGGCGCTGAGAGAGAGCGAGCCGATACCCGCCGCGGCAGGCCAGAGGCTTGCCGAGCAGCGCGTGGAGTCGGTACGAGCGACGTTCAAGAGCGCCGGGATCGACCCGGCCCGGTTGCCCCAGACGTCGCGCGCCCGAGCCCAGGACGCGGTCGAGGGGCGAGTGGAGCTCGATCTCGGGGAGCCGGGGAATCCAGGCCGCGCGGGGGCTCAGGTCCCTGACTTCCCCGGAGCGGCGCCGGGTACGACGCCGGCCGGGACGGCGGCCGCGCGCCAATGAGCCGTGGCGGCCCGCATGCGCGTGCCAGGCGCAGCCGGGGGTGACCCGACGACCGAGCCGGGCAAGAGGCGCGGCCCATGGCGCTGTCGCAGCGTCTTCTTGGCCATCCTCCTCTTCGCGATCGGCCTCTTCGCGATCGGCGGCTGCGCCTCCGTGGATCCGTGGCAGGACGCGCGCATCGAAGCCGAGGTCAAGTCGCGCCTCGTCGCAGAACGGGACGCGAACCTGACCCAAGTGGGAGTCGTGAGCAGGAACGCGACGGTCTACCTCAGCGGCGCCGTCGAGTCCGCGGATCAAAAGGCGTTGGCGGAGACGGTGGCCAAGGGCGTGAGGGGGGTCAGACGCGTCATCGACAGCCTCGAGGTTCGCTCGGCGCCCAAGTAGGCTCTCTAATTCTCGGCTTCTCACCGTTGGTGGTGACCACCGCGGCCGTCGTGGAAGAGAAGAAGCGGGGCATCCTTCGGACCCGCCTGACCCCGGTCACGGATACTCAAGCCCCGGGGGCCGAGCTGCGGCGGGCGCCCGGCAGCAAGCTCCACGAGCGGCTGAACTCACAAGTGACGAGGTAGTCCATGCACACTCTCGGACGGCTCGTCTCGATCTCGCTCCTGCTGGTGCTCGCGATGTCATCGTCCGCGTGGTTTTGGAGAGGGGCACACGTCGCCGTGCAGGGGAAGGAGGACGCCTGTGCGGAAACTCTTCGTGCGTGAACTTCGACACCCGGTGGTCATGCCGCTCGACGTGGCTGCCTATTGCGCAGACTGCGAGGCCGTGTTCGACAGCCGATATCACCGCGTCTGCCCCGCCTGCGCCAGCTCGGTGAGCGTTCCGGTGTCTTCGCTCATCAACAAGTCGAGCTGGCTCGCCCAGCATGGCAAGTGAGGCGATCAGGCGGCGGCCCCCTCCGGCAGCCGACATGGGTGTCGGTCGAGCGAGGTCTCGCGTGAGCCATCTTCAAGCCCCTTTCTAGAGAGCACCTGCCTCTCCAGGCTGGCAGCAAGACGTCGCCGAGGTAGCTAGGCGCGTTTTGGTTTGCCAGGTCAGGCGGCCCACGCCTTGACGCCGGCAGTTCCGCGGCCCATAATAAACCATACGTTTAGTTGATAAACTCGATCGGTCAGTACCGGCGCGGAGGCGGCGGCACGATGAGGACGAGACAGGGGAGGAAGGGGTCCCGGCGCCGGGACGCCACGGGGACCCGCGAGGCGCTGATCGCCGCCGGGTCCGAGCTCTTTGCGGAGCGCGGGTACGAGGGTGTCCCGGTGTCGGCGATCGCCACGCAGGCCGGCGTGAACAAGGCGATGATCAACTATCACTTCGGCGGCAAGCGGAAGCTCTACCTCGCCATACTCACCGCCACCTTCTCCGAGATCGTGTCCCGGGTGGAAAGCCTCGCCGCATCGTCCCGGCCCGCGCCGGAGCTGCTCCGGGAGCTCATCGCCGTCGTCGGTGAGACGGCGACGCACCGGCACCCGCACTTCTGCACCATGATGCTGCGCGAGGTCCTGGTGGGAGGAAAGCGCCTCGAGCCCGAGGTGGTCGACAAGCCGGTGCGGGTCCTGGCCGCCGTCCAGCGAATCGTGGAACGAGGGGTCCGGGAGGGAGAGCTGCGCCCCGTGGATCCCCTGCTGACGCACTTGAGCCTCGTGGGCAGCCTGGTCTTCTTCTTCGCCACCGCGCGTTTCCGGGAGCGCGTCTTGGTGCAGGGGCGCCTGTCGATCAAGCCGCCGGCTACCGCCGCGTACGTGAAGCACATCCAGGATCTCGTCCGCCACGGGCTCGCCGCTCCGGGAACAGCGCGGGGAGCACGCGAGGATGCGAGTCCACGGCGACGGCGCCGCCTGCCCCCCCGGAGTCGCCGCGCATGACCTCTCCGGCCCCCCCTCGTCCGGAACCCACGCCCGAGCCGGCTCGCCGCCGGCACCGCGCTCTCCTGGTGGCCGGGCTGCTCCTCGTCGTCGGCCTCGCGGGGTTCGCGGTCTGGCGGCTCTTCCTGGCGCCGGCGGCTCTCCCGCCGGGCGTGATCGCGGTGAGCGGACGCATCGAGGGAGATGACGCCGCCGTCGCCGCCAAGGCCAGCGGGCGGATCCGCGAGGTCACGGTGCGGGAAGGCGATCGGCTCGAGACGGGGCAGGTCATCGCCGTGCTCGACGACGAGCAGATCCGCGCCCGTGAACAGCAGGCGGAAGCGGCGGTTCGCCAGGCCGAGGCGCGGGCACGCGTCGCCCAGCACCAGATCGCCGTGCTGAACGAGCAGGTCCGGCAGAATGAGCTCGGCGTCGATCAGGCCCGCGCCGACGCCCAGGGCCGCGTCAATGAAGCGGAGGCGCGGCTCGCCGCCGCCGAGGCCCAGCTCGCCCAGGCCGAAGCGGCATACGCCCAGGCGAAATGGGATCGCGATGCCCTCACCCGCCTCTTCGAGAAGGGGCTGGTCGCCGAACAGGAAGCGAAGCGGGCCCAGAACACCGAGCAAGCGCAGGTGGCGGTAGTCGCTGCCGGGCGGCGCCAGGTCGAGGCCGCGCGCGGCGCGGTCACGACGGCGCGGTCCAGTCTCGTCAATCCCGCGATCCGCTCGTCCCAGGTCGCCGCGGTTCAAGGGCAGATCCTCCAAGCGCAGGCGGACATCGCCGCGGCCCAGGCCGACGCCGAGCGGGCCCGCGCCCAGCTCACGGAGGCTCAAGCCAACCGCAAGGATCTGCAGGTCATCGCGCCGTTCACCGGCACGGTGGCCACGCGGACGGCCGAACCGGGTGAGGTGGTCATGGCGGGCACGCCCATCATCACGCTGGTCAACCTGGGCCAGGTGTACCTCCGGGGGTTCGTCCCCGAGGGCCAGATCGGCCGCGTCCGCGTGGGCCAGCCCGCGCGCGTGTTCCTCGACTCGGCGCCGACGAAGCCCGTCGACGCCTTCGTGTCGCGCGTCGATCCCGAGGCGTCGTTCACGCCCGAGAACACGTACTTCCGTGAGGACCGGGTGAAGCAGGTCGTGGGCGTGAAGCTCCAGCTCCGGGGTGCGGTGGGCTTCGCGAAGCCGGGCATGCCGGCCGACGGCGAGATCCTCGTCGAGGGCAGCGAGTGGCCGGGCCGTCAGGGGCGCCGATGAGCGGACATCCCATGAGCGTCTCTGCCGCCGGGCCGGCCACGGCCATCCGCGTCCGGGAGCTCACGAAGCGCTACGGCGCCGTGGAGGCGGTGCGCGGCATCGATCTCGACGTGCGGGCTGGTGAGATCTTCGGGCTCATCGGGCCGGATGGCGCCGGGAAGACCTCGACCTTCCAGATCCTGGGCGGGGTGATGCCGCAGACCTCCGGCACCGCCGAACTGCTCGGCCGGCCGGCGCGAGACGCGCGCGCCTCTGTCGGCTACCTGACCCAGGCGTTCAGTCTCTACCCGGACCTGAGCGTGGCCGAGAACCTCCGCTACGTGGGAAAGCTCCGGCGGTTGCCCGGTCACGAGATCGACGAGCGCGGGCGGCACTATCTCACGATGTTCGGCATGGAGCGCTTCACCGCTCGGCTGGCCGGCCGGCTCAGCGGCGGGATGAAGCAGAAGCTGGCGCTTGCCTGTGCGCTCGTGGCCGAGCCGCGCGTCCTCCTCCTGGATGAGCCCACGACCGGCGTCGACCCCGTCTCGCGGCGCGAGTTCTGGGATGCCCTCGCCGAGCTCTCGGGCCAGGGGATCACCATCCTCCTGGCGACCCCGTACCTGGACGAGGCCGAGCGGTGTCATCGCGTCGCGCTGATGCACGAGGGACGCGTCCACCGGACCGGCACCCCCGTCGAGCTCCGCGACAGCCTCGGCCTCGGGCGCATCGAAGTGCGCGCGGCCGACCTCCGCCGGGCCGAGTCGGCGCTCCGGGGCTACGCGGGGATCGCCGACGTCCAGCGCTTCGGCGACCGTCTCGACGTGATGGCGCGCGACGTCCACGAAGGGGAGCGGGCGGTCCGCGAGGCGCTGGCCGGCGCCCGCCTCGACATCCACGGCCTCCGGGCCGCGACGCCCACGCTCGAGAACACGTTCGTCGCGATCCTGCGAGGTCTCGAGGGCGAGACGCGCCTCGCGCCGTTCTCCGGCCACCGCGGCGAGGGTCGAGCCGACCGCGCCGTCGCCATCGGCGCGCGCGGCCTCCGCAAGGTCTTCGGCGGCTTCGCGGCCGTCACGGGCGTCGATCTCGCGGTGCGCTACGGGGAGGTCTATGGTCTCCTCGGCGCCAACGGCGCCGGCAAGACCACGACCATCAAGATGCTCTGCGGCCTCCTCGAGCCGACCGCCGGGGACGTCGAGCTGGCCGGCGAACGCGGCCAGCTTCGGTCGGAGAGCGTGCGGCAGCAGGTCGGCTACATGTCCCAGAAGTTCTCCCTGTACGACGACCTCACCGTCGTCGAGAACCTGGACTTCTTCGCCGGCGTCTACGGCGTGGCGGCCGAGCGCCGCGAAGAGCGGAAGCGATGGGTCCTCGCCTTCGCCGGCCTCGAGGACCGCGGCGGCCAGATCACCGGCAGCCTGCCGGGCGGCTGGAAGCAGCGCGTGGCCTTCGGGGCGGCGATGATGCACGAGCCGCGTGTTCTCTTCCTCGACGAGCCGACCTCGGGCGTCGATCCCATCGCCCGCCGGGCTTTCTGGGCCATGATCAACGAGCTCGCGGACCGGGGCACGGCCATCCTGGTCACCACGCACTACCTCGAGGAAGCGGAGCAGTGCAACCGCCTGGGCTTCATGGTCGCCGGGGAACTCGTGGCGGAGGGCACGCCGAGCGGCGTGAAGGCCGCCCAGGGCGGCCGCGTCCTCGAGATCCGTGCGGGGGAGCCGCCGCGCGCCGCCCGCATCCTCAAGGCCGAGATGGAGCCCTGGCGCGTGGCGCTCTTCGGCGACCGCCTCCACGTCATCGTCGAGGGCGATGCCGCGGCCGCGGCACGCGAGCTCACCGCTCGTCTCGAGCGCGAGGCGATCCGCGTCCTCGAGGTCGCCGAGCAGGACTACTCGCTGGAGGACGTCTTCCTCGCCATCGTTGAGAAGAACCAGCGGGCAGAGGGGCGGCCGGCCGCCGCTTGACCCCCGCGCTCCCACCATGCGACGAATCATCGCCCAGGCCACGAAGGACCTCACGCAGCTCGTCCGCGATCGGCTCGCGCTGGCCCTTGCCTTGCTGCTGCCCGTCGGGCTCCTCGCCCTTCTCGGGACGTCGATCTCGCTGACCGTGACGGACATACCCATCGTGGTCCAGGACCTCGATCAGACACCGCTCTCCCGCGCGTACGTGGACGCCTTCCGCAGCTCGCTCACCTTCGACGTCCTCCCCCTGCCCCTGGCGACCTCGCCGGAGACGGCGCTCGCCGCCGGGCGCGCGCGGGCCGCCCTGATCATCCCCGAGCGCTTCGCCCGCGAGATCCACCGCGGTCGGCTCACCGAGGCCCAGCTCCTCGTGGACGCCACCGACACCAATACCGCGCTCCTCACCCGGGGCGGCGCCACCCAGGTCACCCGCGCCTTCGCCCGCGACGTCGCGGCGGGCGCACCGCCGGCCGCGATCCGGACCGCCACCCGGCTCTGGTTCAATCCCGGCCGCGTGCCCGGGAAGTTCTACGGGCCCGGAGTGTTCGTCCTCGGGCTCTCGATCTTCCCTCCCCTGCTCGCCGCCCTCGCCATGTCACGCGAAGGCGAGCAGCAGACCATCCTCCAGGTCTACGTCTCGAGCATCTCCGCCCACGAGTTCCTCCTCGGGAAGATCCTGGCCGGCATGGTGATCGGCCTCGCGGAGTGGCTCCTGGCGCTGGGGCTCCTGTTCACGCTGTTCGGCCTGCGGCTCGCCGGCGATCCCACCCCGCTGCTCGTGGCCAGTCTCCTCTTCCTGTTCTGCGTCGTGAGCTTCGGCTCCCTCGTCGGCGCGGCCATTCCCAACCAGGCCGCGGCCATCCAGGCCGTGTCCATGGGCGGCTTCCTCCTCGCCTTCCTGCTCTCCGGCCTCATCTTCCCGGTCGAGAACATTCCCGCCGCGCTCCGATGGGTCTCGAACCTGGTCCAGGCGCGCTATTTCATCGTCGTCGTGCGCGACGCCTTTCTCCAGGGAGGCGGCTGGCCGGCGGTCTGGTGGGCGGTGCTGCCGATCGGGGTCATCGGACTCGTGTTCTACGGGCTCGCGTGGTGGACGATGCGTCACATGCAGGTGAAGGCATGAGCCGCGGGCTGGCACGCCTCTTCCGGGGACGCTTCTGGGCGCTCGCGCTCAAGGAGCTGCGGCAGATCCGGCGTGACCGACGGCTGACGATCTCGCTCATCGTGCCGCCGGTACTCCAGCTCCTGCTCTTCGGCTTCGCGCTGGATGCCGATGTCCGGGACCTCCGGCTCGGGGTCGTGGACGAAAGCCGCACCGCCGAGAGCCGGGAGCTGATCTCGGCGATCACCGAGAACCGCACGTTCCGGCTCGCCGGCTCCTACCCGACCACGGCGGCGCTCGAGGAGGCGCTGAGCTCGGGCCGCCTCGATGTCGGCGTGGTGGTGCCATGGGACTTCGCCCGGCTCCGCGCCCGCGGGCGACCCGCCACGGTGCAGGTGCTCCTGAACGCGGTCAACGCCAACACCGCGCAGATCGCTCAGGGGTACGTGGAAGGCGCCATCGCCTCGCTCAATCGCCAATCGGAGACGGCCCGCGCCCCGGTGGATCCGGCGGGCGCGTCAATGCCGCTGGTCGCCGATGGAGCGCCTCCGGCGCCCGCCGTATCGCGGGCGAGGCCGGCCCGGATCGAGCTCCGGACCGCGTTTCTCTACAATCCGGGGCTCGTGAGTCCCTGGTTCACCGTGAGCGGCATCTTCGGGACGCTGATCATCCTGAACGGCTCGCTCGTGTCGGCCGGGACCATGATCAGGGAGAAGGAGCGGGGAACGGTCGAGCAGCTCCTCATGACACCGGCCAGCGCGCTCGAGGTCGTCGCGGCCAAGATCGTGCCGCTGTTCATCCTGCTCATGGGCATGACCGGATTCGCGCTGACGGTCGCCTGGGTCGTCTTCCGCATGCCGTTCCGGGGCAGCCTCCTGCTCCTGGTGACGGCCTGCGCCTGCTGCGTGCTGGCTGGGATCGGGATCGGCACGTTCATCTCGACCCTCGCCCGCTCCGCCAACCAGACCCTGCTCATCAGCTTCTTCGTCAACCCGCCACTCGCCACCCTGTCCGGAGCCTTCACGCCGATCGAGGCCATGCCCCGATGGATCCAGCCCGTGACGCTCTTCAACCCGATCGCTCACTTCGCCAGCATCGCGCGCAGCGTGCTCGTGAAGGGCGCCGGGCTCGACGTGGTCGCCCCGCATCTCCTCGCACTGGCCGCGTTCGCGGCGCTGTTGCTCGGCGTGAGTACCTGGCGCTTCCGCCGCCAGCTCAGCTAGCAGGCTGCTGGAGGAGACGGGCTTCCGGCAGTTCTACGGGCTTGCGCCCGATCGCCTGCGCGAATCCGAGCTCGTGAAGATCCCGAGGTCCCATGTACCGGGCACGATTGGCTCAACGCGAAGCTTCCGAGCGTGTCGCGGTTGAACGTGGCCCACGCGACGAGATCGACTTTCTTGTTGTCGTGGGCGATCAGGACGAGCGTGGGGCATCACGGGGGTCGTCGTTCGAGCTCGCGCGACATCTCCGTGGAGGCGGTGTCACCGCCGCGGGCGAACCATCGGAGCCTGGCCTGCAACCCGACGACGTCGCCGATCACCGCGACGAGCGGCGCGGCGAGCGCCAGCGCATCGGGCTCGGCGGCGATGTCGCCGAGGAAGCCGCTGACGACCTCCTGAGCCTCGGTCGTCGCCCACCGGATCAGGGCCACCGGAGTCTCCGGCGAGCGCCCGTGAGCGAGAAGCTGTTCGACGATCCGCGGCCAGCTCTTCGCCGCCATCATGACGACGATCGTGTCGACGGCCGTGGCGAGCTCATCCCAGCGAACGGCGGTCGCCTCTTTGCCGGAGTTCTCGTGACCGGTGACGATCGCGACCGACGACGCGAGCGCACGATGCGTGAGCGGAATGCCGGCGTACGCCGGGGCCGCGACGGCCGCGCTCACTCCCGGAACGATCTCGAACGGAATCCCGGCCTCGGCGAGCGCTTCGGCCTCCTCGCCGCCACGACCGAAGACGAACGGATCACCCCCTTTCAGCCGTACGACCCGACGTCCGCGGAGCGCGTGAGCGACGAGCAGATCGTTGATCCAGGCCTGGGAGCAGGCGTGCGCGCCGGCCGCCTTTCCCACGAAGAGCCTGAGCGCGTCGGGTCGCGTCGCTTCGAGAAGCGCGGGATTGACGAGACGGTCGTACACGATCACGTCGGCGGTCCGGACCAGTTCCCGACCACGGATCGTGAAGAGTCCGGGATCACCAGGCCCGGCCCCGACGAGAAAGACCCGGCCTACGCGCATCGCGTGATCTCGAGCGTGCGCCGGAGGAGCGCCTTCGCCTCGTCGCGACGGTTGTCGGCGATCAGGCGGCGCACCTCGGCGCCGAGAGCGCTGCGCCAGGTCTCGGGATCGACGCGGACCCCTCCCGCCCGCAGCTCCCGCCTCACCTCGCCAGCGATCTCGGCGAGCACGCCGTACTCGGCGCGAATGTGAGTTTCAAGCTCCTGGCGCACCGATCGAGCCAGCGCGGGGCTCGTGCCTCCGGTCGCGACCGCGATGACGAGGGCACCACGGCGGAGGACCGACGGCAGAACGAAGTCGCAGTGCTCGGGAGCGTCAGCGGCGTTGACCCACCTGCCTCGCGCGCATCCCTCCGCCGCGACCGCTTCGTTCAGCGAGGTGTCGCCGGTGGCGACGAACGCGAGCGCAAAGTCGGCGAGATCGCCGGCGCGATACGCACGCGCGACGTGACGGATCGTTCCATCGGCGGCCCACGCGACGAGACGCGTCGTGAGCGTAGGACTGACGACGGTCACGCTCGCCTGCGCGTCGACGAGGCCGCCGACTTTCCGCTCGGCCACGGCGCCGCCGCCGATGACGAGACACGGCCGGGCTCGCAGATCGAGCATGATCGGGTAGAACCGTGCGCTCATGGCCCGGGCACCATCTCCCCGAGGCCGGCAGTTGCGGCCCGGGGCGCCGGCTTGACCGCCACCCGGCGATGCGTGAGATAGAGCGCCAGTCCGGTGAAGACCGTTCCGCCCACCACGTTTCCGAGCGTCACGGGAATCTGGTTCCAGAGCCACCAGTCGCCGACCGAGACGCGCGCGCCGAGGAGCATCCCGGCCGGGATCACGAACATGTTCACGACCGAGTGCTCGAATCCCTGCGCGAAGAACGTCAGGATCGGGAGCCACATCGCGACGATCTTCCCGATCGTGGCCTGCGACGTGAGCGCCATCGCGACCCCGAGCGTGACCATCCAGTTGCAGAGGATCGCCTTGCTCACCACGATCGTCAGCCCATGGCCGCCGAGCTTCGCGTATCCGAGCGTCTTCGCCTCGGTCACGGCGACGAGCTGGCGCGCCATGTCGGAGTCGGCCGGCACCGTGGCCGTGAAGAGCAACGCATAGAACATGCTGCCGGCGAGATTGCCGAGGAACACCCAGCCCCAGTTGCCGGCGAGCGCGCCGAGGGTGGTCTTCCCCTCGCGAACCGCGAGCGGGACGAGCGCGAAGTTTCCGGTCACCAGCTCGAGACCGAGCAGGACGATCATCACGAAGCCGACCGGGAACACGAGCGCGCCGACGAGCCCGACCTTCGTCTGGATCACTGCCGTGAAGGCGAGCGTCGTGGCGAACCCGAGGAACGCCCCGGACAGGAATCCGCGGATCAGCAGATCCAGGATCCCGAGCCGGCTTTTCGTCGTACCGGCCTGGACCATCTGTTCCACCACCGCATCGGGGTTCACGTAGGGCATGGGCTCTCTCTCCCTTCTCCTGGATCAGAGTTCCTGGATCAAACCTCGACCGTGAAGCCGCCGGGGCGCGGCGTGAGCGCGAACGTCCGAGCGCGGAGCGCCGGGTCCGTCGCGCAGGCTCCGGTCTTGACGTTGAAGCGGTAACCGTGGAGCGGACAGACGACCTCGTCGCCGTCGAGCACGCCCTCGGCGAGCGGACCGCCCTCGTGGGGACACCGGTTCTGGATCGCGTAGAGCCGGTCCTGACAGCGGAACACCGCGACCTCGGCGCCGCCAACCGTGATCAGCGTCGCGCGGCCCTCGGACGGCTCGTCGGCCCTGAGGGTGGGCGAGGGCAGGCTCGCATTCGGCGTCGGCGCGGCCCCGCGGCGTTTCGCGGCCGGCGTCGGCGCGAGCGTGCGGAGCTGCTTTCTGACCTTGCCGGGATCGAGATAGCGGATCAGGCCCTCGAGCACTTGAGGCAGGCCGTCGCAGGGCACGTTCTCGAGCAGCTTGATCCCTTGAGTCGCCTCGGGTCCCGACGACCCGCCGACGAACACATCGACCGCGTCCACGGCTTTGCCGTCGGCCTTCGCCTTCGTCCCGAGCAGTCCGATGTCGGCGACGGTGTGATTGCCGCAGCCGGCAGGGCACCCCGACCAGTGGATCCTCATCGGCTTGTCATGACGGACCTTCGCCTCGAGCGCGCGCGCGACCTGGAGCGCCCGGCTCTTCGTCTCGATCACGGCGAGGTTGCAGAACTCGATACCGGTGCAGCTCACGAGCCCCTTCATGATCTCCGGCGGGTCGTAGCGCAGTACCTTGAGCAGCGGTTCCGTCGTCAGCGATCCGAGCTTCGCGTCGGGAACGTGGGGGACGATGACGTTCTGATCGGTCGTGAGCCGCGCTTCGCCCGTCCCGTAGCGTTCCACGAGGCGCGCCACCTCGACGAGCTGATCGCCCGTGACGCGGCCGACCGGAATCGAGAGACCGACGTAGTTCAGCGGTGCCTGCCGCTGACGGAAGACGCCGACGTGATCGGTGGAGGTCTGAAGACGCTCGTCCGTTCCCGCTGGCTCGAGTCGCCGGTCCAGCCTGGCCTCCAGCGTCGCGCGGAACGTCGCCTCGCCCCAGTCGTCGAGGAGGAACGAGAGCCGGATCTTGTTGCGCGCATCCCGCGAGCCGTGATCGCGGAAGATCAGCACGATGGCGCTCGCGAGCTCCGGCGCTCCCTCGGGCCGGACGAAGACGTCGAGCGGCGTGGCGATCCGGTAGCCGCCCGATCCGTTCTTGCCGCCCACGAGGACGTTGAAGCCTTCCACAGGCGCGCCGTCGATGGATGTCGTCGCTGGCACGAGGGCGATGTCTTGGGTCTCGGCGTGCGTGCAGTTCTCGCGGCAACCGGTGATGGTGACGTTGAACTTGCGCGGCAGGTTCGTGTACGCCTCGTTGCCCACGAAGAGGTCGGTGAACGCGCGGGCCGCCGGCGACGCGTCGAAGAGCTCGTTGGGCGTGAGCCCGGCGACCGGACACCCGACGACGTTGCGGATGTTGTCCATGCCGGTCTGGAGCGTCACGAGGCCGACGTCGCGCAGGGTGTCGAGGATCGCCGGCACGTCTCCGATCGTGATCCAGCGGAGCTGGATCTGCTGGCGCGTCGTGATGTCGGCGACGCCGCGGCCATTCTGATTCGTGATCCGGCCGATGGCCCGGAGCTGCGCGGCGCTCGTGATCCCGTTCGGGATGCGGATCCGCATCATGAAGTGGCCGGGGGTGTGCTTGCGAAAGAACACGCCCCACCACTTGAGTCGCTCGAGGTCGCCCTCCTCGATCGCCTCGAAGCCGAGCCTGGCGTACCGGGGAAGGTCGCTCCCGACCGCGAGCCCCCCCTTCGCCGCCTTGATCTCTTCGATCTTGTTCACGCTGGTCTCCTCGTTAGCGAAACAAAAAACGGCGCCGTCCTCATCGGGGACAGGCGCCCTTGCCTACTGGAGTCCGGCATTGGACTCTTACGTCACGGCGGTTCTCGTAACAAAGGGCGTGCCAACGGGCGCGCGAGCGGTCCTTCGCGCGACGTCATCTGAAAAATCAACGATCTGTCCGCCCGCGCCCGGACTCGACGTCGCCGGTCGGGCATGATGAATCCCTGAGCAGCGACGAGTTCACTGCCCATTCCGCAGTCAACATCACCGTCCAGCGCCCGAACCCGTATGCTAGGCTGCGGGGGCTATGCAGAGCGCCCAGCTCGTTCTGGCTCTGCTCATCGCGGTCGCCGCGCTCGTCACGATCGCGCGGCGGCTCGGCATCGCCTACCCGATCTTCCTGGTCATCGGCGGGCTCCTGCTGGGACTCGTGCCGGGCACGCCGCGCGTCGAGATCGACCCGGACCTCATCTTCCTCTTCGTCCTGCCGCCGCTGCTCTACACCGCGGCCTTCTTCACGCCGCTGCGCAGCCTGCGCGCGAACCTGGGCGCGATCGGCTCGCTGGCCGTCGGCCTCGTCGTCGCCACCGCGTTCGCCGCCGCCGCGGTGGCGCACGCCCTGATCCCCGGCATCCCGTGGGCGGTCGCCCTCGCGCTCGGCGCGATCGTCGCGCCGCCCGACGAGATCGCGGCCACCGCGATCGCGGCCCGCCTGGTCGTGCCGCGACGGATCGTGACGATCCTCGAGGGCGAAAGCCTCTTGAACGACGCGACCGCGCTGACGATCTACAGCATCGCGATCGCGGCCGCCCTCGGGGGCGCGTTCAAGGCATCCACTGGCGTCGCGACCTTCGCGGGCGCCATGCTGGGCGGCTCGGCGATCGGCCTGGCGGTGGGCTGGATCGTCGCGCAGATCCGCGCGCGCATCGAGGACACCCCGGTGGAGATCACGATCTCGCTGCTGACGCCCTACGCCGCCTTCCTCCCCGCCCAGCAGCTCGGCGCCTCCGGGGTGATCGCGACGGTCGCCGCCGGGCTCTACCTCGGCCGGCGCGGCTCGCACATCATGGGGCCCGACGCCCGCCTGACCGGCCGCGCGGTGTGGGAGACGATCACCTTCCTGCTGAACGGGGTGGTGTTCATCATCACCGGCCTGGAGGTGCCTCTGCTCCTCCGCGCGCTCGCGCTCGCGCCCGCGATCCGGCTGGTCGGCATCGGCATCGTGGTGAGCGTGGTCCTGGTCGTGGTCCGCGCGCTCTGGATCTTCCCGACGGCGTTCCTGGCGCCCCTCGTGCGCGGCGAGCCGCGCCCGCCCCGCCTGCTCGCGCACTCGCTGGTGCTGTCGTGGGCCGGTATGCGCGGCGTCGTCTCCCTCGCGGTCGCGCTGGCCCTGCCGCTGACACTGCCCGACGGCCGGCCGTTCCCCGCGCGCGACGCGCTCCTGATCGTGACCCTGACCGTCATCGTGCTCACGCTCCTGGGCCAGGGGCTGACCCTGCCGTGGCTGATCCGGTGGCTCCGCCTGGGCACCGACGCCGAGCTGCGCGAGGAGGAGGCCAACGCGCGCCAGCAGATGCTGGAGGCCGCCACGCGGCGGATCGATCAGCTCTACCCGGTGTGGCCGGGCCACCGCCCCCTGCTCGACCGGCTGCGCGACACCTACCAGCACCGCTCGGAGCACGTCGAGCGGCAGCGCGACGCGTCGGGCTCCGGGGAAGAAGACCAGGAGCTCATCGAACACCGCGAGATCCGGCGCACCGTCATCGACTCGGAGCGCGAGGCGCTCCTTCGGCTACGCGCGGAGGGCGCGATCGACGACGACGTGCTGCGGACGCTCGAGCGGGAGATGGACCTCGAGGAGCGGCGGATGGACGCCTGAGACTTATAGGGGCCGGGCCTGGCTCCTCAGCGGGGGAAGTGTCCGCGGCTCGGCGACAAGGGCGCGTATCCCGGCCATTCATCCCGGCTGGGCTCTTCCGGAGGGGTCAGTGGGCCCGGAGCAACTCGAGCAGGCGCGCGAGCGTGGCGATGCGGGCGTCGAGGGTGTCGCCGGCCGGCTCGACGCGGATCGTGGTGATGCCCGCCTCGCGGTACAGATCGAGACGCCGGCGCACCATCGCCTCGGTGCCGACGAGATTGGTCTTGAGGACCAGCTCGTCGGGCACGCGCGCCGCCGCCTCTTCCCGGCGGTTCTCGAGCCAGAGGCGCTGCACCTCGACGGCCGTGTCGCCGTACCCGGCTCGGCGATAGGCGTCGTTGTAGAAGTTGTGCTGGCGCGAGCCCATCGCGCCGAGGGTGAAGGCGAGCCCGGGCTTGCGCGGCGTGATCAGCCGGTGGAGATCATCGCCGAACGCGACGACCCCGGCGACCACCTGCAGGTCGAGCGCCGCGAGTGTTCGGCCCGCGCGCGCGGCCCCGCCGGCGAGGTGATCCAGGAAGACGTTGGCGTGTTCGGGCATGAACGAGGTGCCGAGCCAGCCGTTGGCGATCTCGCCCGTCATCTCGAGGCTCTTCGGCGACAGCGTGGCGAGGTACACCGGGATGTCGGGCCGCGGCTCTGCCGCCGACCGCAGCGCCTTGCCCTCCCCGCCCGGCAGCGGCAGATAGTAGACGCGGCCTTCGTAGGCGAGGCGCTCGCCGCGCACGGCGCGCCGCACGATCTCGACCGTCTCGCGAAGCCGCTGGACCGGCCGCTCGAAGCGAATGCCGTGCCATCCCTCGATCACTTGCGGGCCGCTGACGCCGAGCCCGAGGATGAACCGCCCGCCCGACATGCTCGCGAGGCTCATGGCCGTCATGGCGACGAGCGCGGGCGTCCGCGTTCCCGCCTGCATGACGGCCGTTCCCAGCCGGATCCGAGAGGTACGCGCCGCCACGTACGCGATCGGGCTCACGGCGTCGTGGCCCCACGCCTCCGCCGACCAGACGTAGTCGACGCCGAGCCGCTCCGCCTCGACGACATAGGCGCTCGCCTCGGCCCAGTTCTCGTTCGCCAGCCTGAGCGAGATCGCGACCCGCATCAGGCGGCGGCGAGCGCGGCGGCGATCTTCCGGAGCGGTCCCACCTGGTCCAGATCGTGGAGCCGCACGAACAGGAGCGTCTCGCGCCAGTTGAGGGGGCCGAACATTCCGTGATGGATCATCGCATCGAGCCGGTTCTGCGGGTCCGCCCCGCAGCACCCGCTCGAACAGGACGCCGCGATCGCGTTCGAGGAGGGCACACCACTCCTCGGCTGTCTGGACCGGCCCCTCACGCGTCTCCGGGTAGCAGGAGAATGGTCGACGCCATCGAGCACAGCAACGATCTGGTCACCGAAGTTCCGGTCGGCCTCGAGGACGTGATCCATCACTCCCTTGCCGCTCTCGGGTACGGGCCGATCGCGAAACCGCGCGGTGCGAATCGCCGCCGCCGCGGAGCGGAGACGGGCCATGGCGGCGCGGACCCTGTCGATGATCGCCGCCGGGGAGAGCTTCGCGCCCGGCCCCTGCAGATCGCCGCGAATCCGAGGTTCCTCGTCCGTCATGCCCTCCTCCGTCCGAGTCACGGCGCCGCGAGAGGGAGACCGCGCGGAGTCCCGGCGGTTACGTCCGGCGCCGCGCGGCCGCCACCCATCGCGCGCAGGAGCTCGCTCATCGACGCGAATCGCATCATCGGGTTGTGCCGCTTCTCGTCGCCGATGGTCGTGGTCGGTCGACGATCTCGCCGATGTTCCACGCCGGATCGACGACCACGCAGTCGCGCGTTTGCGCGTCGCCGATGGGGTACACGAAGTTCTGCATCGGGCCCAGCTCCACCTGCTTGAGGTACTATATTCCTCGGGAAGCGGCCGAGCCAGTACGGGGCTGGACGGGAGTGGACAAACAACACAAGAGAGGACTCTCATCCGTGACGAGCAGATCTCTCCGAGGGTCCTGCCCGGGAAGATCAATGTCGTCACGACCGTCGTTACCAGCGTGACTGGCGTCGTCCTAGGCGAATGCCGCAAAGGAACGTGCAATGAAGTTTGAACCGAGACTGCGGAGCCGCGCAGTCCTATTGAGCGTGCTCTTAGGGGTGGGCCTGTTGGGATGCGTGCTGTCGCCGGCTGAGCAGGAGGCTACGCGCCGGGCGTGGTCGGAACGGGATGCGGAGCGAGCCCGCGAATGCCAGCAGAAGAGAGGAGCCTTCATCGCCGGCGGATGCGTGTTTGGCGGCGGTGTGTGACCAGCGACACGGGGCCCCGTCGTCGACTGAGCTACTAGGGAACACGATTCATCCTGAGACCCGACACCTGCTCGCCTGACTCGATCCCTGCCCGTGGCGATTCGTCGCGCCCGCGCGCTACGCGCCGGCCCCGTGTGCGAAGACGTGCGCGTGCTCGTGGGGCAGCCGCACGCTGACCTTGTCGCCGGCCGGGGACGCGCGCTCCTCGGCGTCCCGCCGCCCTCACATAGCCCGTAGCCCAGTCCTTCTCCCGATGCCGCCCCCGCCACCCGACAGCTCCCCCGGCCCCGCAGCGGCACCCCTTCGCCCGCTTCTTGACCGCCCGTCCGTGGCCGCGCAGGGTGGCTCGGGTCACGGGGCGCTCGCGGTGCTGACGCTCGCCGTCGCCCGGTGAAGAAGGGGGACGCCTAGTCACCTCCTCGAGGCTGGGGCCGCCGAGCCGCTCGGTCCAGGTATTCCCGCAGCGTTCGTCATTCCGGAAGGAGTGCTTGCTCACCTTGGCGGCGGCCAGGTACTTGCGGATCACGTCGGCGACGAGATAGCTGACGGGACGGGGCTGATGCCACGGACACGGCCGCTCCAGCCGCTTGCGCTGGACCTCCTCGGCCGAGCCCGCCGAGTGCGAGCTGAATCGAGGTGTGGTAGCCTGCTGGCGGGACGCGATGGGACGTTCGGCGGTGCAGTCTCTCGAAACCGGTGGAGGTGTGATTTGGCACGCGATGGCTATCTGATCCTCGACAGCGACCTTCACATGATGGAGCCGGACGATCTATGGGCCCGCTACCTCGAAGGTCCACATCGAGCGAGCCCGCCGCGGTTCTTCGGCGAGCAGCAGCAAAGACTCAGCGACAGCTCCGAGGACAAAGGCAACGCCGACAGCATCATGGGGATGGAGGTGCAGGGGTTGGCGATTCCCGCCCATGGCAAGGCGACTGCCGCCACCGCGTCCAGCCGCGAGCTGCGGCGCCGGAGCCGCGCGCGGCACCCACACTTCCAGGTCGCGCGCGGGCGCGGATTCGACCCGGACTCGACCCTGACCGCGATGGATATCGAGGGCGTCGACGTCGCCGTCATGTACGGCACGCGCGGGCGGCAGATATTGATGCACGACGACCTCGCGCCGGACTACGCGGCGGCACTCGCGCATGCCTACAACGATTGGGCGCACGACTATTGCCAGAGCCAGCCGAAGCGGCTGAAGTTCGCCGCCCAGGTGGCGATGCACAGCATCCCGGCGGCGATCGAAGAGGCGCGCCGATGCGTCAGGGAGCTTGGCGCCGTCGCCATCATCGGCACCCCGAACCCGGTCACCGGCCAGCATTTGCACGACGAGGCGTGCGAGCCGCTGTGGAGTGCGCTGGAGCAGCTGGACGTGCCGATCGGATTTCATCCGACCGGCAACACCTCGCTCAAGGACGATGCCGGGCGGCGCTTCGTCGGCCACGCCAACTTCCACCCTATTGCCCATGCCATTCGCAATCCGGTCGAGCTGATGGGGGCCATTGCCAGCATGACCACCGGCGGAATCCTCGAACGCCACCCTCGGCTGCGCTGCGCCTTTCTCGAGGGTACCGCCGGATGGCTCTACTGGTGGCTGTGGCGGCTCGATGACCAGTGGGAGAAGTTCGGCCCCGGCTGCGAGCATCAGCTGTCGATGCTGCCCAGCGAATACTTCAAGCGCCAATGCTACATCGCGCTCGATGTGGACGAGGAGCCGGCGGTCGACGTCGTCAACAGGATGGGAGCCGACTTCTTCGTGGTCTCGACCGACTATCCGCATTCCGACGGCGCGTTTCCCGAGGCGATGGAGCAGTTTCTCAGACTGCCGTTCAGCGGTGAGGTCCGCCGCAAGATCCTCTGGGACAATTGCGCGCGCCTCTACAACATCGACACGCCGGCGGCCGCCTTGACGAAGGACGCGAACCGCGTCTCCGCCGCCCTCGACTAGGCTTTCTGTCTCCATTGGGGTGAGCCGAATGGAGCGGGTCACTCACGAAAATGAGGCACCCGCCCCATTCAGGAGGGCCCCGTGTCCGTCTATGCTATGCGCCACCCAACCCGATTCCCTGGGGCCGGATGGTCGAGCCCGGGAGAGAGGCTGGTCGACGGGGCCTCTCGGGAGAGGCGTGTCGAGGCGGGAGCAGAAGGAAGCCCATGACGACGATGACGACGTACTCCTACTTCCCCACCCGTCCATTCTCCGCCAAGCTGACGAAGATCGAGAAGCACGACCCGCCGGGGCACGCCCGCATCCTCGGCGTGATCGACCGGCTCCTCCATAACCCTGCCGACGCCGACGGCTGGATGCACGGTGAGTACCACGGCCGGCTCAAGAAGTACGTCGGCCGGCGCGAGTACCGCCTCATCTACCACTGGTGCGAGTTGTGCCGCAAGGAGGGGAAGAAGTTCGAGAAGCAGTGCGGCTACTGCCACGAGGTCGCCGACAACAGCGTCATCTTCTTCGCCGTTTACCACAAGAACGAGGCCAACCGGGTGTGAACCCCGATCTCTGAGAGAGGCGTTGCGCCTCTGAAGGGTGCCCGGGTGCTCGGTTCCGCGCGCACCCGATTCCCCGGACTTCCTCAGAAAATACCTGTATGGCTCAGGCGACGCGTTCGAGCGTGACGCGATCGCCGTGCTGTTCGAGATTCTCCTCAGAAAGTAACGGGCAAGTTTGCCAGTCCGCGCAGCGTGAGGCTCTGCCGATACTGCGGGGTATCGGTGGCGAGCGCGAGCTTCGGCAGCCGCTGCACGAGCGTGCTGAGGGCGATCTGCCCCTCGACGCGCGCGAGCGGCGCGCAGAGGCAGAAGTGGATGCCCCAGCCGAAGGCGATGTGGCTCATGTTGCTTACGCTCCCGTCAGGGGCGCCCCGCCCGCTCAGAGACCGAAACGCCGACCGAGCGGCCGGCCGGCCACCGCGAGATGCGCTCTCGCCTTGAGTGCCGCCGGCAGCGCGCCCTGCCACGCGTAGTCGTCCGCGTCATCCGCGTCACGCTCACTGGTGGGCACATGCCATCGCCGGCGGTCGTGCTCGGCCAGCGTCCGCTCCTGCCAGACGTGACGGGCCTCATGGGCGGCCAGCAACGCGGCCACGGCTGGCCGGAGCGTCGCGCGCAGCCAGATGACCGGCGGCTCGACGGCTGACACCGCGGCGCCGTGGAGACCCGGGCGGATCCGTGAGCTCAGGGCATAGAGCGCCGGGTCGGTGTCATCCCAGTGCGCGCGGGCGCCCCTGAACCAGCGGACCCGGAGCGGCGGGAGGCGAAGGTCTTGCGCGACGGCATCGAGGGCCTCCCTCACGGCCACCCGCGTGGATCGAGGGACGACCATCGCCGGCACCTCCGGGCTCCTGAAGAAGCGGTGGCTGGCGCCGCTCACCCGTCGCCGACCACCAGCTTCTCGTGCAGCGCGCTGAGGATCTCGTCGATCCCCGCGGACGCCCACAGGTCGAAGAACGGTGAGGCCTGGAGCGCTGCGAA
>WNGA01001269.1_pt1 | contig 47508 bp, 47 predicted proteins | sample 5400061 | NCBI WGS metagenome assembly WNGA01 (sample SAMN13153366, study PRJNA577476) | soil metagenome | isolation source: 100 cm soil or saprolite under grassland replicate 2 | place: USA:California | collected 2016-06-15
GGGGGCAGGGGCGGTGGGTGGTGCTGGCGGGTGTCGGCGAGGAGATCGCGGGCGCGCACCGGGAGACGCTGGTCGCGATGCAACTGCCGCCGGACGACGGGCCTCGCTGGCTGACCAGCAGTACGACGCGCCGGCCCGGGCTGATCCAGCTCACCGACCTGACCGCGACCCTGCTGTCGGACAGCGCTCCGGACGCGCCGCTGGACGGGAGCCAGGTGCACGCCGGCGGCGACGTGCACACGGACACCGCCGCCGTGATCCGCGACCGGCTGGACACCAACGAGCGGTTCGCGCAGCCGCTGGTCATGCTGGTCGCGGTCGGGCTGACGATCCTGGCGGCGCAACTGCTGGCGCTGGCCTGGTACAAGCTGCGGCACACCCGCCGGTCGCGCCGGGTGTTCGTCGCGACGATGCTGGCGCAGGGCGGGTTCTTCAGCGCGGTGTACCTCAGCACCCTCACGCAGTGGTGGCGCTGGCCGGAGCCCGGTCTGAGTCTGTACCTCGTCACACTGGCGATCAGCGCGGCCGTCGCGACGGCGTCGTACCTGGTCCTGAACTGCCGTGCGGTGCTCGGCGTCGTAGCCGCCGCGTATGTCGTGCTGCTGGTCGACGGGGTGCTGGGGACGCCGCTGCAGGTGGGCAGCATGTTCGCGGAGGGGCCGGTGACGGGTGGCCGGTTCTTCGGGTTCGGGAACTCGACGTTCGGCGCATTCGCGACCGCGACGCTGGTGACCGCGGCGGCAGCCGGCGGACGGTTGACGCGCAGGTCACGGACGGCGGGAGCGCTGGCAGTGCTCGCAGTCGGCGGGGCCGGGGTGATCGTGGACGGCGTGCCCGGCTGGGGTACCGACTTCGGCGGCGTGATCGCGCTGACCCCGGCCGTGCTGCTGCTCGCCTGGCACACCTGGCGCGGCAGCATCTCGTGGCGCGCGGTGCTCGGCCTCGGGCTGGCCGGGTTCGCGGCGGTCGCCGTGCTCGCGTACGCGGACTACCGGCGCCCGCCGGCGGACCGCACACACTTCGGCACCTTCGTCCAGCGGCTGGTCGACGGCGACGTGACCGGGGTGATCGCGCGCAAGCTGGGGATGTCGTTCGCCTACCTGAACAACCCAGGCGGCTGGGCACTGCTGGTCGCCGTCGTCGCGCTGTCGGCGGCCTGCGTGCTGCCGCACCGGGTGCCGTCGGCGTCGTACCAGCGGTTCGTGGACCAGATCCCGATCGCGCGTCCGGCGCTGCTGGCCCTGGTGCTGTGCGGCTGGATCGGCATGCTGCTCAACGACGCCGGCGTGACCGTGCCCGCGATCATGGCGGGCTTCGCGCTCCCGATGCTGGTAGCCCACCTGATCACGAACTGGCGCGCTACCCCCGAGGACGAAGCAGCGCGGCCCGCCGCGCCGGTTCCGGGATCGCGCTGAGAGGATGTCTCCGGCACCATCGCCGAGCACAGGAGCGTCACGTTGAGCACCGACACCGTCGCCAATGCCGAGGCCGGCCCGGACTTCGAGCAGCCCTGGGCCGAGCTGGGACTCAAGCCGGACGAGTACCAGCGGATCCGCGAGATCCTCGGCCGCCGGCCGACCTCGTGCGAGCTGGCGATGTACTCGGTGATGTGGAGCGAGCACTGCTCCTACAAGTCCTCCAAGGTGCATCTGAAGAAGTTCGGCGAGATCCCGCAGGAGACCCCGGCCGGCAAGATGCTCGCCGGCATCGGTGAGAACGCGGGCGTGATCGACATCGGCCAGGGATACGCCGTCACCTTCAAGGTCGAGTCGCACAACCACCCGTCGTACGTCGAGCCCTACCAGGGCGCGGCCACCGGGGTCGGCGGCATCGTGCGCGACATCCTGGCGATGGGCGCGCGGCCGGTCGCGGTGATGGACCCGCTGCGGTTCGGGCCGCTGGACGCGCCGGACACCAAGCGCGTGCTGCCGGGCGTCGTCAGCGGGATCGGCGGCTACGGCAACAGCCTGGGCCTGCCGAACATCGGCGGCGAGATCGTGTTCGACGAGACCTACCTCGGCAACCCGCTGGTGAACGCGCTCTGCGTCGGCGTGATGCGGCACGAGGACCTGCACCTGGCGAACGCCAGCGGCGTCGGCAACCAGGTCATCCTGTACGGCGCGAAGACCGGCGGTGACGGAATCGGCGGCGTGTCCGTGCTGGCCAGCGAGACCTTCGCCGAGGACGGCCCGGCGAAGCGGCCCAGCGTCCAGGTCGGCGACCCGTTCATGGAGAAGCTGCTGATCGAGTGCACGCTGGAGCTGTTCGCGGCCGGCGTGGTGACCGGGATCCAGGACCTCGGTGGCGCCGGGCTGTCCTGCGCCACGTCCGAGCTCGCGTCCGCGGGTGAGGGCGGCATGCACGTCGTACTCGACCGGGTGCCGTTGCGGGACGCCTCGCTGGCGCCCGAGGAGATCCTGATGAGCGAGTCCCAGGAACGCATGATGGCGGTCGTCGAGCCCGGCGACGTCGAGCGGTTCATGAAGATCTGCGAGAAGTGGGACGTGCAGGCCGACGTGGTCGGCGAGGTCACCGACACCGGCCGGCTGCAGATCGACTGGCACGGCGAGCGGGTGGTCGACGTGCCGCCGCGGACGGTGGCGCACGAGGGCCCGGTGTACCAGCGGACGTTCTTCCGGCCGGCCAAGCAGGCGGCGCTGCGCAACGACCCGGCCGAGCGGCTGGCCCGGCCGAAGGCGCCGGAGGACCTGCGGCACACGCTGCTGCGGATGGTCGCGTCGCCGAACCTGTGCGACAAGTCCTGGGTCACCGACCAGTACGACCGCTACGTGCTCGGCAACTCCGTGCTCGCGCAGCCCGAGGACAGCGGCATGATCCGGGTCGACGAGGAGACCGGTCTCGGCGTCGCGGTGTCGACGGACTGCAACGGCCGGTTCGCCGCCCTGGATCCCTACACCGGAGCCCAGCTGGCGCTGGCCGAGTCGTACCGCAACGTCGCGACCACCGGCGCCAGGCCGCTCGCGGTCACCGACTGCCTGAACTTCGGCTCGCCGGAGGACCCGTCGGTGATGTGGCAGTTCGCCGAGGCCGTGCGCGGCCTGGTCGACGGTTGCACGGCGCTCGGCATCCCGGTCACCGGCGGCAACGTGTCGTTCTACAACCAGACCGGCGACACCCCGATCCTGCCCACCCCGGTGGTCGGCGTGCTCGGCGTCATCGACGACGTCACCCGCCGGACGCCGATCGGGTTCACACCCGGGATGGAGGGCCACCAGGTCTACGTCCTCGGCGAGACCCGCGACGAGCTGTCCGGCTCGGAGTGGGCGAACGTCGTCCACGGCCACCTCGGCGGCATAGCGCCGGTGGTCGACCTGGCGGCCGAGAAGGAGCTCGCCGACATCCTCGTCAACGCCTCCCGCGACGGCCTGATCGACGCCGCGCACGACGTCAGCGACGGCGGGATCGCGCAGGCGCTGGTCGAGTCCTGCCTGCGCGGCGGCGCCGGGCTGCGGCTGTGGGTGCCGGACGGGCTGGACCCGTTCGTGTTCCTGTTCGCCGAGTCGGCCGGCCGGGCGATCGTCGCGGTGCCGCGGACCGAGGAGGTGCGGTTCACCGACATGTGCACCGCGCGCCGGTTCCCGCGGGCCAAGGTCGGCGTGATCACCGGCGACACGGTCGAGCTGCAGGACCAGTTCACCGTCCCGCTCACCGAGCTCCGCGAGGCCTGGACCGCAACGTTGCCTGCGGCAATGAGCTGAGACCCGGTCCGGCTCCAGGACGTGGTGCGGATTCGCATATCGAAACCTATATCGCCATCGCGAATGCGATATGCGGATCCGCGGTGATTCCCCCAAGACTCGTCGATCAGCCTGCCGCCAGCAACCGTCGTACCGACGCGGCGTCCGGAGCGGCGAGCGCCTGCGCGGCGAGACCGGCCGCGTCCTCGAGGCGTACGGCGCGCAGGCGGGCCTTCACGAGCGGGACCTGGAGGGCGACCACGCTCAGCTCGCGCACACCCAGACCGGCCAGCAGCACGGCGGCGTCCGGGTCGCTCGCGAGATCGCCGCAGACCGCGACGTCGGCGACGTGCTCGGTGACCCGCCGGACCAGCGCGAGTACCGCCGGATCGAGGGCGTCGGCGAGCTCGGCGACGGCCGCGTTCCCGCGGTCCGCGGCCAGTGTGTACTGGGTGAGGTCGTTCGTGCCGATGCTGACGAAGTCCACCTGCGCCGCCAGCCGGTCGATCCGCAGCGCGGCCGCCGGCACCTCGACCATGATCCCGACCTCGAGCGAGTCCGGCGGGTCGAGCGCGGCGAGCTCCGCACGCACCCAGGCCAGCTCATCCACCGTGCTCACCATCGGGAACAGCACCCGGACCGGCGCCGTCCGCGCGACGCGGCAGATCGCGGTCAGCTGCTCGCGAAGCAGCTCCGGCCGGTGCCGGAACACCCGCAGCCCACGCTCGCCGAGGAACGGGTTCGGCTCCGCCGGCTGCGGCAGGAACGGCAGCGGCTTGTCCCCGCCCGCGTCCCAGGTCCGGATCGTCACCGGACCGTCCAGCGCCACCGCGATCGCGCCGTACACCTCGGCCTGCTCGTCGGCCGACGGCGCCGCCGCCTGGTCCCCGAAGAGCACCTCGGTCCGCACCAGCCCGCTGCCCTCGGCCCCGTTCGCCTCCGCGACCACCGCGTCGTCGACCGACCCGACATTGGCCAGCACTCGTACGACGTGCCCGTCCCGCGTGACGGCGGGTTCGTGCGCCGCGGCGAGAGCGGCCGACCACTCGTCGGCGCGACTCTCCCGCAACGCCTCGAGCTCGGCCCGGACCGGCTCGTCGGGGTCCACCACGAACCGCCTGGTGCGGGCGTCGAACGCGACGAGCGTGCCCACCGCGATCGGGGTGTCGCCGATATCGGTGATGACCGGGATGCCGCGCGACCGGGCAACGATCACCCCGTGTCCGGTCGCCCCGCCCGTCCTGGTCGCGATGCCCAGCACCATGGCCGGGTCAACCCTCGCGGCGGTCGCCGGATCAAGCTGCGGTACGACGAGAATGCCGCGCTGCTCGGGAACGCGGAGGTTCTGCCGGGTCGGGTCCAGGAGCGCGTACAGCACTTCGCGTCGCACCATCTGGACGTCGAACGCCCGCACCCGCTGGTACGGATCCGCGAGCGCGTCGAACCGCGCCGTCACCTCGTCGTAGACGGCCGTCCAGGCCTGCGGCGCGGACGATCCCGCAGCGATGGCCTGCGCGACCCGCGCGGTCAGCTCGGGATCGTCAAGCAGCGCCAGGTGCGCGTCGAAGATCGCCGCCTCGGCTTCACCGGCCCGTTTTGCGGTGTCGGCGCGAAGGCGCCCCAGTAGCTCAGCGGCCGCTTCGACAGCGCGCTCCGACCTCAGCTGCTCCGTCGCCGCGTCACCGGCCTCGTAACCGCTCAGGTCGACTTCCCACGCCGTCATCACCGCCGGCCCGATGGCGATGTCCAACCCGCTGCCCGGCAGGACGGCATCGGGTTGGGGAGACTTTCTGCCACCAGACGGCAAATGGTTTCCCCAACCCTCAGGTACGTCGGGTGTGGCGCGCGGGGTGGGGCCGGGCTGGGCGGGGTGCTGGTCGCCGAAGCCGGTGTGGGCGAGGGCGGTGACGGCGGCGAGGAACGCGGCGGCGTCGGGACCGGTGGCGCCGGCCCGGATGCGGTGTCCCTGGCGGGCGTCGAGCGTCGCGACGAGGCTCAGGCTGGCGGCGTTCACCGGGCCGCGACAGCGCGACCAGCCGCGCCGCCGGCCGCGCGTGCAGACCGTGCGGGTTCGGCACGACCAGCTCGACGGCCTCGCCGGCGTAATCCGCCCGCGCGGGTTCGGCGGAGTCCGCCCGCGCGGCGTCGCCGAGGTGGTCTTGCTTGGCGGCCAGGCCGTGCCGGGCCTCGTCGGCGACCTCGCCGAGCGGGGCGCCGGCGGTCGCGAGCACGACCGCGGCCACCAGGCCCTCGACGAGCGGTGCGCTGGTCACCAGCACCCGCTCCCGTACGCCTGGTTCCACGAGTTCCAGCGCGAGGTCGGTGCTCAGCAGCGCGCTGCCGAGGTCGAGCAGGACCAGGACGCCGTCCGGCCCGTCGGCGGCGCCGATCGCCTCGGCCACGGCCGTCGCGTTGGTCCCGAACGTCGTCGCGTCCAGCCCCGCCGCCACCGCCACCACCGGCCGCTCCGCGCGTCCCGCGACCATCTCCATCGCCAGCCCCACCGCGGCATCCGCCAGCGCCCGGCTGTGCGACACCACCACGATCCCGATCACCGGCGCGCCGATCCGCCGCGCGGCAGGCAGCTGATGGTTGTCACGGGAGGGTGCGCGCCGCGGAGTCGAGCAGGAGCGCGGTGCTCGTCGCGCCCGGGTCCGGGTGGCCGGCGCTGCGTTCACCCAGGTACGACGCCCTGCCCTTGCGGGCGACGAGTGGGATGGTGGCGTCACGACCCTTTGCCGCGGCGTCGGCTGCCGCGGTGAGAGCCGGGCCGGTGCCCTGCGACGCGGCCGCGTCGTACGCGTCCAGCGCGGGGGCCCAGGCGTCGTACATGGTCTTGTCGCCCAGTTCGCACTTGCCGCGCGCGACGATGCCCTCGACGCCGGCGCGGAGTGCCTTGCCGAGGTCCTCGGCGCCGATGTCGGTGATGCCGGCGAGCGCGGTGCCGAAACGCAGGAAGAACGTTCCGTACAACGGGCCGCTGGCGCCGCCGACCGTGCTGACCAGGGTCATCCCGGCCTTCTTCAGCAGCGCGTCCGGGGTGTCGAAACCGGTCTCCAGCGCGGCCACGACGGCCTGCATGCCGCGGTCCATATTCGTGCCGTGGTCGGCGTCGCCGATCGCGGCGTCCAGCTCGGTGAGCAGCCCGGCGTTCGCGCGCACGACCTCGGCGTAGTCACGCAGCCAGCGGGTCATGGCCTCGACATCGGTCATGCGCCCCACCGTAGGCCGGGCGTGTTCACCGGCGCGTCCCACAGGCCGAGCAGTTCGTCGTCGGCCTTCAGCAGCGTGACCGAGCACCCGGCCATCTCCAGCGAGGTGATGTAGTTGCCGACCAGCGACCGTGCGACCGTGATGCCGGCCTTGTCGAGCACCTGCCGGACCTCGTTGTACATCAGGTACAGCTCGATCAGCGGCGTCCCGCCCATACCGTTGACGAAGGCAACGACCGTGTCGCCCTGGCGGTACGGCAGGTCGGCGAGCACCGGGTCGACCAGCAGCGCGGCGATCTCCTTCGCGGAGGCCAGCGGGAGCCGCCGGCGGCCGGGCTCGCCGTGGATGCCGATGCCGACCTCCATCTCGTTCTCGGCCAGGTCGAACGTCGGCTTGCCGGCCGCCGGGACCGTGCACGAGGTGAGCGCCATGCCCATCGAGCGGCCGTTCTCGCTGACCCGCTTGGCGACGTCGGCGACCTGCGCCAGCGGGCGGCCCTGCTCGGCGGCCGCGCCGGCGATCTTCTCCACCAGCACGGTGACGCCGACGCCGCGGCGGCCGGCCGTGTACAGGCTGTCCTGGACGGCCACGTCGTCGTCGGTGACGACCGCCAGCACCTCGGTGCCGGACTCGGCCGCGACCAGTTCCGCGGCCATCTCGAAGTTCATCACGTCGCCGGTGTAGTTCTTCACGATGTGCAGCACGCCGGCGCCGCCGTCCACCTCCTTGGTGGCGGCAACCATCTGGTCCGGCACCGGTGAGGTGAACACCTCGCCCGCGCAGGCGGCGTCGAGCATCCCGAGCCCGACGAAGCCGCCGTGCAGCGGCTCGTGCCCCGAACCGCCGCCGGAGACCAGCCCGACCTTGCCGGGCCGCGGCGCGTCCTTGCGGTAGACCACCTTGTTGGCGTGATCCACCCGGACCCGGTCGCCGTGCGCCGCCTCGAACCCGAGCAACGCCTCACGCACCACGTCCGCCGGATCGTTGATGAGCTTCTTCATGCGCCCTAGTCCAGCACGTTCCGCGGCACCTCGCGCCACGAAACCGCGGGCGCGTCAGTCCTTGGGGCGAAGCAGCGGGCGGACGACCTCGCGGGCGTCGTGGATGCGGGACTTGACCGTGCCCAGCGGCGCGTCGACGGCGGCCGCGATCTCCTCGTACGACAGCCCGTAGACGTCCCGCAGGACCAACGGTGTCACCATCTGCGGCCGGTCCTTCTCCAGCGTCTCGAGCGCCTCCAGCAGGTCCAGCCGGGTGCCTGCGATGACGGACGTGGTCCGGGGGTCCGGGCGCTCCATCTGCTCCGGGTTGTGGGCGGTCTGCGCGCGCCGCTTGAGCTTGCGGTACGTCGTACGGGCCGAGTTCGCCGCCACCGTGTGCACCCAGGTGGAGAAGCTGCTCCGGCCGGAGAAGGTGCCGATCTTGGTCGCGACGTTCAGCAGCGCCTCCTGGCACGCGTCCTCGGCGTCGGCGCTGAACGGGAGCACGCTCTTGCAGATCCGCAACACCTTCGGCTGGATCTGCCGCAGCAGGTCGTCCATCGCCGCGGCATCGCCCGCCGCGGCGCGTCCGGCGAGCTGACCGAGCTCGTCCGGCGTGGCGACGTTGTCAGCTTGATCGACCATCGTGTCCTCACTGTGACCGGGCAGCGTTTTCCCGTACGTTGAGTGATCCATAATGCCCTGCATGGGGGTTCCGGTCAGACTCGGGCGCTACGCCGTACGGCGACGCCTTGGTTCAGGGGGATTCGCGACCGTCTGGCTCGCGTACGACGAGCAGCTCGACGCCGAGGTCGCGGTCAAGGTGCTGGCTGACAACTGGGGTGACGACGAGAGCGTCCGGCGGCGGTTCCTCGAAGAAGGCCGCTTCCTGCGCAGGGTCGAGTCCGAGCACGTCGTCCAGGTGCACGACGTCGGCGAGCTGGAGGACGGGCGGCCGTTCCTGGTGCTCACGTACGCCGACCGCGGCACCCTCGCGGACCGGATCCGGGAGAAGCCGCTCGAACTGGCCGAGGCGATCGACGTCCTCGTCCAGGTCGGCCGCGGGCTGCAGGCACTGCACCGCCGCGGGCTGCTGCACCGGGACGTGAAACCCGCGAACGTGCTGTTCCGCAGCACCGACGACGGCGAGCGCGCGCTGCTCTCCGACCTCGGCCTCGGCAAGTCGCTGGACGAGGTCTCCCGGATCACGATCCCCGGCGGCACCCCGTCGTACGTCGCCCCCGAGCAGGCCATGGGCGAGCGGCTGGACCCGCGGGCCGACCAGTACTCCCTCGGCGCGGTCGCGTACGCGGCGCTGACCGGCCAGTCGCCGCACAAGGTGAGCGGCCTGCGCGCCGCCGGCCAGGTCGAGGCGCCGCCGCGGCCGAGCGAGCTGGGCGTCGCCGTACCGGACCGGATCGAGGACGCCATACTGCGTGCCCTCGAACCCGACCGCGAACGCCGCTGGCCCGACGTCGCCACCTTCACCCGCGAACTCATCGGCGGCCTCAACGAAACCACCCGCTCCCTCGAAGCCATCCCCGCCGAGCCTGCTCCCGCGCGGGCCGACCAGTCCGCGGTGACCCAGCTCGTGGCGCCCGCACCCGCTGTCCAACTGGCGCCTGCCATGGCACAGCCCGCGGCGCCGGTGGCGGCGCCCGCCGAGCCGCGCGGCCGCAACTGGCTCGCCGCGGCGATCATCGCGGCCCTGCTCGGTGGCGGTGGCGGGTATCTGGCCGACCAGTACGTCTCCCAGCACCGGCTGGTCCCGGTCGGCGCGAACGGGATCGCGGTCAGTGTGCCGTCGAGCTGGTCGGCGTTCGTCTCGACGTCGGACTGGATCCCGAACGGCAGCACCCAGCCACAGCCCGCCGTCCGGGCCAGCACCCAGAACGACTGGAGCGACGCCGGAGCGACCGGCGAGGGTGTCTTCGCCGGTCTCGTCCCCGGTACGACGCTGCCGTCGTCGGTCAAGCACGACGAGTGCAGCAAGCCCAAGAGCCCCGAGACGGCGACGATCGGCGATCACCCGGCCATGACCCAGTGGTTCAGCGGATGCGGCGATGCCGGCGCCGTGGTCGTCGAACGGTGGATGGCCGTCTCGGCCAACTCGACCCTGATGATCCAGGTCAGGGCCGCCGACGCGGACCTGGCAGCCAAGGTCCTGGACAAGATCTCGTACACCGGCTGACGCCGCCGGATCAGAGGTCCTCGCGGACGGCGCTCTTCATCGCGCGATTCATGATCTTCTCGAGGGCCGCCTTGTCCTGCGGAAGGCCGGTCACGCTGATCTCGACGTCGGCCCGCCCGTCGCCGTGCACGGACACCCACCTCGTGAGGACGTACAACAAAGACTTGTCCTCACCCGGCGGCAGATACGTGTAGGCGATCGCGGTGTACGTCCGCTCGGCCCCATCCGGACCGGTAGTCGTCCCGCTCGGCGCCACCGGCTGGAACGTGACGAGCTGGTCGACGAGCGGCGTCAGTCTGCCGATCTGAACCTTCTTCGACTCCTCGATGGTCTCGGCGACCGGAAGCCCGTACCTCATCGAGCGCTTGCTGTTGGACGGGTTGTTGAACTTGCCCCAATCGGGGCGATCGTGGAGGTCTACCTTCCGCCAGTGGCGCGGCACGTCGCCGGCGATCTCCGCTCTCGCACCGACGTTCGGCGCGGCATCGCCGACGACAGTGAAGGTTCGCGACTCGAAGGCGAGCTCGGCGGGATCAAGTGCCGGGTCGTCGTTCGGCACCGGTGTACGCGTGGAGGTCGGGGACGGCGTCGGGGAGGACGGGGTGGGTGTCGCGGATACTGCCGCGATCGGGCCGGTGTCGATGGAGCGCACCGACTTCGGCTGGGTGAGTTCGCCGACGCCGTAGCCGCCGGCGGCGCTGAGCACGGCGATGCCCACGACGGCGCTCACCATCCGTGCGTTTCCCACGTGGCCCTGCCCTTCTGCTACCTGGACGTCAACCGTATCCGGCGCCAGTGGCTCAACCGGCGATGGTCACGGACTTGGTCGCGCGGTCCATGATCTTGATCAGCGCGGCGTAGTCCACCGGGCTGCCGCCGACGGTGATCACCACGCTGGTCGGGTCGGCACTCTGGCCTGCGTTCAGCTCGATCCAGCGCAGGTGCACCTCGCGCACCACACCGCCGCTGTCTGTGTAGGTGAAGTCGCGGCTCGACCAGGCACGATCGAGGCCCTCGCCGCCCTTGGCCACGATCGAGCCGGGTTCCCTGGACAGGAACCGCAGGTCCTTGATCGTCCCCTTGGCGGCCAACGACTGGAGTTCCTTCTCGCGGGCAGCGGCGTCCTCCTCAGTCGTCTTGCCGTGCGTGGTCGTGCGGCCGGCGTCGACCTTGAGCAGGCGCCCTCCGGGGGACAGGAACCGTCCGACGAGTGTGTCCGGCTGCGTGAACGTCCAGCCGTCCGGAGCCTCCACGGAGACGGTCGACGTGGCCGGTCCCCACTTCTTACCGGAGAACCCCAGCGAGCCTGCGTCGAGAGTCGTATCGGGTGTGGGGGTGCTGGACCGCGGATCGGCAGTGGGGGTCTCGCTCCCCGACGGCTCCGGGCTCGGCGTCGTGGCGGTGCTCGGTGACGCGCTGGGCGGCGTCGTACGCGCCGGGGTGGGACTGGAGGCGGCGGGCACCGACGGTTGGGTGGTCGGGCCGGCCGTCTCGGTGCCGTCGGCGGATCGTATGACGAGGAGCCCGCCGACGACGGCGGCGAAGACGGCAGCGGCCGCACCGACCGCGATCACTCCGGTGTTGCTCGACTGCATGAGACTCGTTCTCCCCCGGTGTATGCGTCACGACTCGTCCTTTGGACGCCGTACGTGGCGCTGAAGTTCGAAATTCGCGCGGTCAGCCCTCGAGGACCAGCGTGGAGGTGGCCTGGGAGAGGACGGCGTCCAGGCCGGACTGGTCTTCGGGACGGCCGGACGTGGTGATCTCGAGCGCGATGCGGCCGCTGTCGCCGAGGGCGATGAAGCGGTTCATCACGAACCGCAGGCCCCGGTCGGCGTTCTCGTAGCTGTAGATCAGCGTCCGGTAGGTGATCGTGCCGGATCCCCAGGTGGTCTCCAGCGAGCCGCGCTCGCGGGCCATCACCTTCAGGCCGCGGGTGCTCTTGCGCAGGCTGGCCTCGCGCGCGGCGAGTTGCTGGTCGATCGAGCGGCTGTTCGCGGTCGCGTCGACGCGCAGCCGCCAGACGCTGTGCGGGCCGACGAACCAGGCGTTGTAGTCGCCCTGCTTCTTGTACGGCCAGCCCTGCGGCACGTCGAGGGTGATCCGCGCGGTCTTGGTGCCGAACGACTTCGACACGAACGTGATCGCCGGCGGGTCCAGCGGGCCGGCCCCGGGGTCCGGCGGCGGCTGCGTGGGGCCCGGCGACGACGGCGTCTGGTTGGTCGCCGACGTGCTCGGCGTGCCGGAGGCCTGCGGATCGTCGCCGCCGCGGACGGCGAGCACTCCGCCGACGGTATCTGCGCCGACGACGACACCGGCGAGCGTCGCCAGGACGGCCTGGTTCCGCGGCCTCATCACACCTCCGGCTGCTCGTCGTGCGGGTGCCGACGTCCATTATCGACCGGGCACGTACGGTACTGGCCGTGGAGGGTCTTGACGAGGCGCTGCAGCGGTTCCGTGAAGGTCAGGCGGAGCGCGCTGATCTGCGCCTGCTCACGAAGCACTTCCTGGCCCGGCTGGTGGCGAAGGCGCCGGGACATGCGGTCGAGGTGCGGATCCCCCCGTACGGCGCTGTGCAGGTGATCGAAGGCCCGCGGCACACCCGGGGCACGCCGGGCGCGGTGATCGAGATGCCGGCCGAGGTATGGATCGAACTCGCGACCGGTACGACGAACTGGAGCGACGCGCGCGCCGCCGGCCGGGTCAGGGCCAGCGGCGAGCGCACCGATCTCAGCGAACTGCTACCTCTTTAGCTGCCGGTCCGTTGCCGGAGGGACCTGTGCGGGTAGTCTCGGTGCGTGACCGCCCGGACACGCGCCGCCCTGACTGCCGCCCTGCTCGCCCTGACCGTTGCCTGTAGCAACGAATCGCCGCCGGGCGCGGACGCGCCGCCGCTGGTGCCGGTGTCGTCCCCGACTCCGACCGACACACCGTCCGCGACGCCGAGCGCGACGCCCAGTACGCCGGTGGTCGCGCAGACACTGTGCGAGCGGCTAGACGCCACAGTCGTGGCTGCCGCGTTCGCGGCGCCTGCCGCCACGGTGAGCGCCGCGCCGCTGTCGACCGAGTTCGGCGTTCCGACGTACGACGTCTGCACGATCGAGCTGGCCGGCAAGCCGGCGCTGCGGGTCGGTGTCTCGGTGCTGGCGGCAACGAGAGCCGAGCTTGCCGCCGCGAGGAAGGGCGAGCCGGCGCGGACCGCGGTCGTCGGCGAGGGCGGTTTCGGGACCAGCCGGTTCGTGGTGTTCCTCGCAGCCGGCCGGCTGGTCAAGATCAGTGGCGACCGGTCGTCGTACCCCGGTTATCTCGCGGTCGCGCGGGAGGCGGCGCGGCGGATCACCGGGCTGCCGTTGCCCGGCACCGAGGTCACGCTGCCCGAGTGCGACCGGGGCGGCTCCGCGGCGGCCACGGTGCTCGGCGCGAGTCCGGTGCTGCGGCGCGACCGGCGCAACGCCTACGGCGACGTCGAGTGCGGCTGGGCCACCGCCACGCGTGCCGTCTCGACGTCCGCGACGCGGGTCAAGGACGCGACGCCGCTGTTCCGCAGTGGGCCGGGCGTGGAGCCGGTGCCGCTCGGCGACGACGGCCAGTACGACGCTCGCACGCACGCGGTGCGGATCCGGGTCGGCACTACCAAGGTCGCGTACTTCACGCCCGCGCCGGCCGGAACCGGTGAGAAGGACGACGTCATCTCGTTCGCCCTGCGGATGTCCGGGCTCTACACGCGCTAGCGACGGGTTGCCAACCCCGCCTTGATGAGGTCCATCACGCCGCCGTCGGCGAGCGTCGTGGTGTCGCCGACCTCACGGTTCTCCGCGATGTCGCGCAGCAGCCGGCGCATGATCTTGCCGGACCGGGTCTTCGGCAGCTCGGCGACGACCATGATCTGCCGCGGCTTCGCGATCGGGCCGATCTGCTTGGCGACGTGCGCGCGCAGCTCGTCCACCCCGGTCTCGGTCGCTCCGGACCGCAGGATGACGAACGCGCACACCGCCTGTCCCGTGGTCGGGTCGGACGCGCCGACGACGGCCGCCTCGGCGACGCTCGGGTGCGCGACCAGCGCGGACTCGATCTCGGCGGTGGACAGCCGGTGCCCGGACACGTTCATCACGTCGTCGACCCGGCCGAGCAGCCACAGGTCGCCGTCGTCGTCCTTGCGAGCGCCGTCGCCGGCGAAGTAGAGCCCGTCGAACCGCGACCAGTAGGTGTCCTTGTACCGCTGCGGGTCACCCCAGATGCCGCGCAGCATCGACGGCCACGGCCTCGTCAGCACCAGCAGGCCGCTCTCGCCGTCCGGCACCGGCCGGGCCTCGTCGTCGACCACCTCGACGCCGATCCCGGGGATCGGGGTCTGCGCCGCGCCGGGCTTCGTCGCGGTCACGCCGGGCAGCGCGCTGATCATGATCGCGCCGGTCTCGGTCTGCCACCAGGTGTCCACCACCGGGCAGCGCTCGCCGCCGATCACCCGGTGGTACCACAGCCACGCCTCCGGGTTGATCGGCTCGCCCACGCTGCCGAGCACCCGCAGGCTGCTCAGGTCGTGCTCCGCGGGGATCTGCTCGCCCCACTTCATGAAGGTGCGGATCGCGGTCGGCGCGGTGTAGAGGATGGTCACGCCGTACTCGGCGACGATCTCCCACCAGCGGCCCTGGTGCGGCGTGTCCGGGGTTCCCTCGTAGAGGACCTGCGTCGCGCCGTTCGCGAGCGGGCCGTAGACGATGTAGCTGTGGCCGGTGATCCACCCGACGTCGGCGGTGCACCAGTACACGTCCGTGGCCGGCCGCAGGTCGAACACCGCGCGGTGCGTGAACGCCGCCTGCGTCAGGTAGCCGCCGGTGGTGTGGAAGATCCCCTTCGGCTGCCCCGTCGTACCGGAGGTGTAGAGGATGAACAGCGGGTGCTCGGAGTCGTGCGCCTCCGGCACGTGCCGGTCCGACGCCGTCGCCATCAGGTCGTGCCACCAGACGTCCCGATCGTTGTCCCAGGCAACATCCGTCTTGGTCCGCTGTACGACGACCACCTTGCGCACAGGTGACTCGCCCGCGACGGCCTCGTCGACGGCGGGCTTCAGCGGGCTCGCGGATCCGCGCCGGTAACCGCCGTCGGCCGTGACGACGACACTGGCCTGCGCGTCCTCGATCCGGCTCCGCAACGCGTCCGCGCTGAACCCGCCGAACACCACGCTGTGCGGCGCCCCGATCCGCGCGCACGCGAGCATCGTGATCACCGCCTCCGGGATCATCGGAAGGTAGATCGCGACCCGGTCACCCTTGCGAACGCCCAGGTTCTGCAGGGCGTTCGCGGCCTTGCAGACCTCGAGGTACAGGTCGTTGTACGTCAGGTCCCGCCGGTCGCCCGGCTCGCCCACGAAGTGCAGCGCCACCCGGTTCCCGTGCCCGGCCTCGACGTGCCGGTCCACGCAGTTGTACGACGCGTTCAGCCGGCCGTCCACGAACCACTCGGCGAACGGCGCGTCGTCCCAGTTCAGCGTCTTGGTGAAGGGGGTCTGCCAGGAGATCAGGTCCCGCGCCTGCCGGGCCCAGAACGCCTCCGGATCCGCGGCCGCCTCGTCGTACAGATCCGCCCGCGCGACCGCGTTCGCGGCGAACTCCGCAGTGGGCACGAACTGACTGGGTTGCAACAGGCTGGCGGTGATCTGCTCGGTCACGGCGGCACTCCTCGGTCATCGGCAGGTGCCGGGACTCGTCGGCACGTGCCATCGAGCGTCGCGGCCCGGTCGTGCCGCCGCCAAGGGCCCTTCGTACCCCGAACGCCGAGCAGGCCCTCCGGCGCGATCGGCGGGCCTGGCGGCTGCGCCGAACGGTCGCTCCCGTACGACGAATGGCCCCCTGTGACGCGCGCCACGACCCACCAGGCCGCGCTGCGCTAGACGTCGACGAAGCCGCCGCTGCGCCAGTACTGGTTGGACTCGCGGTCCAGGAGTTGCGCCTCGACGAGGTACCTGCGCAGGGCGATGTGGTCGTCGTACACGGCCATCAGGATCCGGTTCACGGTGAGCTCGTCGTACCGGATGCCGGGTTCGAAGAGCTGGGCGATGTGCTCGAGCAGGATCACGCGCCGGGACCACTTCGCCGGGAGGGACACGACCCGGCCGTCCCGCACGAACGCCCGGAACAGCTTCTGCGTCTCCGGATCGGCGTCCGGCCCGGGCTGTGCGAGGAGGCGAGTCACCGTTCAACGGTAACGACGCCGGACGGCTGCTGTCGCAGCCAATGCGTACGACGCCGCGTCGCGCGCGGGCAGTAAGAGGCCCGGCCGGTCCCGAAGGTGGAGGGAGGGGGCGGGACCGGCCGGCCTGGTTTCGCCGGGAGGTTCGCGCCGCCAGCCGCGAACCTCCCCGTTGTTGTCGTACCTAGTGGTGGGTCGCCTTCTCCGCGCCCGCGCCGGTGAGGGAGCGGACCTCCATCTCGGCGTACTTGTCGAGGTTCGTGACCTCCTTGCTGGTGACCGAGCCGAGCCAGCCGAGGAAGAAGGCCAGCGGGATCGAGACGATGCCCGGGTTGTCCAGCGGGAACCAGTGGAAGTCGACCCCGGTGTCGGTGATCATCGACAGGCTCTTGCCGGTCTTCGCGTCGACCTTCCCGGACACCACCGGCGAGAACGCGATCAGCACGATCGCCGACGCCAGACCGCCGTAGATGCTCCAGAGCGCGCCGCGGGTGGTGAAGCGCTTCCAGAACAGCGAGTACAGGATCGTCGGCAGGTTCGCGCTCGCCGCGACCGCGAAGGCCAGTGCGACCAGGAAGGCGATGTTCTGCCCGTTCGCGAAGATGCCGCCGACCACCGCGACACAGCCGATCACCAGCACGGTGATCCGCGCGACACGCACCTCGCCGTCGGCGTTCACCTTGCCGCGCTTGATCACCTGGCCGTACACGTCGTGCGCGAACGACGCGCTCGCGGTGATCGTCAGGCCAGCCACCACCGCCAGGATCGTGGCGAACGCGACGGCGGAGATCAGGCCCAGCAACACCTCGCCACCGAGGTGATAGGCCAGCAGCGGTGCGGCCGAGTTCGCCTTGCCCGGTGCGGCCTTGATCGCGTCCGCGCCGACCAGCGCGCCGGCGCCGTACCCGAGCACCAGGGTGAACAGGTAGAAGATGCCGATGATCCAGATCGCCCACACCACACTGCGGCGGGCCTCGCGCGACGACGGCACGGTGTAGAACCGCATCAGCACGTGCGGCAGGCCGGCGGTGCCGAGCACCAGGGCCAGGCCGAGCGAGATGAAGTCCAGCTTGGTGGTGCCGCTGACGCCGTACTGCAGGCCGGGGTTGAGCAGCGCCTCGCCGGCCTTGTTCTTCTCGACCGCGCCGCCGAGCAGGTGCGACAGGTTGACGCCGTACTTGCCGAGCACCCACACGGTCATCACGCCGGCGCCGATCACCAGCAGCACGGCCTTGACGATCTGCACCCAGGTGGTGCCCTTCATACCGCCGACCAGCACGTACACGATCATCAGCAGGCCGACGATCGCGATCACCACGCTCTGCCCGGCCTTCTTGTCGATGCCGAGCAGCAGCGCGACCAGGCCGCCGGCGCCGGCCATCTGGGCCAGCAGGTAGAAGAAGCTCACCGTCAGGGTGGAGATCGCCGCCGCCATCCGCACCGGCCGCTGCTTCAGCCGGAACGACAGCACGTCGGCCAGCGTGAACCGGCCGGTGTTCCGCAGCAGCTCCGCGACCAGCAGCAGCGCGACCAGCCAGGCGACCAGGAAGCCGATGGAGTAGAGGAACCCGTCGTACCCGTTGACCGCGATCGCCCCGGCGATACCGAGGAACGACGCCGCGGACAGGTAGTCGCCGGAGATCGCGATCCCGTTCTGCGGGCCGGTGAACGAGCGACCCGCGGCGTAGTAGTCGGCCGCCGTACGGTTGTTGCGCGAGGCGCGGACCACGATCGCCAGGGTGATCACCACGAACCCGGCGAAGATCGCCAGGTTCAGCGTCGGGTTGCCGATATCGGTTGCCAGCGGCAACAGTTGGGCCGTCATCGGGCGTCTCCCTCGATCTGGTCGCGGAACCGCTCGGCGACCGGGTCGAGCTCACGGTCGGCCCAGCGGGCGTACAGCATGGTGATGATGAACGTGGATGCGAACTGGCCGAGCCCCATCACCAGCGCGACGTTGATGTTGCCGGCGAGCTTGTGCGACATGAAGCCCGTGGCGTAGTCCGCGAGCAGGACGTACAGGAAGTACCAGGCCAGGAACAGCCCGGTCATCGGGAACACGAAACGCCGGAACCGGCGACGCAGCTCGGCGAAGTCCTGCGACTGCTGGACCTCCCGGTACGTCGACAGCTCCCGGTCGTCGACACTCTGGGTGTCGGTCATGGGCGGCCTCCGATCAGCCGGCCGGCACGGGCTGCCGGCGCAGGTGTACTGCCGCCGACTGTGCGCCGCGTCACGCCGCCCCCGTAAGGGCCGCCGCACCACCGGTCGGCCAGCGGAGCACCCGTCTCGCCCGGCGGCCGACCGCCGTACGACGAACGGCTCGCCAGCCGCGACGAACGGTCAGGGCAGGGTGCGGTCGAGGCCCACGGACTCCGGGGTGTGCAGGCGGACCATCGTGCGCGGGACGCCGGGCGGGACCTTCCCGGGAGTGAGAAGCGAGACCAGGACGGCGGTGGTGAAGGCCAGCGGCATGGTCCACGCGGCGGGCTGCGCGAACAGGGTGCGGAGCCAGCCGTGCAGGTCGAGGTCGGACACGTTGACGATCACGGCGGCGATCGTGGTCGAGCCGCCGACGACCAGTCCGGCGGCGGCGCCGACGGTGGACATCCGCCGCCACCAGATGCCGAGCACCAGCAGCGGGCAGAACGTCGACGCGGCGACCGCGAACGCGAGTCCGACGGTGTCCGCGAGGCTCAGCGCACCGGTCAGGTTCCAGGTCAGGTAGGGCACCAGGACCGCCAGCAGGGCGGCGATCCGGAAGCTGTTCACCGCGACGTTGTCGCCGGCGGTGAGCCGCCGCAGCCGCGACCGCAGCAGGTCCTGGTCGATCACACCGGCGATCGCGACCGTCAGCCCCGACGACGTGGACAGGAACGCCGCGAACGCCCCGGCCGCCGCCAGCGCGCCGAGCAGATCGCCCGCCGCGCCGTCCCCGAACACCCGCCCCGGCAACTCCAGTACGACGCTGTCGCTCGCGCCTGCCACCAGGTCGGGCGCGAACGTGCGGCCCAGCGCGGCGTACATCGGCGGGAACAGGTAGAACGTGCCGAGCAGCGCCAGCACCACGACCGTCGTACGGCGAGCCGCCCGGCCGTCCGGGTTCGTGTAGAAGCGCACCAGCACGTGCGGCAGGCCCATGGTGCCGAAGCAGAGCGCGAGGATCAGCGAGTACGTCGCGTACAGCGGGTGCTCGCGACCGCCCAGGGTGGACAGCGGCTCGGCCCACTCGTCGCGCAGCGCACCGAAGACACCGCCCGGACGGCCGACCGAGCCCCAGGCCAGGCAGATCGCGAACACCGGCGTGGCCAGCGCGGTGAGCTTCATCCAGTACTGGAAGGCCTGCACGAACGTGATCGAGCGCATCCCGCCGGCCGCGACGTTGGTGGCCACGATCACCGCGACGACCAGCGCGCCGACCCAGGTGGGCGCGCCGGTGACGGTGTGCAGGGTGAGGCCCGCGCCCTGCAACTGGGGCAGCAGGTAGAGGGTGCCGATCCCGAACACCAGCGCCGAGCAGAGCTTGCGCACGGCGACGGACTCGAACCGGATCTCGGCGAAGTCCGGCAGCGTGTACGCACCGGAGCGGCGCAGCGGCGCCGCGATCAGCACGAGCAGCATCAGGTAGCCGGCGGTGTAGCCGACCGAGAACCACAGCATGTCCGCGCCGTGCACGAGGATCAGCCCGGCGACGCCGAGGAAGGACGCGGCCGACAGGTACTCGCCGCTGATCGCGGACGCGTTCCAGCGCGGCGACACCGCCCGGCTGGCAACGTAGAAGTCACTGGTGGTTCGCGAGATCCGCAGCCCGAACAGGCCGATCCCGACCGTCGCCGCGACGACCAGCGCGATGGCCGTGAGGCTCAGTGCGGAACTCATCGGCGGCCGACGAACTCGGTGAAGGCGGCCTCGATCCGTTCCGCCCGGCGGAGGTAGAACCGGGCCGCGCCGTAGAGCACCGGATACACCACGACGCCCAGCAGCAGCCACGGCAGCGGCAGCCCCAGGACGTCGAGCGACCGCGTCGACGGCACCAGTGCGAACAGCAGCGGCAGCCCGCCGAGCATTGCCGCCACGACGCCGATGACGGACAACGTCAGCCGCAGCTGGTCGTGCATCAGCGAGCGCATGTAGACCTCGCCGATCCCGGTCTGCTCGTCGATCTCGCGGGCCGCGGTCCGGGCCGGCGGGCGGCGCGCGGCACCGGTGCGCGGCGACGTGATCCGCACCCGGCGCGGCGGCTCCTCCACCGTCATGACCGCAGCGAGCTGGACCGGACCAGCAGGTCGCGCAACTCCCGGGTGTGCCGGCGACTGACCGGCAGCCAGTCCCTGCCGAGCCGGACCGAGCAGCGGCCGGACTCGACCTTCATCTCGTCCACGTGCGCGAGCGCGATCAGCGTGGACCGGTGGATCCGCGCGAACCCGGCGTCACCCCAGCGCGCCTCCAGGGTGGACAGCGGGATCCGCACCAGGTGCGAACCGGTGGCAGTGTGCAGGCGGGCGTAGTCGCCCTGCGCCTCGACGTACCGCACCGCCGAACGCTGCACGAACCGGGTAACGCCGGCCAGCTCGACGGGGATCACCTCGTCGTCGGCCGGTTCCTCCTCGGCCGCGCCGGCGACACGTCGTACCGCTTCGGCCAGCCGCTCCTCGCGGACCGGCTTCATCACGTAGTCGGTCGCGTCCAGGTCGAACGCCGCCACCGCGTGCTCGTCGTACGCGGTCACGAACACCACCCGCGGCCGGGTCGCGAACTTGGCCAGCACCCGGGCCAGGTCGATGCCGTCCAGCCCGGGCATCTTGATGTCGCAGAACACCACGTCGATGTCGCCGCCCTGCAGGATCCGCAACGCCTCCGGCCCGTTCGACGCGGTCCGGATGGTGCCGATCCGGTCGTCCCGGGACAGCAGGTAGACCAGCTCGGCCAGCGCCGGCGGCTCGTCGTCGACCACCAGAGCCCGTAGCGGCTCCGGGTTCGCAGAGGCGTGTGGACCGGCCATCAGCCCTAAGCATGCACGCCGGAGGCGTACTTCGGCACGCGGAAGGTCACCTTCGTGCCGGCGCCCGGCGCGGTCTCGACGACCAGGCCGTACGCGTCGCCGTACACCTGGCGCAGCCGCGCGTCGACGTTGCTCAGCCCGACGGAGTCCGCGGCGGTGTCACCGGCGAGCACCGCCCGGACCAGCTCGGGATCGCTGCCGGCGCCGTCGTCCTCGACGCTTATCTCCGCCTCCGAGCCGCGGTCCTTCGCGGTGATCGCGATCCGCCCGCTGCCGCCCTCCAGGCCGTGCTGGACCGCGTTCTCCACCAGGGGCTGGACGACGAGGAACGGCACCGCGACCGGCAGCACCTCCGGTGCCACCAGCAACGCCACCTCCAGGCGGTCGCCGAACCGGGCCTGCTCGAGCACCAGGTACCGCTCCACGTTCCGCAGCTCGTCGGCGAGCGTGGTGAACTCGCCGCCGCGGCGCAGCGCGTAGCGGCTGAAGTCGGCGAACTCGAGCAGCAGCTCGCGGGCCCGCTCCGGGTCGGTGCGCACGAACGACGCGATCGCGGCGAGCGCGTTGTAGATGAAGTGCGGGCTGATCTGCGCCCGCAACGCGCGCAGCTCCGCCTCCATCGCCCGGGTGCGCTCGCGGTTCAGGTCGGCCAGCTGGATCTGCCCCGACACCCAGTTCGCCACCTCCTCCGTGGCGCGCACCAGCCCCGCCGAGGTCCGCGGCCCGTACGCCGACAGCACGGCGACCACCGTCTCGCCGGTGACGATCGGCGCGACCACGGCGCTGCGCACCGGGCAGGTCGCGTCCGGGCAGGCGACCACGTCCGGCCCGAGCACGGCGGTCCGCCCGGTGGTCAGGGTCTGCCGGGCGAGTCCGAGCGCGTCCGCGCGGTGGTTGCTCTCGTACGGACCGCCGATGCCCTCCCAGGTGAGCACGCCGGAGGAGTCGCAGATCGCGATCGCCTCGGTGCCGAGCAGGTCGCGCAGATGCCGGCCGGCCCTGCGGGCCGCGGCGGCGGTGAGGCCCTCGCGCAGGCTCGGCGCGGCGAGTGACGCCTTGTGCAGGGTCGCGTACGTCGCGCGGTCGGCAGGCGTGCCGAGCTCTCGCCGGCGCTGGAACATGCCTGCACGGTACGCCGGTTGCTCCATGTAGCCGCGTGGGCGGGCACAGTCAATGTTTTGTGCTCGCATTGTTATGCGAGACGCGTCTGGCTTACCGTGCAGTCACGGATCCAGACGCGCCACGGGTCCATCTGCAGGGCGGGGGGACCGCTGCTGCATTGCGTAGGGAGGGAGTGCGCCGATCCGCGGCGCCCTGGAGTCCGCCACCGGTCCTGGGCAGGACCGGATGACCGATCTCCTAGGGGGAGACACATGTCCATATCGCATCGAGTCGGCCTGGGCGCCGGCGGTAATCGCACACGACGAACGCTGACGCTGGGGGCCTGTGCCCTGCTGGCATTCGGCGGCCTCGTCTCGTCCCTGCCGGCGCAAGCCTCGCACCCAGAGGTCAGCCTGGCGGGCAGCAACTTCGAGATCGACACCAACGCCAACCTCAAGCAGGACGACCCGAGCCCGTCGATCGACTGGGCCAGCGCCAGCGTGACCGAGACCCGCCAGGCGGACAAGCCGAGCGGTGCGACCGACGACTCGTTCGGTCAGGGCACCAAGGAGGACACCGCGGTCCCGACGGTCGTCGACGGCAGCATCCCGCCGCAGAAGAGCGACCTGCTGAACTTCGGCGTGTACCTCGAGACGGTCGGCACGGACAGGTTCCTGCACATGTTCTGGCACCGCGTCCAGGAGCCGACCGGTACCACCAACATGGACTTCGAGTTCAACCAGTCCTCGACGACGAGCGCCAACGGCGTGACCCCGGTCCGCACGGCCGGCGACGTGCTGATCCAGTACGACCTGGCCCAGGGCGGCACGAACCCGCAGCTGTTCCTGTCCCGCTGGGTCAGCACCGGTGCGGGGTCGCAGTGCCAGGCGTCCAACACCACACCGTGCTGGGGCACCAGGGTGAACCTGACCTCCGCTGGTATCGCGACCGGTTCGATCAACACCACGGCTATCCCGTCGGCCGAGGCCGACGGCCTCGGCAATATCTCGGCCCGCACGTTCGGCGAAGCGTCGGTCGACTTCAACGCCCTCGTCGGCGGGACCGAGTGCGCCGGGTTCGGCAGTGCCTACCTGAAGAGCCGGTCGTCCGACTCCTTCACCGCGGCACTGAAGGACTTCATCGCGCCGGCTGCGGTCAACATCAACGTCTGCGGCGACGTCAAGATCATCAAGACCGACGACGCTGGCAACCCGCTGAGCGGCGCGGAGTTCACCCTGTACAAGGACAACCCGCCGACCGGCGGCACCAGGGGTGCCGAGGACACGATCACCACAAAGAAGTGCACGACGGGAGCCAACGGCGAGTGCACCATCACGGGTGTGCTGGAGGGCACCTACTGGGTCGTCGAGACTGTAGTGCCGGCCGGCCACGATCCCGCCCCGGATCAGGCGATCACGGTCGTTGCGACCCAGACGGTCACGGTCACGCTGGTGGACCCGCGGCAGCGTGGCGCGATCCTGGTCACCAAGACCCGCAAGCACGCGGCGGACGGCACGGGCAGCCACCCGCAGTCCGGCGTCACGTTCACCCTCACCGGTGGCGCGACGGCCGTCACCGACGCCAACGGCCATGCCTGCTTCGACAACCTGCTGTTCGGCTCGTACGACGTCACCGAGACGGTGCCGGCGGACTACGCGGCCGACGGCGACACCACGAAGAGCGTGACCGTCGACAACAAGGCGACCTGCTCCGACTCGCCGTACGTTGGCGAGACCGTTGCCTTCGGCAACACGCCACTGTCGACCATCACGGTCTCCTTCACCTCGCAGGTGGCTGGCGGTACCGCCGCCCAGATCTCCTGCACCGGCCTGACGGCCGACCCGCCGGACGGCACCCCGAGCGCCTTCGACGACACCTCGGAGTCGTTCAAGAACCTTCTGCCCGGCACCTACACCTGCACGGTGGTCGTCGACCCGTAACCGTCGTGCGGTCCGAGTAAGCAGCATCGAACGCGGACCCGCCGGCCGACTCCCTCACGGCTGGCGGGTCCGCCTCATGGACGGATCAGGCGCAGGATCGCCTCCGGGTCCTCGACGTGCGCGTTGTGCCCCAGGCCGGGCAGCGTGACGACCCGCGGGTGCAGCACGGCGAGCTGGCCGTCGGTGTTCATCGGGTCGTTCTCACCCCGCACCAGTACGACGTCCGCCCGGCTGCGCCTGAGCAGCGCCGGCATGTCCGGCGCGCCGACGCCGAAGGTGGCCGGGTCCATCGCCAGCCGCCACCGCTCACCCTCGCGGACCAGCCCGGCATCGATGCACTCGTGGTCGAGCCCGACCAGCCCGGTCAGTCCGGACACCCGCAGGAACCGCGCAGCCGCCTCGTCCCGGTCGTCGAACCAGGTCACCGGCCGGTCGGCCAGCGACCGCGCCTTGGCCAGCTCGTCCTCGGTCCACGCGACCTTGATCCCGATCCCGGTCACCGACTCGACCCTGATCCCGTAGTCGCCCCCGGCCAGCACCAGCCCGACGACCCCGCCCAGCGAGTGCCCGATCACCGTGTACGACGCGTCATGGTCGAGCTGCTCCGCCAGCCCGGCCGCCATCGAGCCGAACGTGTACTCGGGCAGTCTCGGCGCGGATCCGTGCCCCGGCAGGTCAGGCGCGTCCCACCGCCCTGGCCAGCGCTCGTCCAGCACCTCGCGCCAGCGGTCCCACACCCGCCCGGTCGCACCCAGCCCATGGATCAGTAACAGTCTGTGCTCCCCGCCCATGCACAGAGCGTGCCAGATGACCACGTTGCCAGCAGATCCAACCGGGGTGTCCCGCCGCGGCTGGGTCGCCGTACGGTTAGCCGCATGAGTGCTCAGAACCTCGCCGCCGCCGTCGATCGAGTGCTGCCGTCCGTGCGGGCGGACCTGGACAAGCTGGTCCGGATCAAGTCGGTCAGCTCGGATCCGGCCCGGGCAGGCGACGTACAGGCGTCCGCGGAGGCGACCGCTGCGCTGTTCGAGGCGGAGGGGTTCGAGGTCACGATCGTCAGTGCCGTTGAGGACGGCGTGCAGGGTGCGCCGGCGGTGATCGCGCGCAAGCCGGCGCCGGAGGGCAGGCCGACGGTGCTGCTGTACGCGCACCACGACGTCCAGCCGACCGGTGACGAGAAGCTGTGGACGTCGCCGCCGTTCGAGCCGACCGAGCGTGACGGGCGGCTGTATGCGCGCGGCGCCGCCGACGACAAGGCCGGCATCGCCGCGCACCTCGCCGCGATCCGTGCCTTCGGCAACGATCTCCCGGTCGGTGTGACGGTGTTCGTGGAGGGTGAGGAGGAGATCGGCTCGCCGACGATCAAGCAGCTGATCGCCGACAACCACGAGGTGCTCGCCGCGGACGCGATCGTGATCGCGGACTCGCTGAACTGGACCATCGGCCAGCCGTCGCTGACCACCTCGCTGCGCGGCCTGGTCAACCTCGACGTCGAGGTGCGGACCCTCAAACACGCGGTGCATTCCGGCATGTACGGCGGCGCCGCGCCGGACGCGCTCACCACACTGTGCCGGCTGCTCGCGACCCTGCACGACGACCACGGCGATGTCGCGGTGGACGGGCTGCACGCGGGCCGCGCCGCGGAGGTGCCGTACCCGGAGGAGCGGTTCCGGGCCGAGTCCGGCGTGCTGGACAGCGTCCGGCTGGTCGGCTCCGGCTCGCTGCCGGACCGGGTCTGGACCCGACCGGCGATCTCGGTGATCGCGATCGACGCGCCGCGCTGCGCGGAGGCGAGCAACACGCTGGTCCCGGTCGCGCGGGCGAAGGTGAGCCTGCGGGTCGCGCCCGGCGACGACGCCGTGAAGGCCAAGGACGCCGTGGTCGCGCATCTGGAGGAGAACGTGCCCTGGGGCGCGGAGATCAGCTTCGGCGCCTTCGAGGTCGGCCAGCCGTTCGCGATCGCGTCCGACGGACCGTCGTACGACGCCGCCCGCTCGGCCTTCGCCACCGCCTGGGGTGTGAAGCCGGTCGACATCGGCATCGGCGGCTCGATCCCGTTCATCGCCGAGTTCGCGCACGCGTTCCCGGAGGCCGCGATCCTGGTCACCGGCGTCGAGGACCCGGACACCCGCGCGCACGGCATCGACGAGGGCCTGCACCTCGCCGAGTTCACCAAGGTCTGCGTGGCCGAGGCCCAGCTCCTCGCCAACCTCGCCGACCAGGCGTAATTGTTCACCGGATGTTCGCGCTGACTGACCGTCATTCGGCGGGCGCTGGCTGTCGGCCCTGCTGATGCCATAGGTTTCGGCAGGTGAAGATCGCAGTAGTCCGGGAGAACCGGCAGGGCGAGCACCGGGTCGCGATCGTGCCCGAGTTGGTCGGCAAGCTGACCGCGCTCGGTTACGAGGTCGCCGTCGAGCCCGGCGCCGGCGAACGCGCGCTGTACGACGACGACGCCTTCCGCGAGGCCGGCGCCGAGGTGGCCTGGGGGGCAGACCACAACGCCACGATCATCGCGTCGCTGCAGCCGCTGGAACGGGAGCGGATCGCCCGGCTGCGCGCTGGCACCGCGCTGGTCTCGTTCCTGCCGTCGGACCCGCCGGCGCTGGTGCGGTCCGCCATGGCGGCGAAGCTGAGCATGTTCGCGATGGAGCTGATCCCGCGGATCTCCCGCGCCCAGTCGATGGACGCGCTGTCCTCGCAGGCAATGGTGGCTGGGTACCGCGCGGCCATCGTCGCCGCCGAGCGGCTGCCGCGGTTCTTCCCGCTCAACATGACCGCGGCGGGTACGGTCCCGCCCGCGCAGGTCGTCGTACTCGGAGCCGGCGTCGCCGGCCTGCAGGCGATCGCCACCGCGAAGCGCCTCGGTGCGGTCGTCAAGGCGTACGACGTCCGCGCGGCGGCCGCCGAGGAGATCGCCTCGATGGGCGCGCAGCCGATCGAGATCGGGCTGGACACCCTCGAGGGCTCCGGCGGGTACGCGCGCGAGATGACCGAGGAGCGGGCCGAGCGGCAGCGCCAGTTGCTGACCCCGTACATCGCGGCGGCGGACGCGCTGATCACCACCGCCGCGGTGCCCGGCCGGAAGGCGCCGCTGCTGGTGACCAAGGCGATGGTGGACCAGATGAAGCCCGGCTCGGTCGTCGTCGACCTCGCCTCGGAGTCCGGCGGCAACGTCGAGGGCTCGGTGCCGGGTGTCGAGCTGAAGGTGGGCCGCGTGCTGCTCTGGGGCGGCGCGAACGTGCCGAGCCAGATGGCGTCCCCGGCCAGCAGGCTCTACGCGCAGAACGTGGTGAACCTGATCACACTGATGACGCGCGACGGCCAGTACAACCCCGACTTCGACGACGAGATCGTCGCCGGATGCTGCGTGACGCACGACGGCACTGTCCTGAACCAGTCGATCCGCGAGGCGCTGACATGACCGAATCCATTGCGCTGCTGACGATCTTCGTCCTCAGCGTGTTCGTCGGCATCGAGGTGATCAGCAAGGTCTCCTCGACGCTGCACACCCCGCTGATGTCCGGCGCGAACGCGATCCACGGCGTCATCCTGGTCGGCGCGATCATCGTCACCGGCAACGCCGACGGCGCGCTCGAGCTGGTCGTCGGCCTGGTCGCCGTGCTGCTCGCGACCGTGAACATGGTCGGCGGGTTCGTGGTGACCGACCGGATGCTGGAGATGTTCCGCGGCCAGCGCAGACCCTCCGCGCCGAAGGAGATCGGGCAGTGATCGGCACCTGGTCGCACATCGCGTACCTGGGCGCGGCGGTCTGCTTCATCCTCGCCCTGAAGGCGCTGTCGTCACCGCGGTCCGCGCGGTTCGGCAACGTGATCGGCGCCGCCGGCGCCGTGCTGGCGTGCGTGGTGACGTTCGTCGCGTACAAGCCCGAGCACCTGGTGCCGATCCTGGTCGCCGTCTTCGTGGGCACGGTGATCGGCGTCGTCGGGTCGCGGCGGGTGCAGATGACGCACATGCCGCAACTCGTTGCCTTGTTCAACGGTGTCGGCGGTGGCGCGGCGGCGCTCGTCGCTTTGCTGGAGATCGGTTCGCTGGGCGACGACCGGGTGTCGGCCGCCGCCGCCGCGTTCACGATCATGGTCGGTGCGGTGAGCTTCTCCGGCTCGATGGTGACGTTCGCCAAGCTCCAGGAGCTGATCACCACCCGGCCGGTGACGTTCTTCGGCCTGCCGGTGCTGTTCGCCGTCGGCCTGCTCGGTGGCATCGCGCTGGGTGTCTGGCTGGTGCCGGACCCGCGGGTCTGGGTCGGGATCCTGCTGTGCCTGGTCGGTCTCGCGGTCGGCCTGATGCTCGTGCTGCCGGTCGGCGGGGCGGACGTGCCGATCGTCATCTCGCTGCTGAACGCCTTCACCGGCCTGTCGGTCGCGGCCGGCGGCTACGTGCTCGGCAACACCCTGCTGCTGGTCGCAGGCACCCTGGTCGGCGCGGCCGGAACGCTGCTCACCAAGCTGATGGCCGACGCCATGGGCCGGTCCTTGTTCAACATCCTGTTCGGTGCGCTGAAGGGCGGGTCGACGCTCGGCGCCGGCACGGTGTCGGAACGGCCGGTGCTCACGACCGGTCCGGAGGACGCGGCGATCCTGCTCGGCTACGCGCAGCGCGTCATCATCGTGCCCGGGTACGGTCTGGCCGTCGCGCAGGCACAGCACGCCCTACGGGACCTGGTCGAGGTGCTCCAGGAGCGCGGCGTCAACGTCGACTACGCGATCCACCCGGTCGCCGGCCGGATGCCAGGCCACATGAACGTGCTGCTCGCCGAGGCGCAGGTGCCTTATGAGCAACTCCGCGAGATGGACGACATCAACGGCGACTTCAAGCAGGCGGATGTGGTCCTGGTCGTCGGCGCGAACGACGTGGTCAACCCGGCTGCGCGTACGACGCCCGGCGCGCCCATCTACGGCATGCCGATCCTGAACGCGGACGAGGCCAAGCGCATCATCTTCCTGAAGCGCTCCATGCGCCCCGGCTTCGCCGGCATCGAGAACGAACTCCTCCACGACCCGAAGACCAGCCTGCTGTTCGGCGACGCCCGCGAGTCCCTGGGCAAGCTCCTCGCCGCAGTCAAGGCCGTCTGAGGCTCAGACCCAGCCGCGCTTGGCCGCGGCCACACCCAGCTCGAACCGACTGGCGGCATCGACTCGCTCCGCCAGGCTCGCGGTGATGCGCCGCGCCGTCCGCAGCGAGATCCCGAGCAGCCGCGCCACCTGCTCGTCCTTGGCACCGCCGGCCAGCAAGCGGAGCACCTCCGACTCCTGGGGCGACAACTCGCTGTTGTCGCTGGCGAGGTCCTGCTCCTCGAACGGGTTCTTCGCCTTGGACCAGTAGGAGTCGAACAGCGCGAGCGCCACGGAGACGACCGCGGGACTGCGATGGACGACGGCGCCGGCGTCGTGGTTGAGGATGTCGATCGGCATGACTGCCATCGACTGGTCGATGACCAGCAGCCGCATGGGCAGCGTCGGCGTGGTCCGCACCTCACCGCCGAGCGAGTGGACCCACTCGCAGTACTCCATACCGGCCTTCGTCGACGCCAGACTCTCGAGGTACGTGAACCGAGTCTTGATCCCTCGTTCGAGCAGCCGACGGTCGGGCGATTCCGCCGCGGGAGGCGGGTTGTCTCGGATCTGTGACGGAATCAGTGAGTAGAACGACTCTTGCGCAATCGCGGCCAGTTGCTCGACCCGCCGCGACGCGCGGACCCGGCCCTCCAGGACTTCGACGTTCTCCTCGCTGCGCGAGATGATGAGCTCGCTGTACTGCTCGGCGAGCTTGTCCGCCTGACCTTCGGCCTCGTCCAGCTCGGCGAGCTTCTCGTTGATCTCGGCGCGCCGCCGTTGCGCCAGCAGGCTCAGCCCGATGCGTGGATGGACGGCGTGTTCGACGCTCTCCGTGGTCCAGGTCGGGATCACGAGCTCGAGGTCACGAAGGACGTCGAGCTGCTTCAGAACGTCCGCGATCGGCCAGCCGAGATCCGCCGCGAGCTGCTCCGGGGTGTGCTCCGGCGCGCGCAGCAGTGCCGAGTAGACGGCAAGCGCGGCGCTGTCGACACCCAGCGGCTCCAGCATGGCAAAGGCCCTTCGTTGTCAGGTTGGAACCGAGGGTATCGACAAGCCGTCAGTTCTGCTGTCTATCGTTACCGGTTGCACGACACTCGGGAGGAACAATCATGCTGAAGCGCATCGTTATCGCGTTCGCGACGGGCCTGCTGGCTCTCGGCCTGGCTGCCGGCCCGGCTGCTGCCAGCTGTGGTCCCGACGACCACTGCACCGGCTGCTGGTGACCGTCGCGCTGGGTGACTGATGTCGCTCACGTAGACTACGGCCGTGCGCCGTGGTGATGGTCGACTGACTCATGATCTCGATCCTCAGGATCTCGGGCCTCAGGACGCTTGCGGCGTCTTCGGGGTGTGGGCTCCGGGGGAAGAGGTCGCCAAGCTGACCTATTTCGGGCTCTACGCCCTGCAGCACCGCGGCCAGGAGTCGGCTGGCATCGCTGTGAGCAACGGTCAGCAGATCCTGGTCTACAAGGACATGGGACTGGTCAGCCAGGCCTTCGACGAAGCCACGCTGGCCAGTCTCAAGGGCCACCTCTCGATCGGCCACTGCCGCTACAGCACCACCGGATCCAGCGTCTGGGCGAACGCCCAGCCCACCTTCCGTTCCACCGCGACCGGCTCGATCGCCCTCGCGCACAACGGCAACCTCACGAACACCGGCGACCTCGCCGCCACCCTGGACGGTCAGGACGAGCTCGACCTCGGCCTGGATCTGACCAGCGCGAACGGCAAGAACGCCAAGCACGCCGCCAGCAGCGACACCGACATCCTCACCTCGATGCTCGCCGGGTACCCGGACCTGACCATCGAGCAGGCCGCCGCGAAGGTGCTGCCGAAGGTGCGCGGCGCGTTCAGTCTGGTCTTCATGGACGAGGGCACGCTGTACGGCGCGCGCGACCCGCAGGGGATCCGCCCGCTGGTGCTCGGCCGGCTGGAGCGTGGCTGGGTGATCGCCAGCGAGACCGCCGCGCTGGACATCGTCGGCGCCAGCTTCATCCGAGAGGTGGAGCCGGGCGAGATCGTCGCGATCGACGAGGACGGCCTGCGGTCCACACACTTCGCGAAGGCGGACCCGAAGGGCTGCCTGTTCGAGTTCGTCTACCTGGCCCGGCCGGACACGCAGATCTCCGGACGGCGCATCCACAGCACCCGCGTCGAGATCGGCCGGGTGCTCGCGCGTGAGCACCCCGTCGAGGCGGACCTGGTGATCCCGACGCCGGAGTCCGGCACCCCGGCGGCGATCGGGTACGCCGAGGAGTCCGGCATCCCGTACGGCGCCGGCCTGGTCAAGAACGCCTATGTCGGCCGCACCTTCATCCAGCCCAGCCAGACGATCCGCCAGCTCGGTATCCGGCTGAAGCTGAACCCGCTGCGCGAGGTGATCGAGGGCAAGCGGCTGGTCGTGGTCGACGACTCGATCGTGCGCGGCAATACCCAGCGCGCCGTGGTGCGGATGCTCCGCGAGGCGGGCGCGAAGGAGGTCCACGTGCGGATCTCGTCGCCGCCGGTGAAGTGGCCGTGCTTCTACGGCATCGACTTCGCCAGCCGCGCCGAGCTGATCGCGAACGGCCTGAACGACGAGGAGATCTGCCGCTCGCTCGGCGCCGATTCCCTCGGTTACGTCAGCCTGGACGGCCTGATCGAGACCACCACGGTGGCCAAGGACAAGCTCTGCCGGGCCTGCTTCGACGGCGTCTACCCGATCGCGCTCCCGGCCCCGGAGCACCTCGGCAAGCACCTGCTCGAGGACGACCCGCGCGTCACCGACGTCGACGGCGTCGCCACCGCGGCCGGCAGCCCCGGCGCCGCAGACGCCCTCACCCGCCCGTAGCCGTGCACGCGGACGGCCCAACACCCGCGCCGATGTGTCAGCCGGCATCCGCGCCAGGGCGCGAGACCTGGCTGACAGCTTCGAGGAGGAACCAGTGACGGACGCCGCCAGCTATGCCGCGGCCGGGGTGGATATCGAGGCCGGGGACCGGGCCGTCGAGCTGATGAAGGAGTGGGTGTCGAAGGCGACCCGGCCGGAGGTGATCGGGGGGCTGGGCGGATTCGCCGGGCTGTTCGATGCCGCCGCGCTGACGTCGTACCGCAGGCCCTTGCTCGCGACGAGCACGGACGGGGTGGGGACGAAGGTCGCGGTCGCGCAGCGGATGGACAAGCACGACACGATCGGGTTCGACCTGGTCGGCATGGTCGTCGACGACCTGGTGGTGTGCGGGGCCGAGCCGCTGTTCATGACCGACTACATCTGCACCGGCAAGGTGGTGCCCGAGACGGTCGCGCTGATCGTGAAGGGCATCGCGGAGGCGTGCGTCGAGGCCGGCACCGCGCTGGTCGGCGGCGAGACCGCCGAGCACCCGGGCCTGCTGCAGCCCGGCGAGTACGACGTCGCCGGCGCGGCCACCGGAGTCGTGGAGGCCGACCGGCTGCTCGGCGCCGAACGGGTCCGCAGCGGTGACGTGGTCGTCGCGATGCGGTCGTCCGGGCTGCACTCCAACGGGTACTCGCTGGTGCGGCACGTGTTCTTCGAGCGCGCCGGCTGGACCGTCGAGCGGCACGTGGACGAGCTCGGCGGCACCCTCGGCGAGGAGCTGCTGGTCCCGACGACCGTCTACGCGAAGCGCTGCCTGGCCATGCTGAAAGCCCTCAACGACGGTACGGCGCAGATGCCGGTGCACGCCATGTCGCACATCACCGGCGGCGGGTTCGCGGCGAACCTCGCCCGGGTGATCCCGGACGACCTGGCCGTCACCATCGACCGCTCGACGTGGACGCCGCAGCCGGTGTTCGGGCTGGTCGGCGAGCTCGGGCACGTCCCGCTGCACGAGCTGGAGAAGACGCTCAACATGGGCGTCGGCATGGTCGCCGTCATCGAGCCGGACGCCGCGGACCGCGCGATCGCGGTGCTCGCCGAACACGGCCTGGACGCCTGGGTCTGCGGCGAGGTGACAAGCGGTTCCGGCGGGGTGCAGCTCCGCGGCGACTACAGTCGCTGACCCCCCGCTGGTGCCGCCGTCCAAGCGCGCGTTGACTACGTTGGGTGAACCCCTCCGGGCCTACGCTGCCTGGATCGCCCCAGCACGTGGAGGAGAGCACGCGACCATGTCTGAACGTATGGCACCGGAGCAGGATCTGCGTGCCGCGCGCGAGCACGTCACCGCCGTCGCCACCGTGCTGCGGCAGGCCCTGGCCGAGGACGACCGGCTGGCCGGTGACCGGCAGGCCGCGACGACGGAGGGTGACAACCGATGAGCCTCACCGAGCGACAGGTCGCGGATCTCGCGGAGGAGGCGGCGGCGGCCACGGCCGCGGCGCGGCAGTCGATGTCGAACGCGGTCGGCGTGGCCGACGAGCTGGACGGGCTGCTGCGCCGGTGTGAGAACGAGGTCGACGAGTTCAGCCACCAGGGCCGCCTGGCAGCGAACGCCGAGTACCCGATGCGGCACGCGCTCAACGCGCGCGGTATCGCCGAAGACATCGACGGCCGGCTGCGCAGTGCGCTGCGTGGGCTCGACGAGCTCGACGGCGAGCTGGACCGGGCCGCGCGGGCGCTGGACGCGGCCGGGCGGGCGCAGTACCAGCTCGGCGAGGCGCCCGGACGGGACCCGCGGGCGACCGGGTCGGCGCTCAGCCGGGTGGAGGGCCTGGCGGGCGTGGTCCAGCAGGCGAAGGAGAGCGCGGAGGGCGCCCGGCGGCGGATCGGGCTGACCCGTCAGGACCTGCGGGCCCGGGTGGACCAGGCCCCGAACCCGGAACGCGACCGGGCCGCGGCCGAGCTCGAGGCCGCGGGTCAGTCCGCCCGCGACGACGTGGAGTACCTGCGCGGCCGGTTCCAGGGCGCCCGCGACGGGCTCGACAGCGCGGTGCCGGTGGCGAACCAGGCCGGCTACGAGAGTGCCGAGCTGGCGACGGCGATGCGGGCCGCGGCCAATCCGACGCCGGCTGCGGACCGGATCGCACCGGCGGCGTCCTCGGAGACCGACCTGCGCCGCCGTCTCGACGGACCGGCCGCCGACCGCGACCTCGACCGCTCCTGATCAGCGCTGCGTCCTGCGAACACGGTTCGCAGGACGCAAAGGTTTCAGTGTGGGGATCAGGCTGGGGCGGGCGGAGCTTCGGCCCTCGCCACCTTCTCGGCGACGGCATTCGGCTTGCGCCCAGCCTTGCGCGCGACCTCGACCGCGAGCTTGGCGATCTCGACCTGGTCCCGGGTGACGATCACGCGGCGCTTGCTACTCGCCATCGGGTGCCTCCAGGGTTGCCTCGGCGTCGGGACTCTCCAACTCAGCGTACGCCGAGCCGAGGGACTCTTCGAGCGCTGTGTCGAACACCTCGGTCACCAGCGCGGCGTCCTCCGGCTGCAGCAGCTCGGACCGGACCAGCTCGCTGAGCGTCACCAGGCCCAGTCGCTGCACGCCGGGACTGTCCGAGTCCAGCTGCTCACCGGCCCAGCGCAGCATCCGCATGGTCTCCTCGCGGCGTCGCCAGTGGTCCAGCTCGCGATCCGACCGCCGGGTCATCCCGGCGCCGATCCAGACCCCGATCAGCGCCGCCACCGGACTCACCAGAGCCGCGATCCCAGCCAGCACATCAGCGCTCACCGCGGTGAACCCCAGTACGACACGGCCTCACACGTCATCGTCATGATCACAGTCTGTCACCTGAAAGGGACAAGCCGCGCACGACGACGACTGCCAGGGCGCATGCGTCCGGTCCGTGCCCTACAGGGCGCGGACCGTTGTCGGTGCCGGGTCAGTAACGACGGGAGTCGTCGTACTCGCCGGTGTCGTAGTCGTCGGCGGAGTCTTGCTCCCCGTTCGCCTTCGAGCCATCCTGGCCGCCGGACAGCTCACGCTTGAGCTGGTCCAGGTCGGTGTCCCAGGTGCGGTACTTAAGATCGCGAGCGACCTTGGTCTGCTTGGCCTTTGCTCGGCCGCGCCCCATAGCGTCGACCCCCTCGCACAAGTCAACCGGGTACGCAGCGCGGCGCCCACGGATCCGTCATCAGTAATCGTGGCTCTAGAGTACCCGGCCGCCTCGACGGACACACACCCCGGTCCCCACTGACCGGACAGACTCCGGGGCCGGCCGGCGCCCCTCAGCACCCGGCCGGCCCCGGAAGACCTACTTCACCTCGCGCCGGGAGCTGATCCAGAGCCCGAGGACCGTCGGGATCACGATCCAGGCCGTGATCGCGACCAGCGACTCGGGCAGCTTGCCGGCCATGTCGCGCTCCGCCAGCCGGCCGAAGGCGCCGAACACGTCCAGCCAGTCGGCACCGGACTTGAACACGGCGGGCCCGGCCAGCGACCAGGCCGTCGGGGCGACGAAGTACACGACCACCGCGACCGCGGTCTGCGCGAGCACCGCGCCGAAGGCGGCACCCATCACCACGTTCAGCGCGTTCGCCAGGTAGACGCCCGCCAGCCCGTCGACGAAGCCCCGCTCGGCGGTGCCCCAGACCACGTGCGTGCCGTCGATCGCGCCAGCGAGCGCCGTCGCCGCGATGACCAGCGCGGTGATCACGGTCAGCACGACCACGCTCAGCACGATCGCGGCGGTGAACTTGGCCAGCTGCACCCGCACCCGGCGCGGCGACAGCGTGAACGTGGTCAGCGCGGTCCGCTGCGTCCACTCGCTGGTCATCGCCATGATGCCGATCACCGGCAGCAGCATCTGCACCCCGACCAGCGAGGTCTGGATGAAGATCTCGAAGTTCAGCGGACCGTCGCCGAGGTGCGTCAGCTGCCAGGTGATCCCGACCAGCGCGAGCAGGAGGATGCCGAGCAGCAGCACCCGGCCGCTGCGGGTGTCGACCGACTTGCGCAGCTCGGTGCGGACCAGCTTCGCGAAGCTCTGCCCGCGGACCGGCTCCAGCTGCGGCGCCCGGTGGCGCGGTCGCTGTTCCGCCTGGACGTCGTACGACGTGATGGTGTCGGTGGTCATCGTCTCTCCGGAGATCGTGGTCATGCCGCCACCTGCGCAGGTGACGTGAGCTGGAAGAACAGGTCCTCGAGTCCGGCCGAGTCGCTCTCGCGGAGCTCGAGCAGCACCTGCCCGGCGGCGGCCGCGGCACGGCCGACGGCCTCGGCGGTCGCGTCCACCCGGAAGCCGCCGTCCAGCAGCGGTTCGATCGACAGGCCGGCGACGGTGAGCGCGGTGTTCAGGGCGTCCGGGTCCAGGCCGCGGACGACGGTGCCGGAGCCGGCGAGCAACTCGTCCAGGGCGCCGTTCGCGACGATCCGGCCGGCGCCGATGACGACGAGCCGGTCGACGGTCGCCTGGACCTCGCCGAGCAGGTGCGAGGACAGTACGACGGTCCCGCCGCGGGCCGCGAAGTCCTGCAGCAGGCCGCGCATCCAGCGGATCCCCTCGGGGTCCATGCCGTTCGCGGGCTCGTCGAGGATCAGCACGGCCGGGTCGCCGAGCAGCGCGGACGCGATGCCGAGCCGCTGCCGCATGCCGAGCGAGTACTGCCCGACCCGGCGGGTACCGGCGTCGGCCAGCCCGACCCGCTCGAGCGACTCCTCGACCCGTGACTTCGGTACGCCGAGCAGGCTCGCCGACAGGCGGAGGGTCTCGCGTCCGGTGCGGCCGGGGTGCTGGGCGGCCGCGTCGAGCATGACGCCGACCATCCGGCCGGGGTTGCGCAGGTCGGAGTACCGGTGGCCGGCGATCGTCGAGGTGCCCGACGTCGGCGGGGTCAGCCCGGTGAGCATCCGCAGCGTGGTGGACTTGCCGGCCCCGTTCGGGCCGAGGAAGCCGGTGATGGTGCCCGGCTCGCAGGTGAAGGACACGTCGCTGACGGCGGTGTGGCTGCCGTAGCGCTTGGTCAGGTTCTCGACGGTGATCATGGCCTCAACTCAACCGTCCGGGCCGGGTGCGGCACATCGGCCGTGCGGCTGCGACCGCCCCTACGAAAGTCGGTACCCGACACGTGAGGCGTAGACGATGGTCGGCCCCGATCGGGCGTCGTACCGCCCTAGGCTGAACGGATGGACGCGCCACCACAGCCGGCGAACGGGTCGCCATCCGGGCGGCTGCGCCGGTCCTGGCACTCGCTGGTGCGCTTCGGGCCGCGGCTGCGTGACCTGGGCATGATCGCGATCGCCGTCATCGACACCGTCGGCTCCGCGGCCACGCAGCACGGGTGGCCCGGCAGGTGGGGCGTCGCGGCGGTCGGCGGGATCGCGGCGCTCGCACTGTGGTGGCGGCGCCGGTACCCGGTGGCGGTGACCGGGGTAGGCCTGGTCGCGCAGTCGGTGGCGGGCGTGTTCGCGCCGCTCGGGTTCGGACTGCTCACGCTAGCGGTGCGGCGGCGGGACTCGGTGCTGGCGCTGTTGGCGGCCGCGGCTTATGTGGCGTACGTGCTGCCGACCGTGGTGTCCGGCGGGAACCTGCTGCCGATACTGCTCAGCGGGCCGTTCGTGATCGGCCTGTTCGTCGCCGTCGGAGCGTACATCGGCACCCGGCGCGACCTGCTGGCGTCGCTGCGCGGCCGGGCCGAACGAGCCGAGGCGGAGCGCGAGCTGCGGGCCGAGCAGGCCCGGCTGGCGGAGCGGGCCCGGATCGCGCAGGAGATGCACGACGTGCTGGCGCACAAGGTCTCGCTGATCGCGTTGCACGCGGGCGGGCTCGAGGTGAACGCCGGCATGGGGCCGGAGAAGGTCGAGGAGTCCGCCGGGCTGATCCGCGAGACCGCCCGGCAGGCGATGGAGGACCTGCGGCAGGTGCTCGGCGTGCTGCGGCGCGACGTCAGCACCGCGGGCGAGGACCTGGCTCCGGTGCCGGACGCGTCCGCGCTCGGCCGGCTCGTCGACGCCTCGCGGGACGCGGGGGTGACGGTGCGGACGCGGTTCGAGCTGCCCGCGGTGGTGCCGCAGCCGCTCGGCCGGACGGTGTACCGGATCGTGCAGGAGGCGCTGACCAACGTGCACAAGCACGCGCGCGGCGCGGCCACCGAGGTTGTCGTCACGGGCGCCGCCGGTGAGGGCGTGACGGTACGGGTGACGAACCTGCGGCCGGTCGCGGCCGGCTCACTGCTGCCGGGCTCGGGGTCGGGCCTGGTCGGGTTGCGCGAACGCGTCCAGCTCGCCGGCGGCACACTCTCGGCGGGTCCGGCGCCGGACGGCGGCTGGCGGGTGGAAGCCTGGCTGCCGTGGCCCGCCGCTACGGATGGAGGTACGACGTGACGCGGGTGCTGATCGTGGACGACGAGGCGCTGGTGCGGGCCGGCCTGCGGATGATCCTGGAGTCGGCCGACGACCTCGAGGTGGTCGGCGAGGCGGAGGACGGCGCGGATGCCGTCGACGCGGTCCGTCGCGACCGGCCGGACGTCGTACTGATGGATATCCGGATGCCGCGGCTGGACGGGCTGGCGGCCACCCGGGCGCTGCAATCGCTGCCTGAGGCGCCGAAAGTGGTGGTGCTGACGACGTTCGACCTGGACGACTACGTGTTCCGGGCGCTGCAGGCCGGGGCCAGCGGGTTCCTGCTGAAGGACACGCCGCCGCGCGAGCTGGTCAACGCCGTACGGGTGGTGGCCGCGGGCGAGGCGATGCTGTCGCCGGGGGTGACGCGGCGGCTGATCGGGCACTTCGCCGCGGACGACCGGTCGGACCGGCAGCGTACGGCGCGTGAGCGGCTGGAGGCGCTGACCGAGCGGGAGCTGGAGGTGCTCGCCGCCGTCGGCCGCGGGTTGTCGAACGCCGAGATCGGCCGCGAGCTCTACATGAGCGAGGCGACCGTGAAGGCGCACGTGTCGCGGGTGCTGGTCAAGCTGGACGCGACCAACCGGGTCCAGGTCGCGATCCTCGCGCATGACGCGGGCCTGAATCCCTGAGACGAGAAAGGGGAACCGGCCGCCGTCGCTTCGGGGGGTGGGGGTGTGCGACGGAGGCCGGTTCCCTGACGCCGGGACCCTGGGGGAGGAGGTCACCGGCGCGTATCGGTGGATCAGCGGCGGCCGAAGGCCACCCGCTTACTCCAGATCTTCGCCTTCGCGACCGGGCGGCCCGGCTTCGAGGCGTGCCAGATCATGTTGCCGCCGGCGTAGATGCCGACGTGGTACACCCGGCCGCCGCTGCTCTTGAAGAAGACCAGGTCACCCGGCTTGGCCGCGGCGCGCGAGATGTGGTGCACGGCGCGGTACTGCCCCCGCGACGTGCGCGGGAGCTTCTTGCCGGCGTGCTTGTACACGTAGCCGGTGAAGCCGGAGCAGTCGAAGCCGCGCGGGGTAGTGCCGCCGTAGCGGTACGGCGTGCCCTTCAGCTTCGCCGCCTCGCGCAGCACCCGCTTGTTGAACGTGGTGGTCTTCGGCTTCGGGAAGCCGTACCGGTCGATGTAGTACAGCGCGTTCCAGGTGCGCCAGTTGACCGAACCGGTCGGGCGCAGGCCGATCTCGCGCTGCAGGTCGGCGACGGCGGCACGGGTGGCCGAGCCGTACCAGTTGCTGACCGGCACGTCGAGGTGCGCCCGGCGCAGGTTGACCTGCACGTAGTGGACGGCGGTGCCGGAGTCACCGAACCGCAGCAGCGGCCGGTCGACGATGTCGGCGTTGCCGCGCTCCTGCGCCGCCGTGGTGGCGTGCGCGGTGCTGACGGGCGCCATCGCGGTGGCGCCGACGGCGAGTCCGACTGAGAGGGTCATGGCGGCGGCTGCGCGCGGGGCGGCCGTCTTGGTGGGCTTGCGGTGCTTCGCCTGACGTCGTTCCTGGACGCGGGCTAGGGACACGCGGCACACGGGCAGATCGAGCCCAGGCAGCAGCGATGTCCGTCCGGTACTGACGGGCATGGTGGTCTCCCGACGCCTGCGAAGTTAGCTGTCGGATTCGGATGAGGAGATCACCCGGCCACCTCCCGGTGGCTTCACCCCAAGCTCCCCGGCCTGACTCGGCCGGGAGGCCAACTTCCTGGGTCCTCCGTCCCTGCCGTCTGGTGCTCGAGGGAACATGTGCGCCTGGCAGGGTTCGGCGTGACGCACATGCGGCTCGGCTGTGTTTGTCGAACCGCCAACGACTGTATAACAGGACGGTCACAGCGCAAGTCGGTTGTGCACAGGTCTTCGCTTTCCTCGACTTGACAACGCGGCGACATCAACTCCGTGTGAGATAAACGAACAGTGACTCACGGGTGGACAGCAGGCGCGCCGGCCTGCGCAGAGGTGCTCGACGTGACGACAATCACACTCTCGTGAGCACCTCAACATTCGCCACAGATCAGCGCGCAGAGTAGATCCACGGCTGGGTGAGGTCGAAGAACTCCGGCGGCCCCACGACGAGGGAGTTCATCTCCTCAATCTGGGCCTGCAGTTCGGGCGGCGGCTCCTTCGCCTCGTACTCCCGCGCCTCCGCCTCGTTGGTGAAGTAGATCGCCGTCGCGAAGCCGCCGTCGTCGTAGGTGGCCGTCACGCTGCCGAGCACGTCGGGCCGGTAGGCGCGCCACTCGTCCGGCCGGTCGGTCATCAGCTCGCGGGCCCGCTGCGGATCGGTGCCGCGGCCCTTCATGACCTGCACGAACTCGGCGCTCCGCGTGTCGCCGATCTCCTCCGAATAGGTGTCCTCGCTGTCGTTGAAGGTGACGTCGCCGGTGAACAGCTTCGACGTCGCGGCCCACCACTGGTCCTGCTCGGGCTTGTCGCTGTTGCGCCGCGCGTCCTCGGCCGAGGTGAACTGGGCGAACGCGATGAAGCGCCCGTCCGCGGTCACGCCCGCTGTCGTGCCGAGCCAGCCGATCGCACTGGGCGCGAGGTCGGTGGCCCAGCGGTCCATCGCCGCGTGCATCTCCTCGGCGTCGGACGTCTGCCCGTGGATGACCTGAACGAACATGTCGAACCCCCTTGCTCTGGTTTGAGCCGGCCTGTCCGCCCACATGTGCCGGCCGGGTTCGACGCTACGCCGGGCCTTCGTCGTACGTCGAGGTTTTAGGAGGCCGCGGCTCGCTCGCGTCGCAGGCCTGGGCGAGGCCGGCGGCGATCAGGCCCTGGCCGGCGGTGTACGTCGCCATCACGGCCACCTCGAGTGCGCGCGAGTCGCGCCTGAGGAGGAACTGACGGACGCCGAGGATCGTGTCGGAGACGAGGAACAGGCCGGTGCCGGCGACCACGGTGCGCCGGGCGCGGGCCGGGAGCCGCCGGTCGAGCATGGTCGACGTGCCGAACATGGTGGCGAGAACGCCGGTGTACGCCGCGACGGGCGCGCCCATCCGGCCGTCCGTCCGGGCGGCGGCCGCGGCCATCACCGGCCCGGCGGTCAGCAGCAGCCCGGCCGCTGCCTTCGTGCCCGGGTTCCGGAGCGGCAGATCCTTGTCGCGCGCGCCGGCGAAGGCCGCGATGTACCCCACGTGACCGGCGAAGAACGACCCGAGCCCGGCCAGGAACGCGCGATCGCCCCTGCCGAGCAGCGCGACGTCGCCGATCCACGAGAACGCCTGCGCCGCCACCGCGCCCTTCGCCACGGTGCCGCCACGCCCCTCGGTCGCCGTCGCGAACGAGGTCGCCAGCGCGGGCATCAGCAGCGGCTTCGTCACGAACCGGGCGGCGCGGGCGGCGCGGCCCGGACGCGCCACGAGCATGGTGTCGGCGACCGCGAGCGCGACGTACGCGGCCGCGCTGAGCACTGGTCGTTTACGCATGCGCACGAGTCTGCCGGAGCCGGACCGGTCCCGAGGCGATCGGGGTTATCCGGTTGCGGGGCGTTGGGTGGTCGCGCACGATGCCGGGGTGCGTTTCTCGATCAATATCCCGAACTTCGGAGACTTCGCCGATGCCCGGACGGTCGCGACGGTCGCCGCGGCGGCGGAGCAGGCGGGCTGGGACGGGCTGTTCGTGTGGGACCACGTGGTGCACGATAAGCGCGCTCGCCGCGGGCAGCCCTTCGGCGATCCGTGGATGCTGCTCACCGCGGCGGCGCTGGCCACCTCGCGGTTGAGGCTGGGCACGCTCGTCACGCCGGTGGCCCGGCGCCGGCCGGAACAGCTCGCCCGCCAGGTCGCCACGCTGGACTCCCTCAGCGGCGGCCGGGTGATTCTCGGCGCGGGCCTCGGCGGGCCGATCGAGGACGAGTTCGGCAGCTTCGGGGAGCCGACCGACCCGGTCGTGCTGGCCGAGCGCCTGGACGAGGGCCTCGACCTGCTCCAGCGCTACTGGTCGGGTGAGCCGGTGGATCACGACGGACGGCACTACCGGGTCCGCGACGTCACTCTGCTGCCGGCCTCGGTGCAGCGTCCCCGTCCGCCGGTCTGGATCGGCGGCTTCTGGCCGCACCGCCGCCCGATGCGCCGGGCCGCCCGCTGGGACGGCGTGGTCCCGCTGTTCGCCACCGCCAAGCACGGGCAGATCCCGGCCGCCGGCGAGGTCCGTGAGCTGATCACGTACGTGAGCCGGCACCGCGAGGACCGGCAGGACGACCCGTTCGAGGTCGTCCTCGGCGGCGCCACCCCGGGCGACGCCGCCAGGGCCCGCGACGTGATCGCGCCCCTGGCCGACGCCGGCGCCACCTGGTGGGACGAGCGGCAGCTGCAGACCAGCGACGACCTGCACCGGCTCGCCCCGGTGCTGCGACGCGTCGAGCAGGGGCCGCCGAGCCTGTAGCGTGCGACTCGGTCGGCACCGATGAGTTTCGGCAGCGTCCGCTGTCTACCCCGCCGAGAACACTGCCGATCACGGAAGGACGCATCCCGTGCGCAAGTTCAAGCTGCAGGTCCAGACCAGCGTCGACGGTTACATGGCCGGTCCGAACGGCGAGATGGACTGGGTGACCTTCTCGTGGACCGACGACATCAGCGCCCATATCAACGCGCTCAGCGAATCGGTCGACTGCATCGTGCTGGGTCGCAAGCTCGCCGAGGGCTTCATCCCGGCCTGGGCGGCCGGGCCGCCGGGCGAGGACCAGGAGTCGATCGACTGGATGAACAACACGCCCAAGGTCGTGTTCTCCAACACCCTCACCGAGTCGCCCTGGGAGAACGCCGTCGTCGCGGGCGGCGACCTCACCGAGGTCATCAACGAGCTGAAGGCTCGGCCGGGCGGCGACCTGATCGCCTACGGCGGTGGCACCTTCGTGTCGTCGCTGATCGCGCAGAACCTGCTCGACGAGCTCCACCTGTTCGTGAACCCGACCGCGATCGGCGCCGGCATGCCCGTGTTCCCGCACACCGGTGCCAACCAGCCGCTGCGCCTCGTCTCCGCGAAGCAGTTCGACTGCGGCATCACCGCCCTGCACTACGAGCCACGGCGGTCGTGATCACCGCGGCGGCGCACCAGGCGGGCAGCCTGCCGAACGCGGTTATGCTGGCCGGGCAGGTTTCTCTCATTCCTCGGGAATTCCCGTGGGGGCGGGGCGACGAGGCTGCCTGAAGGCTGGTCGTATGAGCAAGCCCGCCATTCTGACCGTCGATGACGATCCCGCGGTCTCCGCGGCGATCTCCCGCGACCTGCGCAGCCGCTACGGGACCGACTACCTCATCGTGCGGGCGACGTCGGGGGCTCAGGCGCTGGACGTGCTGACAAAGCTTGCCCTGCGCAATCAGCCGGTGTCCTTGATCGCGACCGACCAGCGGATGCCTGAGATGACCGGCATCGAGTTGCTCGAGCGGGCACGGGCCCAGGCGCCCGGTGCGAAGTACCTGCTGCTGACGGCGTACGCCGACACCGACGTCGCGATCAGGGCGATCAACGACATCGGCCTCGACTACTACCTGCTCAAACCCTGGGACCCGCCCGAGGACCAGTTGTATCCCGTCGTCGACGACCTGCTGGACGACTGGCGCCGGGCGAATCCCGAGCACACGTCCGACGTGCGCGTGGTCGGCCACCGGTGGTCCGACCGCAGCCACGACATCAAGACGTTCCTGGCCCGCAACCATGTGCCCTACCGCTGGTACGACGTCGACCGCGACGCCGAGGCGCAGCGGTTGAGCGACCTCGCCCGGGCGACGGAGACCGATCTGCCGCTGGTGCTGGTGCCCGAGGGCGACACCCTCCGGTCGCCGTCGGCGGTCGATCTCGCCTCGTCCCTCGGCCTGCGCACCCGGGCCGACCAACCGCTGTACGACGTTTGCATCGTGGGCGGCGGCCCGGCCGGTCTGGCCGCGGCCGTGTACGCGGCGTCGGAGGGGCTGAGCACGGTCATCGTCGAGCGAGAGGCGCCCGGCGGGCAGGTCGGTCAGAGCGCCGCGATCGAGAACTATCTGGCGGTCGCTCAGGTCTCCCGTTTCGGGGCCGAGATGGTGCTCGCGCGCTCGGTCGTCGGCTTCGAGACCCGCGGGCCGGTGCACGCGGCGCTCTTGGAAGGCTCCGGAGCGATCGAGGCTCGCGCGCTGGTCATCGCGACGGGCGTGTCGTACCGGAGACTCGCGGCGGCGGGCATCGGTGAGCTCACCGGCCGGGGCGTCTACTACGGCGTGACCGCGAGCGAGGCCAGCCAGTGCGAGGGCGATGACGTCTACATCGTCGGCGCGGCCAACTCGGCAGGTCAGGCCGCGCTGAACCTGGCCCGCTTCGCCAAGCAAGTTGTGCTGGTGGTCCGCGCGGCGACGCTCGAGGACACGATGTCGCGGTACCTCGTCGACAAGATCGCGGCCGCCTCCAACATCGGGGTCCGGTACCGCACCGAGGTCGTGGCCTGCCAGGGCGACGGTCACCTCGAGGCGCTCACGCTGGCCGACAGGAACTCCGGCGAGGACGTCGAGGTGCCGGCGAGCTGGCTGTTCGTCTTCGTCGGCGCGTCACCCCGCACCGAGTGGCTCGGTCAGGACATCGTCCGCGACGACAAGGGATTCGTCGTCACAGGCCAGGACCTTCTCGCCCCGGCCTACGCCCACCACTGGACGCTGCCCCGCCCGCCCTTCGCGCTCGAGACGAGCGTGCCCGGGGTGTTCGCGGCCGGTGACGTCCGGCTCGACTCGATGAAGCGCGTCGCCTCCGCCGTCGGGGAGGGCGCCATGTCCGTCTACCTCGTGCACCGCTACCTGACCACGATCTGATGAAGCTCGACGACGTACGCGGTCTCAGCCTCTTCGACGGCCTGACGGACGTCCAGCTCGGGGAACTGGTCAGTGCCGGAACGGAGCTGCGCATCGAGCCGGATGTCGACTTGTTCCGCGAGGGCGAGCCGGCCGACTTCTGGTGGGTGCTCGTCGACGGTGCCATCTCCCTGCGGCGCCGCATCGGCCGCGAGGAGACCGAGGTGGGGCGAATGGATGTGCCGGGCCGTTGGGCCGGCGGGTTCAGGGCCTGGGACGAGCACGGCGTCTATCTCGCGACGGGCCGGGGAGTGGCCGACGGACGGGTGCTCAGGGTGCCGGCCGACGCGCTGCGGGAGTGGTCCGACGCGTGGTTCCCCTTCGGCGGGCACCTCATCCGGGGTTTGTACGGCACCGCGCGCTCGATCGAGTCCACGGCGCGACAGCGCGACTCGCTGGTCACCCTCGGCACGCTCGCCGCCGGTCTCGCACATGAGATCAACAACCCGGCCGCCGCGTCGGCCCGCGCAGTCAGTGCCCTCGACAGCGCATGTACGACGCTGCTCTCGGCACTCAGGCGTCTCGCTGACGGCGACATCTCGGCCGCGCAGTTCGGCGGGCTCGACGACCTGCGCCTGGAGATCGAGCCCGGCATGGCGGGGCTGGACCCGCTGGTGATGGCCGACAACGAGAACGCCATCGCGTCCTGGCTGGCTCGGCACGACGTCGAGCGCGACTGGCTGATCGCTCCGCCGCTGGCCGCCGCCGGCGCCGATCTCGCCTGGTGCGAGCGCGCGGCAGCCCTGCTCGGGGACGCGGCGCTGGAGCCGGGACTGGAATGGGTGGCGAGCACGCTCTCCGCGGCCACCCTGCTCGCCGAGGTGAAGGAGTCGACCCGTCGCATCTCCGACCTGGTCGCCGCCGTGCGGTCCTACTCGCAGATGGACCGCGGATCGATCCAGCGCATCGACGTGACGGAAGGCATCGAGAGCACCTTGGTGATGCTCGGTCACAAGCTCCGCTCCGGTGTCGACGTCGTCCGCTCCTACGGAGCCGACGTACCCCGGATCGACGCGTACGCCGGTGAGCTCAACCAGGTGTGGACCAACCTCATCGACAACGCCGTCGACGCGATGAACGGCGCAGGCACGCTGCGGATCACGACGCGGACCGACGGCGACAAGGTCGTGGTCGAGATCGCCGACACCGGTCCTGGTATTCCGCCGCACGTGGCGGCCCGGGCATTCGAGGCGTTCTACACGACCAAGGAAGTAGGCAAGGGCACCGGTCTCGGCCTCGACATCGCCCAACGCATCGTCGTAGAGCACCACGGCGGAACCATCACCATCAACTCGCAACCGGGCCAGACCGTCCTGCGGGTCCTCCTGCCGCTACGCCCACCCAAATGACACGAGCCAACCAGAACGCCGTTCGAGCCGCGGAACGTGAGAACCGGCAACCGACCGAGGCGCAGTCGCCACCGATCGGGCCGCCGGGTCGGCCCGCCTGCAGCCCGCCTGGGGATATCGATTCCGGGCACCGCGATCGGGCGGGGTGTCGCGTTGAGAACGATCTCCAGAGGAGAGACAGCAACGGTCGATGCGGTACTCCTGCCAGCGCGTCATGTCCGTGTCACCAGGGCCGAGTTGCAGCGGGCCATAGCAGCAGCCGCCGTGCAATCCGCGTGCTTGACCGGGCGGTCACCGGTAAGCGCCCGATGCTGCCACCTGAGCCCGATCAGATCACGTCGACGGCGCCGGTCGGCGCGAACGACCAGGAGATCGTCCAGAACGTGCTGAGGAAGGCGACCCGCACGTCCACGTCCTCACGTGCGGTCCAGTTCGCGTAGAAGTAGCCGGCAGCGGTGGTCCAGGCGGTCGCGACGGTGCGGAAGACCGCGCCCGGCACGCCGCGCACGCGGGTCTGGACGACAACCTGGCGGTTCGGGTACGGGCCGCGGGTGCCTTGTCGTACGTGCCCGTGAGGTGCCCGTACGACGACATCTTCGTGCCCGGGCGGATCTCCCGAGCGGTGGTCGGGCCTGTCGTGGCGGTCAGCGCGCTGCAGTGCACCGTGGTGGTCTCGAACTCGTCGGCGACGGTGGTGCCCGACAACCGCACCCGCTTCGGTCCCTGCCAGGACGGCCGTCCGGCCT
>WNGA01001081.1_pt1 | contig 47507 bp, 42 predicted proteins | sample 5400061 | NCBI WGS metagenome assembly WNGA01 (sample SAMN13153366, study PRJNA577476) | soil metagenome | isolation source: 100 cm soil or saprolite under grassland replicate 2 | place: USA:California | collected 2016-06-15
CCTTCTGCGGCGGCTGCTTCTTCACCTGCTTCTTCCCGGTCGCCTTCTCCTTCTCGACGAGCCGGCGGTTCTCGCACACGTGCTCGGGCGCCTGCGCGACGACGAAGCCGCGCTCGTCGAAGCCCTTGCGGCCGGCGCGCCCCGAGATCTGGTGGAAGTCGCGCGCGGACAGGACCGCGGTCTTCTCGCCGTCGTACTTGCAGAGCTGGGTGAAGAGCACCGTCCGGATCGGGACGTTCACGCCCATGCCGAGCGTGTCCGTCCCCGAGACCACCTTGAGCAGCCCGCCCTGCGCGAGCTTCTCGACGAGGAGCCGGTAGCGCGGCAGGAGCCCGGCGTGGTGGAGGCCGATCCCGTGGCGCAGGAAGCGCTGGAGCTCCTTGCCGTAAGGCGAGTCGAAGCGCGCGTCGCGGAGCACCTCGGCGATCCGGGCCTTCTCCTCCTTCGAGGAGAAGTTCGCGGACATGAGGTTCTGCGCCTGCTCCGCCGCGGAGCGCTGCGTGAAGTTGACGAGGTAGATGGGCGCCTTCCCCGCCGAGACGAGCTCCTCGATCGTCTCGTGGAGCGGCGTCTCGCGGTACTCGAACTCGAGCGGCACCGGGCGCGCCGTGCCGCGGACCGCGGCGACCTCGCGTCCGGTCACCTCGCGCAGCGACGCCTCGATGGCCCGCGTGTCGCCGAGCGTCGCCGACATGAGCAGGAAGCGGGCCTTCTCGAGGACGAGGAGGGGGACCTGCCAGGCGACGCCCCGGTCGCGGTCGCCGTAGTAGTGGAACTCGTCCATGACGACGACGTCGGCGCGCGGCTCCTTCTCGCGCACCGACAGGTTCATCAGGATCTCGGCGGTGCAGCAGACGATGGGCGCGTCGCGGTTCACCGCCGCGTCGCCCGTCATCATCCCCACGTTCTCGGGGCCGAACAGGCGGCAGAGGTCGAAGAACTTCTCGTTGACGAGCGCCTTGATCGGGCAGGTGTAGAAGGAGCGCTTCCCCTCCGCCATCGCCTGGAAGTGCAGGAAGGTGGCGACGAGCGACTTTCCGGAGCCGGTCGGCGTCGCGAGGACGAGGTGACGCTCGTCGAGCAGCTGGAGGATCGCCTCCTCCTGGTGCGGATAGAGCGAGAGCCCCGACGCGGCGACCCACGCGACGAACCGGTCGAGGACGGCGTCGGGCGCGAGCCGCTCGCCGGGAGGCGGGAGGAGCGCGGCGAGCGGGGCCTCGCCTGCGAGGATCGGAGGGACGGCGGCCATCGGCGGACGGTGTACCGCGGCGCGGGTCCAGTCGCCAGCGGCGCCCGCCACACCGCCCCCCGCCCCCGCGAGGGAAACGAGGTCCCCTTCGCGCATACGCGCTCTTCGTACGGCCCCTCACCCGCCGAGATGTGACGATCATGGCGCTACGCGGCCTCGAGCTCGATCTTCATTCCGAGCCGCTCGAGCGCGGCCTTCATGTCGGACCGGGCGACCGATTTCAGGTAAGCCTCGCGCGGCTCGACGAGCTTCTTCTTCACGAGGTCGAGGAGCGCGTCGTTGAGCGTCAGCATCCCCTGCCCGCGGCCGGTCTGCATCACCGAAGGGATCTGGAACGTCTTCCCCTCGCGGATGAGGTTCGAGACGCCGCTCGTGCAGAGCAGGATCTCCTGGGCAGGGACGCGGCCGCCCCCGATCCGCTTGCAGAGCGTCTGCGAGATGACGCCCTTCAGCGACTCGGACAGCATCATCCGGATCTGCGCCTGCCGGTCGGCGGGGAACTGGTCGATGATCCGGTCCACCGTCGAAGGGGCGGTGTTCGTGTGCAAGGTCCCGAAGACGAGGTGGCCGGTCTCGGCCGTCTCGATCGCGATCGCGATGGTCTCGAGGTCGCGCAGCTCGCCGACGAGGACGATGTCGGGGTCCTCGCGCAGGGCGGCGCGGAGCGCGTGCTTGAAGGACCCGGTGTGGAGGCCCACCTCGCGCTGGTTCACGAGGCACCGCTTGTTCGGGTGCACGAACTCGATGGGATCCTCGATCGTGATGATGTGGTCGTCGCGGTTGCGGTTGACGAAGTCCACGAGCGCGGCGAGCGTCGTGGACTTCCCGGAGCCGGTCGGGCCGGTGACGAGGACGAGCCCCTTCGTGAGATGGCAGAGGTCGAGCACCGCCTGCGGCACCCCCATCTTCTCGGCCGTCAGGATCTCGTTCGGGATCTGGCGGAGCACCGCGCCGATCCCCTTGCGATCGGTGAACACGTTCACGCGGAAGCGGGCAGCGGGCGTCTCGTGGGCGAAGTCGGTGTCCTTCTTCGCGTGCCATTCCTCCCGGTTCTTCTCCGGGGCGATCGACCAGAGCAGGTCCTTCAGCCGCTCTGGCGAGAGCGGCGCGTACCCCGTCTCCGGCATCATGTCGCCGTCCACGCGGAACATGGGCGAGCAGTCGGAGGACAGGTGCAAGTCGGAGGCGCGCCGCGCGAGCATCGCCTCGAGGAGCTGGTCGAGCGCGCCCCGCGCGTCGCCGCCCGCCCGGAGCGGGACGCCCGGTGTAGCCGCGCGGGGCGCCGGAGTCGGAGTCGGAGTCGGAGCGGCCGCGGAGGGCGCGGCGGCGCTGGGCGGCGGCGCCTGCGCCGCCGCGCGCGGCGCACGCGGACCCGCCGGGAGTCCCGGGAGGGCGAAGCCGTCGGCGGGCGTCGTCTCGGGCTGGCCCGTGCGCGGGACGACGACCACGCGGGCGCGGCCGTCCTGGACGTCGAGCCGGACCTCCACCGCGCCGGAGGGAGCGGCGTACGGGAAGACCGTGAGCCCCGCGCGCGGGAAGCCCGCGCGCAGGTCGTCCGGCACGATCTCGCCGACGGCGCCGACGACCTGCTGCAGCGTCAGGGACTGGCGGATGAGGGGGACGGCGCCGCGCGCGGCGGCGAGGACGGCGCCGGCGCCGCTCTCGAGGGTGAGCTCGCGGGCGGACTCGGAGAACAGCCGATCGATGAACGGGTCGAGGCGGGGCATGGGCGGGATCTACGGGTTCACGAGGACGACGCGGGCGACGTGACGCTTGTTGACGAGCGCGATGGCGCGCTCCTCGTGGACCCGGAAGAAGGGCTCCCGCTCGTTCAGGAAGTCGACGAGCCGCGAGCGCTCGCGGGGGCGCAGGTACGAGACGAGCCCGCGCAGCGCCGTGCCGCTCTCGAGCAGGATCTCGACTTCGTGCTCGGTCGGGAGCGTGACCCCGTCCGCATCGTCCGTCTCGAGCTCGCGTGCGAGCCGGACGACGGCGAGGCCGGCGCGGTTGAGGAACGTCATCACCCCGCCTTCCTCGTCGAGCGCGGGGACGAAGTCATCGCCGCCGTTGAGGAGATCGCTCGGCCGCTCCGGGCCGGTATGGCGCGACGCGGCCTCGGCGAGGAAGAGCGAGATCCGCCGTACCGCGCCGCCCGGGAGCAGCACCTCCGCGGGCACGCGGCGCTTCGGGACGCGAAGGGCTTCCATGCGGTCCGCCACGGTGCGAGCGCCGTGCCCGCCCACCTAGCCCGCCCGTCCGACGTAGGGCGCCGGGAAGCCGAGGCGCTGCGCGGCGCCGGCGCTCGGGCCGGGAGCGCTCGCGCGCGCAGCCGGCCCGCGCCGCGCGACCCGCGGGTGGTCATCCACCCCGCGCCTGGAGTGCGACCGTCCACCACATGCCCGAGGTGCGGCGGATCTGGCTTGTGTACCCATCCCGGTGCAGAATGGCGCGGTTCTCGGGGGAGCACGGGCATCCATGTACTCGCGCAGGTACGCCATCTACGGTGCGATGTTCGGGTTGAGCTTTCCCGTGATCGGCACGGTGATCGAGGCGTTCACGCGAGGGTACGGTCTCGGCTTCGGCGCCCTCCTCCGGGCGCAGGCGGACTCGCCGCTCCTCTGGATCATCGACACCGCCCCGTTCTTCCTCACCGTGCTCGCGAGCCAGGCCGGCCGGAGCCAGGACCAGATCCTCGGCCTCGACGAGGCGCGCCGCGAGGGCTACCTCAAGACCGCCTCCGAGCTCTTCACCGCCGCCCAGGCGCTCCTGTCGACCGTGTCGTCGTTCTCGTCCATGACGGCGGAGACGGCGGCGTCGGTGCGCGAGACCACCGCGACGATGGGCCACCTCGGCCAGACCGCTACGAAGGCGGCCCTCACCGCCGAGACGGTGATCGGGCTCGCGCGGAAGGGCGAGAGGGCGTCCGTCGAGGGGCTCACCGCCGTCGAGGCGTCGCTCGGGGAGATGATGAAGCTCTCCGACGAGGTGCGGGCGCTCTCGGGGAACATCGAGGCGCTCAACGGCCGGATGCGCGACATCTTCGAGATCGCCTCGGTGGTGAACTACATCGCCGATCGATCGCAGAAGCTCGCCGATCGCGCCGCGACCGAGACCGCCCGGACCGGCGCCGCAGGGCACGGGTTCACCGAGGTGGTCACCGAGATGCGCAGCCACTCGGACGAGGCGAAGCGCGCCGCGGCACAGGTGAAGGGGATCCTCGCCGAGGTCCACAAGGCGATGCTCGCGGCCATGACCGCGGCCGAGGTCGGCATCCGGCGCGCCGAGCAGGGCGCCACGGTCGCCTCCGGCACGGGCGAGACGATCCGCCGGCTCGCCACCGCGCTGCGCGATTCGTCGCAGGCGGCGAAGGAGATCGCCACGGTCGCGCAGCAGCAGGATCACGGCATCGACCAGGTCCTCAAGGCGATGAACGAGATCTACCTCGCGACGCAGGAGACGATGTCCTCGACCCAGGCTGTCGCCACCGAGGCGAAGGCGCTGAACGACCTCGCGCTCGGCCTCAAGCGGGCGGTCGAGAGCTAGCCTCCCCGCGCGCCTACGCCGCGTGTAGGTGCGCAGCAGGGCGTGACGCATCCCGTGCCCAGGTGATGCAACGCCGCCGGCAGCGGGGTTACGCTTCGTGCCGTGAAGACGCCGGTACCGAGAACGGGGAGCGCGACTCGCCAGCTCGGCGCGGCGATCCTCGACGCGCACCCCGTCGCGACGGTCGTCGTCGACGATGCGTTCCGGATCGTCCACGCGAACGGCGCGGCCCGCCGGCTCCTCGGCGCGCGCGAGGGCGTGAAGCTCGTCGACGCGCTCCCGTGCCTCGAGCCGCGCGCGCCCGGCGGCTGCGGCGCCGGGGCCCGCTGCGCCAGCTGCGCGTTCCACCGCTCGGTGGAGCGCGCGCTCGCCGGCGAGTCGGTGCGCGCGCGGGGCTTCGTGCTGCGGAACGACCGCGGCACGCCGGCGGACCTGCACCTCCTTGCGTCCGCCGCGCCGTTCGAGCGCGACGGCGCCCGGCATGCGATCCTCGCCCTCGAGGACGCGAACGCGATCCTCGGCGATCCCGGCGTCGTCCGCGTGTGCGACGGCTGCGGGCGAGTTCAGGACGAGGAGGGCGGATGGCATCCCCTCCACCGCTACCTCGAGGATCGGCTCGGGCTCGAGGGCACGGGTCCCCTCTGCGACGCGTGCAACACGGGCCGCCCCTCGCGCCCCTGAGCCCCCTCTTGATCGTTCGTGGGAAACCGGCATCCTCGGCGGGTGCACCCGCTCGCCTGCCTGGCCCTCGTCGTTGCGGCCGCGCCGGCGATCGACATCCCGCTCGGCGCCGGAGCAGTTCCGGTCGAGGTCGCGCTCGAGGTCCGGACGGCCGCCCGCGCCTCGGTCGCGCCGATCCTCGCCTGGCGGACCCTGGGCGACGGGACGCTCGAGGCGTCGGCGCGTCTGCCCGAGGCCCTCGCGACCGTTCGGCTCGTCCCCGCCGAACGCGGCGCCCGTACGGTGGAGGTGTCGCTGCGCTGGCTCTCGCCCGCGTCGCTCGAGCGGGCCGCGCTCGTCCTGTCCTGGCGCGGCGCGCCGCGCGCGGTCGGTCGCGATCTCGCATTCGCGCCGCTCGCCGGGCCGCACCGGACCGGGCGGGGTACGCCGATCCTCGTGGCCGGCGGTCCGCTCGTCCTCGCGGGTGGCCCCGGGTTCCTCGGCGCGAGGGCCGAGCCGGTCGCGGGCGGCGTGCGGGTGGCGCTCCTCCTCGACGACGCGGACGAGCGGCCCTTCTCGACCTACGACACCTGCCGCGACAAGCTGCCGGACGGCTCGGAGCACCAGCACCTGCGGTGGGCCGAGCTCGAGGTGCGCCACGCGGTGCGGGGCGTCTCGCGCGCGCCCGGCGACGAGGACCTCGCCCGCGCGACGCTCTACCCCGTCGCGGCCGCGTCGATGCTGCGCCCGGTCGTGGTCGAGCGCTGGCCGGCCGGAGCGCGGGCTGCCATCGTCCTCACCGACCACGCCGACCGGACCGATCCCGACGCCCTCCGCGCGGTGCTCTGGGGCAGCTCGGATCCGCGCGCCGATGGGGGCGTCGGCGCCGGGCTGCTCGGGCGCGGCCTCAGGATCACGCGTACCTTCTTCGTCCACGCCCGCCGGGGCGCGCTCGACGACCCCGAGATCCGCCTGCTCGCCGACGACCTCGCCGGCGCCGGCTCGGAGGTGGCGCTCCACTCGGTCACGCCCGAGCGCGATGACCGCGACGCGGTGCGCGAGGGCCTCGCGGCCGTCGCGCCGTGGCGGCCGAGCACCTGGATCGACCACGAGCCCTATACGAACTGCGAGGCGGTGTCGTCGCGCGGCGCCGGGACGGAGGGGCCGTTCGGCGTCAGCGATCTCCTCGCCGCCGGCGGCTTGCGGTGGATCTGGGCCGCGGGGGACGTCGACGGGCGCGCCGGCACCCGGATCGTGAACCTGTTCGGCGGCGATCCGGCCGAAGCGCGCCCGGCGATCTTTCCGCTGCCGCAGGACCCTCGGCTCTGGGTCTTCCGGTCCTCCATGTTCCACGCCGCGCCCGCGGAGCTCGCCGAGGCGCTCTCCGACGCCGCGCTCGAGCGGCTCGAGCGCGAGCGGGGCCTGTTCGTCGCGCACACCTACTTCGGCCCATCGGCGCGCACGACGCACTCGGCCGACCAGCTCGCCCGCCTCGTCGTGGTCGAGGGGAAGGGTGCGCTCGCGATCCACCCGGCGCTCGACGCCGCGCTCGCGCGGCTCGCGGCGCGGGTGCGCGCCGGCCGGCTCGTCTCGCTCGCCTGGGCGCAGGCGGGCGATCGGCTCCGCGCGCTCGCCGACGTGGAGGTCACCTACCGCGCAGACGGCGCCGCCGAGATCCACAACCGCGGCGCCGAGGCGATCGCGGCGCTCACGGTGGCGCTCCCCGCCGCCGGCCTCGACGTGGCGCTCGAGGGGGCCGCGCTCCTCGGGCGCGAGGACGAGGGCGGGCTCGCGCGGCTGTGGTTCGATCTCGGGCCGGGGGAGAAGGCGACGCTCCGCGCCTGGGACGGCTTCGAGGCGGTGCCGCTCCTGCCGGACCGCTGACCGCCGCTTGCGGGATCTCGTCGGAGGGGTGGCGGCCGGGTAGGATCGCTCCGTGCGCATCCGCCCGCTCGACCCCGCCGAGATCCCCGCGCTCGCGGTCGGCCTCGCCGGCCTCCCGCTCATGCTGCGGTACGGCCGCGACGCGGCGGCGCTCACTCGCGCGCTCGAGGCGGCGCGGGCGCGCGGCGAGGGGCTCCTCGTCGCGGACGACGGCGCGCCGCGCGGCCTCGCCTGGTTCCTGTCCTCGGGGACCCTCGCGCTCGGCGGCTACCTCCGGCTCATCGCCGTCCTGCCGGGCTCGGAAGGGAAGGGCATCGGCGTCGCGCTCCTCCGCACGTTCGAGGCGGAGACCGCGCGCCTCTCCGCCCACGCATTCCTGCTCGTCTCGGACTTCAACGACGGGGCGATCCGCTTCTACGAGCGGGAGGGATACGCGCGCGTCGGGGCGATGCCGGGCCTCGTCGTGCCAGACGTCGCGGAGATGCTCTACTGGAAGCGGCTGCGGTAGCGCGGCCCGGCGCGCTCAGTGGTCGCGCCAGCGGGTGTGGGAGAGCCACTCGCGGATCGAGGGGCGCGCGAAGATCCCGCGCGCCCACGCGGCGAGCCGCTCCGGGGTCGGGTCGCCGTTCGCCACGAGGCGCATCAGCATGAGCGCGAGGTCGGCGTCGCCCGGCGTGAACTGGCCGGCGAGGAACGGCGCGCCGGGCGGGAGCACCCGCTCGGCGAGCCGGAAGAGCCGGTCCGCCGAGGCCTTCGCCTCGGGGCCGAGCGGCGAGACCGGCTCGCCGAGGAAGAACGTCGAGGTGGGGCGCGCGCTCCGGAGCGGGCCGAGGTCGCTGCGGAGGAACGCCTGGACCATCCGGACCCGGCCGCGGCCGCGCGGGTCGGCCGGGTAGAGCCGCGGGTGGGCGGGCGGCGGGAAGGCCTCCTCCACGTACTCGTCGATCGCGGAGGACTCGGCGAGCCAGAAGTCGCCGTGCCGGAGCGCCGGCACTTTCCCGGTGAACGACGGCTCGGCGTACGCCGGCCGCTCGTGCTCCTTCCGCTCGAGCGAGAGCGGCTCGAGGCGGAACGGGACGCCCTTCTCCTTCAGCGTGACGAACGCGGAGAAGACGTACGGGGACGTAAAGCGGTCGTTTCCGTAGAGGACGAGCTCGTCGGGCATTCGCCCATCTCTGGCCCGTCTGCCGGGGCGGCGCAACCGTTCCGGCGGGGCGACCGGACGGCGCGGGCGCGCTACTTCACGATCTCGACGAGCTCGACGTCGAACGTGAGGACGGCGTTCCCCGGGATCCCGGCGTTGCCGGCCGCGCCGTAGGCGATCTCGGACGGGCACACGATCTTGGCCTTGCCGCCGACCTTCATCAGCTGCAGCCCCTCCGTCCAGCACTTGATGACGTTGCCGAGCGGGAACTCGACGGGCCCGCGCTGGGCGGAGCTGTCGAAGACGCGGCCCGAGACGAGCGTCCCGGTGTAGTTGACCTTCACCTTGTCGGTCGCGGTCGGCGCGGGGCCCGTCCCCTCCTTCGTCGTGAAGACGAGCGCGCCCGAGGGCGACTTCTTCGCCCCCTTCTCCTTCGACATCTTGGCAAGGTAGGCGCTGCCCTGCTCCTTCTCCCGCGCGGCCGCCTTCTCCGCCGCCTTGGGCGCCCGGCTGCGGGCGAGGTCGTTCACCGAGGACTGCATCTTCGCGTCGAGCTGCGCCTTCGGCTTGCCGGACCAGCCGTCGCGCAGGCCCCGGATGACCGTCTCGAGCTCCGCGGGCGAGAGCGAGAACACCTCGAGGCTGTTCGCGACGGCGAGGCCAACGCCGTAGAGCGCCTTGTTCACGTCCTGCGGCTCGGCGGGCTTCTGCGCGGGCGCGCCGTGCGGGGGCGTCGCGGGCGCGGCGTTCGGCTGCGAGGGGGCCGGCTGCTCGGCGGGTCCTGCGCCGCGCCCGGGTGCGGGAACGGCGGCGAGGACGGCGGCGAGGGCGAGGGCGGTTCTCATGAGCGGGTCCTTTCGTGTGGCGTGCGGCGCTACGGGGCCGCGTCCGGTGGAGGTTTCCGAGAGGTGACAGGCACGGCCGCGGTGCGCTCCTCGAGCTCCGCGGCCTTGCGCTGGAGGAAGCGGAACACCGCGACGACGACGCTCGCGAGCGGCGCGGCGAGGAGCGCGCCGACGACGCCGAGGCTCCGCTCGCCGATGACGAGCGCGAGCACGATGAGCACCGGGTGGATGCGCGCCGCGTCCCCCATGATCTTCGGGTTCAGCACGTACGCCTCGAGGGCGTGGATGACCAGGATCCAGCCGAGCGCGAGGAGCCCCATAGACAGGCCGCCTGCCACCACCGCGATGAGGACGATCGGGATGGACGAGAGGATCGTCCCGAAGATCGGGACGACGTAGAGGAGCGTGGCGAGCGCGGAGAGCGCGAAGGCGAACGGGATCCGCAGGACGATGAGGCCGACGAGCGTGAGCGAGCCGTTCAGCAGCATGATCGTGAGCTGCCCGCGCACCACGCCCGCGAGGCCGGTGTCGATCCCGTGCAGGAGCCGCCGCAGGTCGCCCCGCCACGCCGCGGGGACAAGCGACTCGGTGAACCGCACGATGCGCGGGGCGTCCATCGAGATGAACGCGGTGAGCATGAAGAGCAGGACAAAGAAGAAGATGGTCTTCACGGTGCCGGCGAGCAGCGCGCGCGAGAGCGCGACGACGTCGCCGAGCCGCCCGCGCGCGGCGACGGACGCGTCCCGCAGCGCGTCCGCGAGCCCCGCGGCGAGGTCCACGTGGAGCCGCGCGCCCGTGCGCCCCTCGCCGGGCAGCACGTCGACGGGGATCCCGTAGCGCTGCATGAACGCGTCGATGGAACGCGCCCACCCCTCGATCTTCTCGGGGCCGAGCCCGGCGAGGAACTCGCGCAGCTCGAGCAGGCCTCGGATCGCCTCGCGGTAGATCTGCGGGACGATCGACACCGCGAGCACGTACACGCCGGCGGAGAGGAAGAGGTACACGACGAGCACCGCGCCCCAGCGCGGCAGGGTGCGCCCGGTGACCCGCACCCGCTCGAGCCGCGCGATGAGCGGGTCGATCACGTACGCCGCGAGCGCCGCGAGCACGAACGGGAGGAGCGCCTCCCACGCCGCGAAGAGCACCACCAGGACGAGGGCCCACACGAGCGCGGTGAGCGCGTAGAGCTGCGTCCGGGGGCGCCGCCAGAGCGGAAGAAGGGGCTGCATCGGCGGGCGAGTATCGCTCAGACCGCCGGCGCCGGGGGATCGAACCGCGGGGCGTGTCGGAGCCGCGCCCCGCGGCTAAAGAGCCTCACTCCTCGAGCGTCGAGATGTCGCCCTCGGGGAGCCCCTGCGCGCGCGCCTTGAGCACGCGCCGCATGATCTTGCCCGAGCGGGTCTTCGGGAGCGAGTCGACGAAGTTCACCTTCTCCGGCCGGACGATAGGCCCGAGGTGTTGCGCGACGTGGTTCTTCACCTCGTCGGCGAGCTCGTTCGACCCCTTGAACCCCTGCCGGAGCAGGCAGTAGCAGTGGATCGCCTGCCCCTTCACCTCGTGGGCGAGGCCGATGACGGCCGCCTCGGCGATGGCGGGGTGGGAGACGAGCGCGCTCTCGATCTCGGCGGTGCCGAGCCGGTATCCCGCCACCTTGATGACGTCGTCGGTGCGGCCGATGATCCAGAAGTACCCGTCCTTGTCGCGCTTCGCGGAGTCGCCCGCCATGTAGCGGCCGGGGTACTTGGACCAGTACTGCTTCACGTAACGGTCGGGGTCCCTGTAGATCGTCGTCATCATCGCCGGCCACGGCTTCTTCAGGACGAGGAAGCCCTCTTCGCCGTCCGACACCGGCTTCCCGGCGTCGTCGAGGATCTCCGCCTCCTGCCCGAAGAACGGCCTCGTCGCGGAGCCAGGCTTGAGCGGCACCGTCGGGACGGGCGTGATCATGAACATGCCCGTCTCGGTCTGCCACCACGTGTCCATCACCGGGCAGCGCCCCTTCCCGATGACGCGGTGGTACCACTTCCATGCCTCGGGGTTGATGGGCTCGCCGACGGAGCCGAGGAGCCGGAGCGTCGAGAGGTCATGGCGGTTCGGCCAGGACTCGCCGAAGCGCATCAGCCCGCGGATCGCGGTGGGCGCGGTGTAGAGGATCGTGATGCCGTACTTCTCGATGAGCGACCACCAGCGGTTCGGATAGGGGTAGGTGGGCGCGCCCTCGTACATGAACGTCGTCGCGCCCATGAGCAGCGGGCCGTACACGATGTAGCTGTGGCCGGTCACCCAGCCCGGATCGGCGGCGCACCACCAGCGATCCTCGTCCTTGATGTCGAAGACGTACTTGAGCGTCGAGTAGATGCCGACCTGGTAGCCGCCGTGGCAGTGGGTGATCGCCTTCGGCGTACCGGTCGTCCCCGAGGTGTAGAGGATGTAGAGCGCATCATCCGACTCCATCACCTCCGTCGGGCACGCGCCCGTCGCGAGGGGGAGCTTCATGAGCTCGTGGTACCAGTAGTCGCGCCCCGGCTCCATGCGGACCTCGTGCGCGGTCCGCTGCACGACGATCACGGTCTCGACGGTGGGGCAGCGGCGGACGGCCTCGTCGACCGTCTTCTTCAGCTCCACGATCTTGCCGTTCATGAAGCCGCCGTCGGCGGTGACGACGACCTTCGACTCGGAGTCCTCGATGCGTCCCTGCAGCGCGTCCACCGAGAACCCGCCGTACACGACCGAGTGGATGGCGCCGATCTTGGCGGTCGCGAGCATCGCGATCACGAGCTCGGGGATCCGCGGCATGTAGATCGTGACGCGGTCGCCCTTCTTCACGCCCATCGCCTTGAGGACGTTCGCGAACTTCGAGACGTCGCGGTTCAGGGCGAAGTACGAGTAGGTCCGGACCTCGTTCTTCTCCCCCACCCAGACGAGCGAGAGCTTGTTCTTCCGCCAGGTCCGCTGGTGCCGGTCGAGGCAGTTGTGGACGATGTTCGTCTGCGCGCCCTTGAACCACTTGAAGAAGGGCTTCTGGGACTCGTCGAGGACCTTGTCCCACTTGCGGTACCACTCGAGCTCCTCGGCCTCGGCCGCCCAGAAGCCCTCCAGGTCCTCGTCCGCCCGCCGGGCGAGCGTGTCCCAGTCCTTCACGCGGGTCTGGGCCAGGACTTCCTGCGACGGGTAGAAGACCTCGCCTTCCAGCTGCGGCTTCGGGCTGATCACGCGGGCACCTCCTCCGAACTCGTCCAGATCTTAAGACTTGCGCTGGGGATCCGCGCCGAGAACCCGGTCACGGCTGGTCAACGACCCGACCGCTCGACCTTAGCAGAAGCGCGCGAGGCGCCGGAACGCACACGGATGGGGTGGGGCGCCTCTCGCGCGCCGCGGCGCTTCCTCGCGGTGCGGCGGACCCGAGGTTATCCTCGGCGGGTGATCCTGCCGCCGCCGCTCCGCAGGGGAGACCCGGTCCGCGTCGTCGCGCCGTCGAGCCCGTTCGACCCGGCCGCGCTCGAGAAGGGGCTCGAGGTGCTCTCCGGGCGCCTCGGGCTCCGCCCGCGCATGCGCACCGATCTCGGCACGCGCCGCGCCTACCTCGCGGGCGACGACGCGCGGCGCGCGGAGGAGTGGCGCGAGGCGGTCGCGGACCCGGAGGCGCGCGCCATCTTCTGCGCGCGCGGCGGCTACGGCGCGATGCGAATCCTGTCCGCCGTCGATCCGGCGCCGCTCCTCGCGCGCCCGAAGACGCTCGTCGGGTTCTCGGACGTGACGGCGCTCCATGCGGCGCTGAATCGGGCCGGGCTCGCGACCGTCCACGGGCCGGTCGTCACGCAGCTCGGCCGCGCCCCCGAGGACGCCGTGCGGCACCTCGAGGCGCTCCTCCTCCAGGACGCGCCGCGCGCCGGGGCGTGGGACCTCCCTGCGCCCGGCGCCGGGCTCGTCGCCGCGCGCACGATCCGGCCTGGCCGCGTCTCGGGACCGCTCCTCGGCGGCACGCTCACGCTCCTCGCCCACCTCGCCGGGACGCCGTTCGCGCCGGCGCTCGACGGCGCGATCCTGTTCCTCGAGGACGTGGGGGAGAAGCCGTACCGGATCGACCGGTGCCTCACGCAGCTGCGGCTCACCGGGGCACTCGACCGCGTCGCCGGGATCGCGGTCGGCCTGTTCACGCAGTGCGACGACGGCGGCGTGCTCGCCCTCGACGTGGTCCGCGAGGCGGCGCTCGCGCTCGGCGTGCCCGCGGTCGAGGGGCTCCCCGCGGGCCACGACGACGCGAACTTCGCGCTCCCGCTCGGCGCGCGCGCGACGCTCGTCGCGCCGGCGCCCGGCGAGGAGGGGCCGCCGCGGCTCCTGTTCGACGGATGGACGGCGCGGGGCGCGGCATGACCGCCGTGCTCGCCGCGATCGAGGGGGTCCTCGAGGCGGGGCGGCACGCGGGGGTCGCGCCGGCGCTCTCCGCCGCCGTGTATCGCGGCGGCGCGCTCGTTCACGCGAGCTGGCACGGGGAGCTGCCGGCGCCCGGCGCGCGCGCGCTCCGGCGCGATGACCTCTTCGACGTCGCGTCGCTCACGAAGGTGATGGCGACGACCACCCTCGTCGCACAGCTCGTCGAGGAGGACGCGCTCGCGCTCGACGCGCCCGTGGCGCCCCTGCTCCCCGGGTTCGAGGCGGGCGGCAAGGAGGCGGTGACGCTGCGCCACCTCCTCGCGCACGCGTCCGGTCTCCCACGCTGGCGGCCCTACTTCGAGCTCGCCGCGGCGGATCCCGTCGCCCGCGCCGCGTTCCTCCCGCCGGAAGAGCGGCCGCCGTTCGCCGCGCTGCGCGATCCGTTCGCGCGCGGGAAGGCGCTCGTTCGCGCCGCGGTGCTCTCGGAGGCGCTCGAGGAGCCGCCGGGTGCGCGTGCCCTCTACTGCGATCCTGGCTTCCTCGCGCTCGGCTTCCTCGTCGAGGACGTGGCGGGCGCGCCCTTGGCGCAGCTCGCCGACCGGCGCGTCTTCCGACCGCTCGCCCTCACGTCCACGTTCTTCCTCGACGGGCTCTCCCCCGAGGACGCGCTCGCGCGGGGCGCTGGGCGTGGCTTCGCGCCGACCGAGCGCTGCGACCACCGGCACGAGGTGAACCAGGGCGCCGTGAACGACGACAACGCGTGGGCGGTGGGCGGGGCGGCCGGGCACGCGGGCGTGTTCTCGACCGCGCTCGACGTGGCGGCGTTCGGGCAGGCCTGGCTCGACGCGCTGCGCGGCCGTCCGTCCGTCGTCCCGGCGGGGGTGGCGGCGGAGTTCGCACAGCGCGACGCGACGCCCGGCACCACGCGCGCGCTCGGCTGGGATACGCCCTCGGCCGAGGGCTCCTCCCTCGGCGCCCGTCTCGGACGGCGCGGCTGGGGGGCGATCGGCCACCTCGGGTTCACCGGGACGTCGCTCTGGATCGACGTGAACCGGGAGGTCGTGGTGGCGCTGCTCACGAACCGGGTCCACCCGTCCCGCGAGAACGAGGCGATCCGCGCGTTCCGGCCGAGGTTTCACGACGTGGTGGCGGAGGCGCTGGGGATCCGATAGACCGCCGGCGGTTACGCCGTGGACGTGGACGTGGTCGGACGAGGAGAAGCGCGTGGTCGATTGGTCCAACGTGAAGCGGATCCACCTCATCGGCGTCGCCGGCACCGGCATGGGCTCGTTTGCCGGGATGCTGAAGGCGGCGGGGCACGAGGTCACCGGGTCGGACGAGAACGTCTACCCGCCGATGTCGACGCAGCTCGAGCGCTGGGGCATCGACGTCATGACGCCCTACCGCGCCGAGAACCTCGACCGCGCGCGCCCGGACCTCGTCGTCGTCGGGAACGTCGTCCGCGCGGTGAACCCGGAGGCCGCCGCGCTGCGGGAGCGCGGCCTCGCGCACGTCTCGTTTCCGGCAGCCCTCGGCGAGCGGTTCATCGGGCCGCGGCACGGCGTCGTGGTCGTCGGCACGCACGGGAAGACGACCGCGTCGGCGATGATGGGGGCGCTCCTCCACCATGCCGGCCGCGATCCGTCGTTCCTGGTCGGGGGCGTGACGCGCGACTTCGACTCGAACTTCCGCCTCGGCGCGGGGCCTCACTTCGTCGTCGAGGGAGACGAGTACGACACGGCCTACTTCGACAAGGGCCCGAAGTTCCTCCACTATCGCCCGCGCACCGCGATCTTCACGAGCTGCGAGCTCGACCACGCGGACATCTACCGGGACGAGGCGCACTACGAGAGCGCGTTCGAGGCGTTCGTGGACCTGCTGCCCGCGGACGGGTTCCTCGCCGCGTGCGCGAGCTACGACAGCGTGCTCCGCATCGCGCGAAGGTCGCGCGCGCCCGTCGAGACCTACGCAGTGGACCGGCCCGGGGCCGACTGGGAGGCGCGCGGCCTTTCGCTCGGCGCAGACGGCGCGCGCTTCACGCTCGTGCGGCGCGGCGCGCCGCTCGCGGACGTGCACCTGCCCGTCGGCGGAGCGCACAACGTCGAGAACGCGCTCGGGGTCGCGGCGGCCGCGAGCGCGCTCGGACTGTTGCCGCGCGAGATCGCGGCGGGCCTCGCCGCGTTCCGCGGCGTGAAGCGGCGCCAGGAGGTGCGCGGCACCGCCGGCGGCGTGGTCGTCGTGGACGACTTCGCCCACCACCCGCGCGCGGTCCAGAAGACGCTCGCCGCGATCCGCGGCACCTTCCCCGGGGCACGCCTGCTCGCCGCGTTCGAGCCCCGCTCGAACACGAGCCGGCGGAACCTGCACCAGGCGGACTACGCGTCGCCTGCGACCTGGGGGGACGCGGCGGAGGTGTTCCTCCTGCGGCCTGCGCCCACCGATCGCGTTCCGGAGGCGGAGCGGCTCGACCTCGACGCGGTGACGCGCGCGCTCACGGCCGCGGGGCGGGCCGCGCGCTCGTTCGTCTCGGTCGACGAGCTCGTGGCGGCGATGGCCGCCGCCGCGCGTGCGGGCGACGTCCTCGTCGCGATGTCGAACGGGGCGTTCGGCGGCGTCTGGGGGAAGCTGCTGGAAATGCTGGGCCGCAAGTAACGTGGACGTGGACGTGGACGTGGACCTCGACCTCATCCAGGTCCCGGTCCCGGTCCCGGTCCAGCTCCAGCTCCCCTGCGCCGACCCGCCGATCCCGTTATCCATCGCGGGTGATCGGTTCTCGCCCGCCCTCGCTCGGCCTCCGCCACGTCGCGCTCCGCGTGCGCGACCTCGCGGCCGCTGAGGGCTTCTTCGTCCGCGTCCTCGGCTACGAGGTCGAGTGGCGACCCGACCCGGAGAACGTCTACCTGCGCCGCGACGCCGACGACGTCGCGCTCCACAAGTCGCAGGAAGCGGACGGACCGGGATTGCTCGACCACCTCGGGATCTTCGTCGCCCGCGCGGAGGACGTGGACGCCTGGGAACGCTGGCTCGACGCCGCGGGCGCCGACATCGTGGCGCGACCGCGCACCCACCGCGACGGCGCCCGCTCGCTCTACGTGCAGGGCCCCGAGGGGATCGTGGTGCAGGTACTGCACCATCCGCGCGCGCTCGCGCGGTGACGAGTAGTTCGCGTGGACGTGGACGTGGACGTGGACGTGGACGTGGACGTGGACGGAAGCTCTGGTCCAAGACCAGGTCCAGGACGAGCTCCGAGACGAGGTTTCAACACCCCCTCGCTCTTCTCAATGGCACGTCCTGCACATCTCAATGGCACGTCCTGCACATCCCGTTTTCGCGCGTATCGCCGAGGTCGTGCGACGTGAGGAACTTCGTCGGGTGCGGGTTGACCCTGAAGCCGCCGACCTTCGATCCGTGGCACACGACGCACGTCTGCTGCGCGCCCGCTCCGTCGTGGCACGCGGCGCACGAGGCGATGTCGCGCCGCGCGGCGTTCTTGTGCGGGCCGCCGTCGCTCGGGGGGAGCGTGGCCCAGCCCGCGGGGTGCGGGCCCCCGGGGCGCGGCAACCCGGTGACGGCCGAGAGCCCGTTGGCCGCGTGGCACGCGTCGCAGAACGCCGACCCGTGACAGCGGCGGCAGCTCGCCGGGTTCGCGCCCGCGTCGATCATGTGCCGCGACACGTAGTCGCCGCGGTGGATGAAGCCGCGATCGACGCGCTCCGGAAAGATGTTCTCTAGGCGCGCGGGCGCGGTCGCCGCCGAGTGGCACCCGGCGCAGTAGGTCTGGTCGTGGCACTGCGCGCACGACTCGCCGGAAGACCTCGCGAGCGTGCCGTGGACCGCCAGCCAGCTCCCCTCGTGCCGGAAGGCCGTCTCGGGCTTGTAGCCCTTCAGGTCCACGTGGCACGGGCGACAGCGCGCCTCTGCGAACGCCTTCTGGTGGACGTGGCACGCGGTGCAGGTCGCCATCGGCGGCGTGCGCGGGTCGGTCTCGTTCACCTCGGGCTGCGAGACGTGACACTTCCTGCAGTCGCCGCCGACCCGCGCGAGGTGGTCGGCGTGCGAGAAGTTCACCCGGAACGCGCGGGTGCGCGCCGGGATCTTCGGCTTCGGATCCTTGTCGTGGCAGTCTGAGCAGGCCTTCTGCTTCGACGGGGTCTGGGGGATCTGGACGTGGCGGACGGCCGGGTCGAGCGTCGTCGCCTTCGAGACGTCGTGGCAGCTCGTGCAGGCGACGCCGGCGTCCGCGTGGATCGAGTGAGGGAACACGTACGGGGGCTGCTTCGTCTGGTCCGGCTGCAGCGCGGGCTTGTAGCCGCAGGCCGCGGCCGCGACGGCGAGGAGGAGGACGGGGATCGAGGTCTTCATCACCGCACCTCGGTCCGGCGGTAGGTCTGGTTGTACGCGAGCTTCGCCATGACCTCGAACGTCTGCTCCATGAAGGGGTTCATGCCGGCGCGGCCCGAGACCACCGCGGCGAAGCCGTGGGCGAGCTCGTAGCCGAGCGAGAGCGTGCCGGTGACCGCCACGCGCTGGCCGTTCACCTCCTCGCGGAACCGGTGGAGGAGGACGTCGAGCGCCGCGAACGAGCGCCCGAGCTCCTGTCGCCCGAACGCGCGCCCTCCGACGTAGCCGTTGTCGAACGCGTCGAGGACGAACCCCTCGAGGCCCGCGAGCGTGCGGCCGCGCTCCCACTCGACCCGCGCGTCCGCCTCGTTGCCGAGCTCGTTCGAGGCGCTCTCGGTCGCGCCGGGCTCGACCTGCAGGTGGTAGGAGCCGCCGACCTTGAGCCCGCGGAGGACGGTGTACGTGGCGCCGCCGCCCACCCACTGGCGCTCCTCGGCGGAGAAGACCGAGAGGATCGAGTTGCGCGAGAGGAGGAGGTCGGGCGCGACGTAGCGGTAGTCGGCCTCGACGAGGAGCCGGCGCGTCGGCGTCCAGCCCGCGCGGACCACCGCCTCGGAGGCGCGCTCGTCGGGGAGGCTGTAGGCGGCGAACGCGGACAGCACGAGCGGCTCGGCGAGGGCGACCCGCGCGTCGGCGCCGACCTCCTGCCGCACCGGATCGCCGCCGTCGCTCACGAGGTTCACCGAGGCGCCGAGGTCGAGACCACGGCCCGGCGCGCCCGGGAGCGCGAGCGACCAGCCGACGCGGCCGCCCGTGGCGAGGTCGCCGCCCACCGCGTTCCAGCTCCGGAACCCGCTGCGCGTGGCGAAGCGCTGCGCGACCGGCGAGCCCGCGTACGCCGACACCCGGAAGCCGGCGGGGAGGAGCAGCACGGCCTGGCCACCGTCGAGCTGGATCATCCGCGCCGCGCCGGTCGGCACCTGCGTGCGGCCGAGCCGGAGCGTGAGCCGCCGGCCGATGAACCGTCCCTGCGCGTAGGCGGTGACGAGGTCGCCGGTGAGGTCGCTGTCCGTGCCGTTGTCCCAGCGCCGATCGCGGATGTCGTACGACGCCCACGTGGAGAGGACGAAGGTGAGGTCGTCCGCGACGCCGTTGCGGACGTCGCGTGCCGTGATCGAGATGATCTCGAACGCGGGCGCGACCGACACGAGGTTCCAGTCCTGGCCGGGCACCCCGCCCCTCGTCTGCTTCGCGAGGTTCAGCAGGGTGATCGAGGAGACCTCGATCGTGTCGGCCTGCGCGGTTGAGGCGGCGATCAGCGCCAGCGCGACGGCCAGCGAGCTCGGGATACGCATCGGACCCTCCGTTCGATGAGCGGACGTTCCCACACGCTACCCCGCCTCACGTTGCGCCGGATCACGAAAACCGCGCGAATGGCCCGTTCGGACTATCATGTCGCACGATGCGACAAGCCCTGTTCGTGACGGCCGTGCTGGCGGCGTTCGGCTGCGCGGGCCCACGCGCCTCGTGGCGCGTCTCGCCCCTCGTCGGGAAGATGGTCGAGGTCGTCGCGAAGAACCTCGATGGCCGGGAGGTGCGGCTGCCCGCGCGCGGCGCGCGCGTGACCATCGTGGACTTCTGGGCGACCTGGTGCGAGCCGTGCCGCGACCAGATCCCCTTCCTCGGCAAGCTCGCAGCCGACTACCGGGCGGAGGGCGTCGAGGTCTACGCCGTCTCGTTCGACGAGGACCGGGCCGCCGTCGAAGAGTTCGTCGCGAGGACTCCGGCCGGGTTCCCGGTGCTCTGGGACAAGGGCGGCGGCGCCCTGGCGGAGAAGCTCGACGTGACCCGGCTCCCCACGACGATGCTCATCGACCGCGCGGGGGTGGTCCGCGCCGTCCACCTCGGGTACGACCGCGCCGCGGGCGAGGAGCTCGAGCGCGAGGTGCGGCGGATCCTCGAGAAGTGACGTTCACGCGCGGTTCACATCGTAGGTGAACCGCACCCGGTCCCGCTCCAGCTCCACCTCACCGGGGTCCGCCGGCGACTCGCGCAGCCAGTAGACCATCTCGTCCGCCTCCCACGGGTACGGCTTGCCGTCGAGGCGCACCTTGCCCTCCGCGATCGCGACCGTCGCCTCGAGGAGCGGCACGTCCGCGAGGTCTCTCACGAGCGCCTCGAACCGGCCCTGCCGGTCGGGGTCCACGAACTGGAACTCGTGCCGCGCGGCGTAGGCGGTGTGGTAGTGCGCCGGGCGGAAGACGACCCCGCCGAGGCCGAGGCGCGTCGCCATGAGCGCGAGCATCGTGCCGATCTCTCGCGCGAGCCCGAGACCCGGGACCTCCTGGCCGGGGAGGCGCGGCCGCTTGTCGCTGAACTGGGCCCGCGGGTTCCGCAAGGAGAGCCAGTGCACGTAGAGCACCTCGGCGCCCGCGACGCGGCGCCGCTCGACCACCGCCTCGACGAGCACGTGCTCCTCCCCGCCCGACTGGCCGAGGATCCGGACCCGCTCGCCCGCTCCGGTCGCGTCGAAGGCGGCCCGGAGCTGGCGGAAGCCCATCCGCTCGAGGTGGTCGAAGATGCCGTACCGGTAGAACGCGTGCTCGATGCCGGCGGCGGTGTAGAAGCCGAGGAGGAGGCGCTGGCGGCGCGGGCGGATGCCGAGCTCCTCCTCGAGCTCCTCCTCGGTGAGCTCGCCGGACTCGGTGAGCTCGGCCGGCGAGAGCTCCTCCGACACGCGCGCGAACCGCGCCGCGATCGGATCGTACGTGCGCGGGACGGGATCGCGCGACGCGGCGGCGACCGCCATCCCGGTCCCCCCGAGCACGCGCCAGGCGTCGTCGGAGTAGCCGCCGCCGGGCAGCCAGACGGTGGGGACGCCGTCGAGCTCGGCGGCGACGAGCAGGTCGCGGTCTCGCGCGCCGCGCAGCGTGAGGCCGAGCTTGCCCACCCGATCGCCTGCGAGCACGTCCCCTCCCGCGAGCACGAATGCGAGGCGCGGGCGCGGCATCCGGGAGAGCAGCGCGGCGAGCGCCTCGGCGTACACGGGATCCCCCGAGCCCTCCGGGAGCACCGTCTCGTCCACCCGCTCGAGCGGGCCCCAGTCGGACCCGGACAGCGAGCCGATCCAGACCTGCGGGTCGGCGGCGAGGCAGGCGGCGAGCCCGTCGGGCGGGTGCGCGTCGAGGTCGAGCACGGCGATGCGGCCCGAGAGCCCCTCCGCCCGGAGCGTCGCCACCGCGATGGCGACGTCGTTCACCGGGCAGTTCCCGCCCGCGCTCGCGGGCCCGGCGTGGTGGAAGCCGCCGAGGAGGTTCAGCGCGGGGACGCGGGTGCGGAGCGCCTCGCGCGCGCCGGCGAGCGTCCCGCCGCAGGCGAGCCGCACGGTCGTCATGACCTCGTCCACCGGCACGTCGCTCGGGTCCACCGAGAAGATCGCCGCGAGCGTCTCCGGGCGGCCGAGCGACTCGAGCAGCTCCGGCGCGTGGACCCGCGCCATGTTCTCGTAGGAGATCCGGTGCGGCTTCCGCACGGCGCGGCGTGTGATCGCGCCGCACTCCCGCAGCCACCAGGCGGCGAAGTCCGCGCGCCGCGGCTCCATGCCGGCAACCGCCTCGAGCCCCGACACCGGCAGCCGGTACCGCGGGTCGTACCAGACCGAGACGTCCCGGCGGTGCAGCCAGGAGCCGAGCCGCGTGAAGATGGGGCCGAGGCCGAGCAGGGCGCCCCCCGCGCGCAGGCTAGCTGCGGTGGCCCGGAGGCGCGAACGGCGGCTCGCCGCCCCTCGGGATCTCCTCGTGGAGCTTCGGCGCGCGCGTCGCGAGCCACCAGCTGAGGAGCGTGTCGAGCGCGATCCAGGCGATCGCCATCCAGGCTGCCTGGATCGCGATCGCCCGGGTGGCGGTGCAGCGCGCGAACTCCTCGTCGAAGGTCCGCGACCACCCCCACGGCAGGACGCGCAAGGCGTACCCCACGATGAAGACGAGGAACACCGTGCGGAGGACCGCGAGCGCCTTGAGCATGGCGGGAGTGTAGCGCGACGCGGCCGCGCAGGGGGCGGCCGCGTCGCGCGGGCGCGTCGATCAGTACTTCATGAGGTACCACCGCTCCGCCGTGCCCACGTTCGCGTGGATGAGGACGTAGCGCGCGCCGGTGCTCGAGATGAACGCGTGGCTCGCCGTCGTCGGGTAGCCGGTGCCCAGGTAGCCGACGCGCGGCAAGACGAGCGCGCCGGTCGGAGCGTAGGTGCCGTCGAGCGTGCGGACGTCCCTCCCGTCCGACGAGACGGCGATGCCCCGGAGCGCGGTCGAGACCAGCGCGGTGTCGAGGTGCAGCGCCTGGAACGGGAGCGACGCGACGTTCGTCACCGAGGCGGCGTCGAACACGGAGCCGCCGCCGACTGCGACCTCGGCCTGCGTGGCGCCGTGGACCGCCGAGAGCCACAGGTCCTGCGACGTGGAGAGGCCGCTCGCGACCGTGATCGGGCTGAGCACGAGGTTCCCGTTCGGATCGGAGCGGAAGCGGCGGAGCTCGCCCGTGCCGTTGTTCGGGTTGTTCAGGATCCAGACGTACTCGGACGCCCCGAGCTGCCCGGCGACGGCGCGCGTGCCCGGCGGGACCAGGCAGCCGGTGCCGCACGAGGCGGGCGCGCTGCTGCTCCCGGAGCTCGTGCCGAGCTCGTGGACGGACCCCGACGTCGAGGTTGCGTACTCGCGCGAGGCATACACGATCGAGCTCGGCGTGCCGAATCCGCTCCCGAACGCGTTCTGTGCTGCGGCCGTAGGCGTCGCCCCGAGCTGCGACACCTTCTGCCAGTACGGGCCGCTCTCCCCGACGGTGGCCTCGCTGCCGTCGGATTTCACCCCGAGGCAGATGGCGCCGGAGTAGAGCCGCGCGGAGAGGCCGAACGTCGTCGGAGCCGACTCGGGGTCGAGCACCCAGAGCCGGTTCGTCAGGCTCGACCCGTCGAACCCGGCGAACACGATCCGGTCGGTCGCGTGCGCGTACGCGGCGTCGGCGACGTCACCGCGCGGGAGCTTCGTCGTGCCGTCGAGCGCGTACAGCGGCCTGAGGTACGGCTCGACGACGACGTCCACCCTGTCGTCGGCCGTGCCGCCCCGGGAGTCTTCCACGTGCAGCCGCAGGACGTAGGTGCCGGTCACGTTCTGATCGGGCTCGAAGGAGGCGTTGTACGGAGGTGCGCCGATGCCCGATGCGATGGTGCCCGGCGAGACCGTGCTGCCGCTCGGCACCGAGTCGACGATCCACTGCCAGGTGAAGGCGTAGGGAGAGGATGGCGCGTGAATGTCGTCGTTCAGGTCGGTGGCGCTCCCCGAGAGCGGGATGGGCGGCGCGGGCTGCCCGGGCGCGCCGAGGTTCCCGACGCGCGCGTTCGGCGGCGCCGCGCAGCCGGGGCACGCGAGCGCGACGGGGGGCGCGTTCACGACCTGGATCACGCGGAGGTCCGACGTGACGAACTCGCCGTCGAACGCCTCGAGCCGGAACGTCCAGTTGCCTTCGGGGCCCTCCCGCGGCGGGGTGAACGACACGGACGGCGATGCCGGGCAGCTCGCCCACGTGGTGCCGATCTGGGTCTCGGCGCCGGACGGCGGCCTCGCGAACCACTTGCAGGAGACGGGCGTCGCGTTCAGGTTCGGGTCCGAGACGCTGCCGGTCAGCGTCACGGGCTGGTTCCGGAGCGTCGTCGCGATGAAGACCGGATCCGCGTCCACCACGGGCGGCAGGTTCACCGCGTAGACCACGACGGTGTCCTCGCCGGAGTGCCGGTTCCCCTGCCACGACGGGCCGTCGGTGACCTTCAGGTGGAACGTGTACGTGCCGGGCTGGCTCGGGAAGAACGTCGGCGAGGCGGCGCTGGAGGTCCAGGTCGTGGCAAGGCCTCCGGCCGGGAGGACGGAGACCACGTCCCACGAGTAGACGAACGTGTCCTCGACGTCGACGTCGGTGACGGGCGCGGTGAGGGTCGCGGTCTTGTAGTACGGGACCGTCAGCGGGCCGCCGAGCTCCACGGTGGGCGGCGTCTCGGTCCCGCAGGTGCCGGCGGTCGGCGGGTACACCGTGACGTTCTCGCCGATGCAGTTTCCGCTGCAGCAGTCGTTGTTGGACGTGCACGAGTCGCCGACCGTCGGGTTGCAGATGAAGCCGGTCCGGCAGCGCTCGGCGACGCACCGCATCGTGAAGCTGCAGTCGTTGTTCGTGCGGCACACGCCGCCTTCCACCGCGTTCGCGATGCAGGCGCCGTGGAAGCACGCGTACGAGCAGCAGTCGGCGTGCTCGCCGCAGGCGAAGCCGACCGGGTTGCAGGTGGAGGCGACGGCGTCGATCTCGGGGTCGCCCTTGATGCGGCACCCGGAGACGGCGGCGAGGACGAGGGTCGCGAGGATCAGGTTCCGGAGCATGGCGGGTCCTCTAGAGCCGGTACGCGACGCCGAGCGTCGGGGTGAAGGCGGAGAACTTCGGTCCGAGCTGCAGGTCGAACGCGACCGGCTCGAGGACGACGCGCCAGCGCGGGGTCACGTCGGCCGCGAGGCCGAGCCCGAGCCGCGCGACGAAGCCGGTCGCGTACTCGCTGCGCTGGCTGCGGCCGTAGAACATCTCCGAGCGGTCGTAGCGCTCGAGCGTCTGGCAGAGCCCGAGGCCACCCTCCGCGAAGAACGCGACGCCCGGCGTCGCGGTCCAGAGGACGCGCGCGGTCGGCACCACCTCGAAGAGGGTCGCCTTCAGCTCCTCGGAGCCCGAGCTCACAGCGACGGGCGTGCCGGAGTACGGCGGGGTGACCGTCCCGCTGAGCTCGGTGTCGCCGGTGGGACGGGAGAAGGACGCGACGAGGTGCCACTCGAGGTCGAGCTTCCGCCAGCCGGCGGGCGTCCGGACGATGGCGTAGTCGAGGCTGAGCGAGATCGCCTTGCCGGTCTTGAACGCGGAGACCGCGCCGATCCCAGCGCCGAAGAAGGCCGTGTCGGCGCGAAGCGACGCGGGGCGCGGCGGCGCAACGGTCGGGGCGGGCGCCGGGGCGGCGGGAGGGCGCGCGAACGTCGAGGTCGTGGACGCGGGCTGCTTCGCCGCGGGCGTCGCCGGCGTGGCGGTTCGCTGGACGGCTGCGGCTGCAGCGGGGTTCGCGAGCGCGAGCGCCGCGCCGAATACCGAGAGCCGCGCGAGGGCGGCGAGCCGCGGCGCGCTCGCGCCGCAGTACGAGATGGTCCGTTCCACGTTCCCTCCTGAATCCCCAGCTGTGGGGAACCCGTACTGTACCTCGCTCCCGTTACGATGTGGTGACTATTGGTGAACGACAGCAGCGACGGAGGTGCGCGGATGTCGGATGCCGCCCCACGGGCGGCGAGCGGTCCCGTCCGCTATCCTCCCCCCGGGCGCGAGCCGGGAGGTGGACGTGGCGGAAGCGGAAGACCTGCGGGCGGCGTGCGCGGAGGCGGCGCGGACGGGCGGCGCCGTCCTGCGGGAGAAGTGGGGAAAGACCCGGACGATCGAGCTAAAGGGCGGGATCGACCTCGTCACCGACGCCGACAAGGCGAGCGAGGCCGCGCTCCTCGCCTTCCTCGCCACGCGGTACCCGGGCGCCGCCGTCCTCGCCGAGGAGTCGGGCGCGAGCGGCACGGGCGCGGGCGGGCTCCGCTTCTTCGTGGACCCGCTCGACGGCACCACTAACTACGCGCACGGCGTCCCGCACTTCGCGGTGAATGTGGCGGTCGTCGATGCAGGGGGGCTCGCCGCGGGCGCGACCTACGATCCCTTGCGAGACGAGCTCTTCACGGCCGCGCGCGGCGGCGGCGCGTTCCTGAACGGCGAACCGCTGCGCCACTCGGCGCGCACGGAGCTCCGCGGAGCGCTGCTCGTCACCGGTTTCCCCTACGACATCCACGAGAACCACGACGAGCCGCTGCGCCTGTTCGGCGCGTTCATCCGTCGAGCCCGCGCGGTGCGCCGGTTCGGGAGCGCGGCGCTCGACCTCGCCTACGTCGCGGCGGGGCGGTTCGACGGATTCTGGGAGCTGCGGCTCAAGCCGTGGGACGTCGCGCCCGGGATCCTCATCGCGCGCGAGGCGGGGGCGACGGTGACCGACACCGAGGGCGGCGATCGGATGCTCGAGACGGGCGACATCCTCGCGGCGGCGCCCGCGCTCCTCGCGCAGATGCTCGCGGTCATCGCGGCGGAGCGGGCGCGGTAGGGGCTGCCGGCGCGACCGCCTCGGGCGGCGTGGCCGGCGCGGGCGGCTCCTTGCGCGGCGCGGCGGGCGGCGGGCCCGCGCGGCGGGGCGGCGCGGTACCCGCGACGAAGTCGATCCCCATGAGCGACTCGGGGTCGACGAGCAGCCCGGCGGCGCGCGCGCTCCAGTGCAGGTGGGGGCCGGTCGAGCGGCCCGTCGAGCCGACGACGCCGAGCGGGTCGCCCTGGCGGACCCGCGCGCCGGGCCGCACGTCGAGCCGATCCATGTGGAAGTAGAGCGTGAACAGGTCCGCTCCGTGCCAGAGCACGACCGTGTTCCCGGAGTAGAAGCAGCTCCGCGCGAGCACCACCTCGCCGTCGTTCGCGGCGCGGACCGGCGCGCCGCGCGGCGCGTCGATGTCGAGGCCGTAGTGGACGCTCTCCTTCTTGCCGTTGAAGACGCGCTGGTCGCCGTAGCGGCCGTGGTGCGCGCCGTCGTGCGGCCACGCGAAGCGCGCGGCGAAGAGCGGCGGGGTGAACGGCCGGTCGTACGCGGCGGCGAACGCCCGCTTGTCGCGGGCGATCCGCGCCTTCACCGACGCGGGCGGCGTCACGAACTTCGGCGCCACCGTGAGCGCTTTCGACGGGAACCCGGGCTCGACGACCTCGAGCGTCGCGGACGAGCGGGCCATGTCGAGCGTCCCCCACACGAGCTCGACGGCGGCGGTCCCGGACGGCGTCTCGAGGGGGAGCGCCGCGACCGACCAGAGCTCGTCCCCCTTGCGCCAGAGCTGCAGCGGCCGGCCGGCGAGCGTCGCCGTCGGCGGCGGCCTCGCCGGCGGGAGCGTCACGCGCACGAGGACCGCATCGCCCGGGCGCGCCACGGCCGGGGCGAGCACGATGCCGTTCTCGTCCGCGGCGCTGGCAGGCGCGGCGCCGGCGAGGAGCACGACGAGGAGGAGGGGCGCGCGCATCGGCGGGAGGATAGGCCCGTGGCGCGCGGCGCGCACCCGCTATTCGGGAAGGCCGAGCTCCGCGCGGAGCGACTTCACGATCCGGAAGTACTCGGAGCGGGTGTGCTTCACGTTGAGGATATGGAAGTCCTGCTTCGCGAGCCCGATGCAGCCGAAGCAGTAGGAGCACTCGGAGCACGCGCGGCTGAGCACGAGGTAGTTCGACCGCGTGCAGTTCTCCGACGAGACGCAGTACGCGCAGTCGTGGCACCCGGTGCAGCCGGCGCACTGGGTGAGGTGAGTCGAGGACCTGCAGCCGGTCGAGTGCGTGCAGCGGTAGCACTCCTCGCAGTCCGTGCAGAACATGCAGGACACGCAGCGGCGGCAACCCTCGCACCGCACCGAGCCCGGGTTCTCCTCCTCGGACGCGTACGCGCGCAGGAGCCGCTGGAGCTCGCCCTCGAACTCGCGCCGCGAGAGCGCGGGCGGCGGGGGCGGCCGCAGGTCCCGGAAGGTCCCGGCGGCGGTGTCGATGAACATCGGGCCGCTCACGACGCGCACGCCCGGCTTCGGCGCGACGACCTCCCTGGGGGGAGCGACGATCCGGCGGTCGCCGTCGCGGGGCTCCCGCGGCGCCGGGCGGGCGGCGGGGCGGGGCGGCGACGGTGGCCTCCGGCGCGAGTCGGCCATCGCCGGTCATCCTGCCCCGGAACGCGGGTGAAGGGAAATCAGCCGCCCGGCGGGGATCTCTCGCGTGCACGTTCGCGGAGAGCCCCGATGACCGGCGGCGGGCCGAAATTGTCGTGAAGCCGATCTCGTCACCGCGCTTCCCATCCGCGGACCCGCCTCGGCCGACGCACTCCTCGATGCCCAACCCGATTCGGCGTTCGGTCTCGCCACCCTCGCGAATGCGCGCTCGCCGAAGGAGGGTACCGGGGAGCGCTCGAGCTGGCCGTCCTCGAGCTCGGTATCGGTTCGCCAAACGGAGGGTGACGCATCGCGCAGCCGTTCGCCTCGCGACGACAAGGAGTCACCGGATGCGCTCGAGCCGCCCGCCCTCGAGCGCGAGCACGCGCGCGATCCCGGGTGGAAGCTCGTCGGCGTGGTGCGTCACCGTCACGAGCGCCGCGCCCGCGTCGCAGGCGCGGGCGACGGTCCGGATCACCCACGCGCGCGCGGCCGCGTCGAGCCCGGCGAGCGGCTCGTCGAGGAGGAGCACCTCCGGATCGGGCGCGAGCGCGCGCGCGAGGAGGAGTCGCCGCAGCTCGCCGTAGGAGAGGGTGAGGAGGTGGCGCGCCGCGAGGTGCGAGATGCCGAGCCGCGCGAGCGCCTCGCGGGCGCGGGCGCGCTCGTCGTCGGAGGGCGGCTCCGCGAGCCCGATCGTCCCCTGGAATCCGGAGAGCACGACCGCCTCGCCGGTCGCGTCGAAGCGGTGGCGCGCCTGGAGCTCGGGGGAGACGACGCCGAGCTTCCCGCGCAAGTCGAAAGCGCCCGCGCGCTCGCCCAGGCCGAGGCGCCTGATCGTGCCGGAGGCAGGCTGCTCCTCGCCCGCGAGGAGCCGCAGGAACGTGGACTTCCCCGCGCCGTTCGCGCCGACGACCGCGACCCGCTCGCCCGGGTGCAGTGTGAAGTCGATCGCGGAGAGGATCGCGCGGCCGTCGACGAGGACGGTGACGTTCGACGCGTCGAAGAGACGGTGGTCGTGGTCGTGGACGTGGTCGTGGTCGTGGACGTGGACGTGAGCTCGGACGGAGGTGGGCGTCCTCGTGATCGCGCTCGATCCCATCTGGTCGCGCTCGCGTCCACGACCACGTCCACGTCCACCTCCACGACCACGTTGGACATTGCGTTCACGTACCGTAACGAGCCCCTCCCGCACCTCCGCGACCCGCGCGATCTCGGGGACGAGCTCCTCCTCGCGGTGGGTCGCCATCACCACCGCGGTCCCGCCGCGGAGCACGGCCGACACGTGGGCGAGGAAGACCGCTCGCGCTCGCGCGTCGAGCCCCTCGCAGCCCTCGTCGAGGAGGAGCAGGTCCGGGCCGGGCGCGAGGGCGCGTGCGAGGAGCACGCGGCGCCCCTCGCCGCGCGACAGCTCGAGAAAGGACCGCTCGAGGAGGTGCGCGACGCCGAGCAGCGCCGCGACCTCGCGGACGCGCGCGGCCCTCGCTGCGGCGAGCGGGGGTCCGCCGGGCGCGGCCGCATCGCGCCGCGCGGGGTAGACGGCATCGAAGAAGCCGGAGCGGATCACCGCCTCGACGGGCAGGTCCCAATCGTGGCGGACGTAGGCGTCCTGCGCCTCCGGCGCGACGAGCGCGAACCGCTCGCGCGCGCCGATGGGGCTCTCCGAGGGGCCATCGTCGCCATGGAAGAGCCGCCGCCCGGCGCTCGCCGGGTGGGGCCACAGCTCGCCGCGCACGAGCCGCAGGAGCGTGGACTTGCCGGAGCCGCTCGGCCCGACCACGGCGAGCCCCTCGCCCGCCCGCACCTCGAGCGAGACATCCTCGAGCAGCGTCGCGCCGGCGAGGCGGACGTCCACGCGGTCGAGCGTGACGAGGGGGCGGCCCACCCCGCGATTCTAGACGGAGGCGGCGCCCGCCGCCCGCGCCGGCTCGGCGCGCGTCGCGGAGAAGGGCAGCCGGATCGTGAACGTCGTCCCGCGACCCAGCTCGCTCGCCACCGCGACCGCGCCGCCGTGGCGCTCCACGATCCCGTACACGACCGAGAGGCCGAGCCCCGTCCCCTTCTCCTTCGTCGTGAAGAACGGGTCGAAGATCTTGGAGAGCCGCTCGGGCGCGATGCCGGGGCCGCTGTCCTCGAACGCGACGGCGACCTCCTCGCCGAGCGCGCGCGTCGTGACCCGCAGCCGGCCGGAGGTGCCCATGGCCTCGCAGGCGTTCATCACGATGTTCACGAACGCCTGCCGGAGCTGGCCGAAGTCCCCCACCACCTCGGGGACCGGCGAGAGGTCGCGCTCGATCGCGATGCCGAGCGTCTGGAACTGGTTCTGTACGAGCGAGAGCGCCTCGTCGAGCGGCGCCCGCGGGTCGAGCGGGCGCGGCTGCATGGGCCGCTCGCGCGCGAAGTCGAGCAGGTTCCTCACGATGGCGGAGCAGCGCTGCGTCTCGCGCTCGATGAGCGCGAGGTTCCGCTGCAGCGCGGCGCGCTGCGCGTCGTCCGGCGGCCCCTCCGCGAGCGTGCGCGAGACGAGCTTCGCGAAGGTGAGGATGCCTGCGAGCGGGTTGTTGATCTCGTGGGCGATCGAGGCGGAGAGCTTGCCGAGCGAGGAGAGCTTCTCGGTGCGGACGAGCTGCTCCTGGGCCTCGCGGAGGTCGCACGTGCGCGACTCCACCTCGCCCTCGAGCCCGGCGAGCACGCCCGAGAGCTCGTCCTCGAGCCGCCGGAGGGAGCGGGTCATCTCGTTGAAGGAGCGGGCGAGGAGCCCGAGCTCGCCGCTCGAGTGCACGCGGATCTCGACGTCGAGATCGTCGCGCGCGCGACGCGGCGCGTCCCCTCGAGCAGCGCCGCGACCGGCTCGACCACCTCGGCCCGGCCGAACAGGAAGAGGAGCGCGGCGAGGACGAGCACCGCCGCCGAGAGCACCACGACGAACCCGCGCCGGAACGCGAGCACGTTCGCGTCGAGCGCCGCGAGCGAGACGCCGTGGCACGCCGTGCAGGCGCGCCCCTCCTGCCCGATGAGCTGACCGACGTCGGCCGCGGCGGTGGAGAAGACGACCCGCCCCTGCTTGTCGAGGGATGCGGACGCGCTCGATCCCCTCGAGCTCGCCGACGCGCTCGAGGTTTGCGTACGCGTGCGCGGGGCGGGCATCGAGCATCGCCTGCTGCGCGCTCGTCTGGATGACGTCGCCGAGCAGCGCGGTCGAGCGCGCGAGCTGGTCCACGAGGTCGCCCTGCATCCGCCGCTCGGCGAACCAAAGCGCGGCGAGCGCGGCGAGCGCCACGACCGCGCTCATGCCGAGGAGCTTCGTCGAGAGCCGGTGCAGGAACGGGACGGCGACGAGGATGTCGTGCAGGGGGACGGCGCTCGGGCTCTCGCCGTGCGATCCGCCCTCGGCGCCATCCGCGCCTGCGCGCTCCGCCATGTCCCCCTGCTCCCCGGCGACGCCCGCGTGGGCCGCCACCGCCTTCGAGGGACGATGCGCCCCGCCCCGCCGGGGCGCCTTGCGCAAGGTCAACGGTGCGCGTCAGTTGCGGCCGGTGCGGTCGATCGCCGCGCGGTCCTGCGCGCTCCCGTCCGGCTCCTGCCGCGCGCGGCTCGGGAAGAGCACGCGCCGGAACAGCGCCTCGAGCCGACCGAGCTCGTCCTCGCTCTCGAGCTCCACGAGACGGCTCGGCGGGAGCGCCTCCGCCCCGGCGTGGTCCTCGAGCGCGCGGCGGAGCCGGCCGAGCCGCACGAAGACGAAGCGGTGGAGGAGCAGCACGACCGCGCCGGCGGTCGTCGCGCCGAGGCCGAGCAGGACGAGGAGCGATTGTAGAAGGCCGGCGCGCAGCGCGGCGTGGTGGCGCGTGAAGTCGTGGAGCACGAAGAGGCCGCCGACCTTCCGGCCCGCCGCATCGCGCACCGGGAAGATGCCGCGCACGTAGGCGCGCTCGCCGCGGAGCGCCTCGCCGAGCGCCAGCCCGCGATCCGGCACGGCCTCCGGATCGCCCGCGTAGTCGATGATTCCCTCGGTGAACGTGGTCGTGTCCACGACGACCACGTCGGGCCGGTCGTTCCAGGTGTTCGAGCGCGGCCCGAGCACGCGCGCCCAGGCCTGCTCGTCGAGGAACCTCTTCTTCACGAGCAGCCCGTACTCGTCGCCGGTGCGCGACTTCATCGCGGTGAGGAAGTGGTCGATCTCCTCGGCGAGCTCGACGTAGCCGAGGAGCTTCCCGCGGTGGAACCACGGGCGCACGGCGCGCAGCGCGAACGCCGTCTGGCCGAGCTCCTTCCCCGCCCCGAGCTCCCGCGTCTCGATCGCCTTCGCGAGCGTGACGCGGTCCACGCGATCGCCGAACAGCTCCGGGCGGTGGACCCGCAGGAAGACGGTCCGGGCCGGTTCCGGCTCGATGAAGTACCAGTGCGTCAGCCGGTCCCGCTCCTTCATCGTCGCGAAGAGCGGTCCGGCGACGGCGAGGAGCCTCTCGCGGTCGCGCTGGACGAAGGCGTCGCGCAGGTCGTCGTTCGCGAGGAGCGCATCGAGCGTCGAGGCGAGCTTCTCCACCTCGGCCCGCTCCTGCGCGGTGAACGCGTCCGCGGCGCTCTGCAGCGTGGCGAGGGCGGCGTCCTCGATGTTCTGCTCGAAGATGCCGCCGGCGACCCGCGCGCCGACGAGCGCCGCCGCGAGACACGCCGCGAGCACGAGCACACCGAGCTTGAGCTCGACCGAGAGGCTCCGCATCGCTTTCCCTTTGCGCGCTTCCCGAGCGGACGAGGCGCGCGGGGCGGAAACCTAGCACGGTCACCGGCGACGGGGGTTGCGCCCGGGCGCCGCGCATGCGAGGAGGCGAGGTGGACCCCGCACCCACAGCTCCGCAATGGCCAACCGCACCGAGCGTCTCAGCGTACCAGGCACCGCGCGCGGCGAGCGGCTCGACCGCTTCGTCGCCCGTGCGCTCGCCGTCTCACTCGAGCGGGCGCGCGTCCTCATCGGGGCGGGGAGCGTGCGCATCCGGGGCAAGACGTGCTCCGTCCAGCGCAAGCTGTACGGCGGCGAGGAGATCGCGGTCGAGTTCGCGGAGCCCCGCGCGGGACCGGCCGCCATGGAAGGACCCGACCTCGCCCGCCTCTACGACGACGCGGACTGCCTCGTCGTGTCGAAGCCGGCCGGGCTCCCGGTGCTCCCGGTCCGGGCGGGCGGTCCGTCCGCGGTCGGCGCCGCGAGCCGCCTCGGCGCGTTCGACGTGGACGGCCGCGCCGCGCCGGGCCTCCCGCACCGGCTCGACCGCGACACGAGCGGGTGCCTCCTCCTCGCGCGCTCCGACGCCGCGCTGGTCGCCCTCCACGCGGCGTTCGAGGCGGGGACGGTCGAGAAGGAGTACCTGGCCTTCGTCGCCGGCGCGCCGCCGGACGAGGCGGCGCTCGACACCGCGTACGGCCGGAGCCGCGACGACCCGCGCTACTTCACGACGCGGATCGTGTCCGCGCGGCGGGCGCGCCTCTCGTTTCGGGTCGAGGAGCGGCTCCGGGGCGCGGCGCTCGTCCGCGTCGTCCTCGACACCGGGCGCACCCACCAGATCCGCGTCCAGCTCGCCGACGCCGGCTACCCGGTGCTCGGCGATTCGACCTACGGCGTCCCGTCGCCCGCCATCGGGCGCCAGGCGCTCCACGCCGCGCGGCTCGCCTTCCCGCGGCCGTCGGACGGCGCTCGCGTGGAGGTCCGGGCGGAGCTGCCCGACGACCTCGCGGCCGCGCTCGCGGCGCTGCGCGGTTAGCCTGCGGCGCCGCCGCGGGCGCGTGTCAAGGTCTTGTCCCGTCCGGTACCGGCGTGCGATGGACGCGCCTCGATGCTCGATCTCTCGACGCTCAACCCGCCCCAGCGCGAGGCGGTGACCACGACCGAGGGACCGCTGCTCGTGCTCGCCGGCGCCGGGTCCGGGAAGACGCGCGTCATCGTCCACCGGATCGCCTACCTGCTCCACCAGGGCGTCGACCCCGAGGCGATCCTCGCGGTCACCTTCACGAACAAGGCGGCGGGGGAGATGCGGGAGCGGGTCGCATCCGTCGCGGGCGCGCCGGGGGTGGACGTCTTCGTCTCGACCTTCCACAGCTTCGGGCTCTGGCTGCTGCAGCAGGAGCACCAGGCGGCCGGGCTGCCGAAGCGGTTCGCGATCTGCGACGCGGGCGACCAGATCACGCTCGTGAGGCGCTGCATGCGCGAGGTGAAGGTGGACGACCGCGCGTTCGACGCCCATCGCGTGCTCTCGCTCGTCTCGCGCGCGAAGAACGAGGGGAACAAGCGGATCCGGCCGGAGGGGCAGGGGGACGACTACGACCTCGTGGCGAGCGAGATCCAGCCGCGCTACGAGCGCGCGCTCGCGGCGCAGCGCGCGGTGGACTTCGACGACCTCATCGCGCGTCCCGTCGCGCTCCTCGCGAAGGACGAGGCGCTGCGGGCGAGGTACGCGAAGCGGTTCCGGTACCTGCTCGTCGACGAGTACCAGGACACGAACGTCGCGCAGCTCGAGCTCCTGAAGCTCGTCGCGGGAGAGGCGCGGAACGTCTGCGCGGTCGGCGACGACGACCAGGCCATCTACGGCTGGCGCGGCGCCGAGGTGAAGAACATCCTGCGGTTCGAGAAGCACTTCCCCGGCGCGAAGGAGGTCCGGCTCGAGCAGAACTACCGCTCGACCGGGCACATCCTCTCGTGCGCGAACGCGGTCATCGCGCGGAACGCCGACCGCCGCCCGAAGAAGCTCTTCACCTCCGCCGGTCCCGGCGACCCGGTCCGGGTCGTCCCGCTGCCCACGGAGGAGGACGAGGCCCGCTTCGTCGTCGAGGAGCTCGCGCGGCTCCGCCGCGAGGGGCGGCCGTGGTCCGACGTCGCGGTCCTCTACCGCCTGAACGCGCAGTCGCGCCCCATCGAGGAGGCGCTCCGCGAGGGGTCGGTGCCGTACACCGTCCACGGCGGTCCGGCGTTCTTCGACCGCTCCGAGGTGCGCGATCTGCTCGCGTACCTCAAGGTCTGCGTCGCGCCGAACGACGAGGTCTCGCTCGCGCGCATCCTGAACGTGCCGCCGCGCGGCATCGGCGACGCCTCGGTCGAGCGCGTCCACGCGTGGGCGGTGCAGAAGGGTGTCCCCCTATTCGATGCGCTCGCGCTCGCGGCGGAGGTTCCGGACCTGCCGCGCGGCGCCGCCGAGCGGATCGCCGCGTTCGTCGCGCTCGTCGAGAGGCACCGCGCGCGGTTCGAGCAGGGCCGTCCGGCGGATGCGGCGCGCGCCCTCGCCGCGGAGGTGGATCTCTACGGCCACGCCCGCGCGAGCGTGCAGTCGTTCGAGGCGGGCCAGCGCAAGGTGGACGCGCTCGACGGCATCCTCCGCTCGCTCGACGCGTGGGAGCAGCGGACCGCGAGGCCGAAGCTCGCGACGTGGCTGCAGCGGCTCGCGCTCGACTCGCGCGCGGAGGAGGACCCCGAGGCGGGCGAAGGCGTCACGCTCATGACGCTCCACGCCGCGAAGGGCCTCGAGTTCCCGGTCGTCTTCCTCGTCGGTGCGGAGGAGGACCTCCTGCCCTGCGCCGGGATCCAGGGCGCGGCGCGCGACCTCGACGAGGAGCGTCGGCTCGCCTACGTCGGCATCACCCGCGCGCGCGAGCGGCTCTACCTGACGCGCGCCGCGACGCGGACGAAGCGCGGCAAGGTCCTGCCGCGGACGCCCTCGCGGTTCCTCGAGGACCTGCCGCCCGGCGCCCACGAGAAGGTCGACCCCGCCGCCGCGCAGGAGGCGGCGGGGGACGTCGCCGCCTACGCCGCGGGCGTGATGGCGCGGCTCCGCGAGAAGCTCGGGGGCACCTCGAGCTGACCGGACCCTGGATCTGGACGCGGACGCAGAGCGAGCGCTCCCCCGCTGAATGTTCTGCGCGCGCTTGTGGCGCGGACCCGAACCCGCTAGATTCCCGCGCGCCTCCCGGGGCGGCTGCCGAAGCTTGACAAGTGCGCGCCCCTCCTCTAAAAGGCGCGTTTCCAATTCCGGGATTTCCGTAGGGTATTCCATGGCCAAAGGCACCACCCGCAGCGCGACGAAGGCCGAGGCTCTCGAGAGCCGTAAGTGGTGGCTCGTCGATGCGAACGAGAAGACCGTGGGCCGTCTCGCGACACGCATCGCCTCGGTACTCAAGGGCAAGCACAAGCCGAGCTACACGCCGTCGATGGACGTGGGCGACTTCGTCGTCGTCGTGAACGCCGGCAAGGCTCGCTTCACCGGGAAGAAGGAGACCGACAAGGTCTTCTTCAGCCACACGATGTACCCAGGCGGCGCGAAGCAGACGCCGATGGACAAGATCCGCGCGCGGCACCCGGAGGACATCGTCCTCAACGCGGTCCGCCGCATGCTGCCGCGAAGCAACCTCGGGCGGCAGATGCTGACGAAGCTCAAGGTCTACGCGGGCGACAAGCACCCGCACGCCGCGCAGAAGCCCGAGCAGCTGCCGCTCGCGCAGTGAGGAACGAATTCATGGCCACGCAGGCGAACATCACGGTCGGTCGGCGCAAGGAATCCGTCGCGCGCGTCCGGCTCATGCCGGGCACCGGCAACATCACCATCAACGGCCGCCCGATCGACGACTACTTCGGTCGCGAGACGTCGAAGATGATCCTCGTCGAGCCGCTCAAGCTCGTCGACCAGATGGGCAAGCTCGACGTCCTCGCGACCGCGAAGGGCGGCGGGCTCTCCGGCCAGGCCGGCGCCATCCGCCACGGCATCAGCCGGGCGCTCGTCGAGATGAACGCGGAGTACCGGCCCATCCTCAAGAAGGCCGGCTTCATGACCCGCGACGCGCGCGCGGTCGAGCGGAAGAAGTACGGCCGCCCCGGCGCCCGCAAGCGGTTCCAGTTCTCGAAGCGCTAGTCGGCTTCGACCTCACCACGCTCGAACATCTGAACGGCCGGCCCGCGACGACGCGGCGCCGGCCGTGTGTTCTTCGGGTCACAGCCACGCCTCGGTGAGCCCCGCCGCGCCCTCCCCGAGCTTCATCCGCAGCGGCCGCCGCCGCCAGGCCTCCGGCCGGATCTCGCTCGAGCGCTCGAGATCGACGAGGAACCGGTCGGCGAGCCGCTCCGCCAGCTCGGGCGCCTGGGCGACCACCGACGCCTCCCAGAGGAACGAGAGGCTCTGCGAGTCCATGTTGGTCGAGCCGATCACCGCGACGTCGTCCACGACGAGCGTCTTCGCGTGCATCATCGAGGCGGCGTACTCGAAGATGCGGACGCCTCCCGTGAGGAGCCGCGTGTAGGTGCGCCGCTGTCCGGCGCGCACGAGGGCGACGTCGTGGTGCGGCCCCGGCGCGAGGACCCGCACGTCCACGCCCTCGCGGGCCTGCGCGACGAGGAGGTTCTGCAGCGATCGGTCCGGCACGAAGTAGGAGTTCGCGACCCAGAGCCGGCGCCGCGCCGAGGCGATGAGCGCGTAGTACATCCGCGCCGCCTGCGTCGCGCGCGCCCAGGCGGGCGTGGACGCGACGACCGAGACGCGGATCGGGCCTTCGACCCGCAGCCGCGGGTAGGCGTCCCCGGGGAGGGGGTCGCCGCCCTCGTTCTGCCAGGAGTGGTCGAACGCGCGCTGCAGGTCCCCGACCACCGGGCCGCGGAGACGCGCGGCGGTGTCGCGCCAGGCGCTCGGGCTCGCCCCGTCGCCGAGCCAGCTCCGCCAGATGCCGAACCCGCCGACGTACGCGCGGCGTCCGTCGAACACGAAGATGCGCTGGTGGTTCACCCGGAACGGATCGGGGAGCGGCGTGTGGCGCCGCAGCTCGACGCCGTCGGCGCGCAGCCGCCGCTCGAGGCTGCGGTCGAACTTGAGCGAGCCGAACCAGTCGATGAGGATGCGGCAGGCGACGCCGCGGCGGCGCGCGAGGATCGCCCGCCCGATGCGCTCCGAGGGATCGCCCTCGCCCATCCACATGAACTCGGCGATGTGGATGGTCTCGCGCGCGCCGCGGATCTCCGCGTCGAGCGCGTCGAAGATGGCGCCGTTATCCACGAGCTCGAGCTCGTTCCCCTCCCGGACCGGGACGCCGACCTCGCGCTCGAGCAGCACGTCGAGCGGCACCTCGTCCGCGAGTCGCAGCATCCGCCGCGAGAGCTGCGCGCGCCGGACCCGGCGGGCGAGGTGCCCGCCGAGCGCCCCCAGCACGACGGCCGATGCGGCGGCCGCCAGCGCCCGTCCCGCCCGCACGCCCGAACCTTCTTCACGCGCCGCGCGCGGGGCACGCACGATGGCGAGGTTCCCCACATGGCGGCACGGGGCGGCGGAAGGGTCCCGCGACTACGGCTCTCCATGCGCCGCGCGGCCGCCCTGCTGGCGGCCCTCTCCGCAGGCGCCCTCCTCGTCGCCCTCGTCTTCTTCCGCCCGGGCTGGAGTGGCGGCCCGACGCTCGAGCCTCGCTTCGCGCTCGGTGCATTCCTCGCCCGCCTACCCGCCCACCTGCGCTGGCTCGGGCCGTTCGTGGCGCTTGCCGCGCTCCTGCCGGCGCTCCGCACGCTCGTCTGGCACGAGCTCTTGCCCCGGCCGCCGCCCCGCCTCGCGGACGCCTACCACGCGACCGCGCTCGGCGCCTTCGTCAACAACGCCGTCCCGGGGAAGCTCGGCCCGCTCGCCGCTGCCTGGGCGCTCGCGCGGATGGCGGGACGGCCCTTCGCGCCGGCGCTCTCCTCGCAGCTCCTCGCGAAGCTGCTCGAGCTCGGGGCCATCGTCGCGCTCGGCGCCGCGGCGGCCACCCTGCGCGACTCCGGGGCTTCGCTCGCCCGCGTCGTCGTCGCGGGGGCCGCGCTCTTCGCGCTCCTCTCGTCGGCCGCCGTCGTGCTCGCGCTCTCTGCGCCCCGCGCCGCGGCGCGGTTCGCCCGGGGGCTTCCGCGCGCGGGCGCGGCGCTCCGCGCGCTCGGGGACGGGATCGTCGGGGCCGGACGTCCGGCGCGGCTCGCCGCGGCGCTCGGGCTCGCGCTCCTGCCCGCCCTCGGCGCAGGGATCGCGTACGCGCTCCCGCTGCGCGCCATGGCGCTGCCGGACAGCGCGACAGGCGGCGCGCTCCTCGTCGCGGTGATCGCCTTCGGACAGCTCACGCCAGGGCTCCCCGTCGGTGCCGGTGTCTACTGGTCGCTCGCGTCATGGGCGGCGCGGCAGCTCGGCGCCACGGCCGAGGACGCGGCGGCGCTCGCGATCCTCACCCACCTCGGGATGGTCGGGGCCGGGCTCGCCGTCGGCGCCGCCTCGGCGGTGGCGCGCCGCGCGACCGTCGTCGAGCTCGTCCGCCGCCGGCGCGAGGTCGAGCGGCTCGCCGACCCGCCCACACGCATGCCTACATAGGGCGGGCCGCGCTGTCCCGCGCGCCCGGCATTGGATCGCTCTGGATCGCGGTGTTACGCTTCCGAGCGCATGGAGCTGAACGAGATCCTGCAGGTCGCCCTGCGCGGCAGCGCCTCCGACATCCACCTCAAGGCGGGGCTCCCGCCGATGTTTCGAGTGGACGGCGCGCTCGTCCCGCTGAAGGACGCGCGGCGCCTCCCGCCCGAGGAGATCGCGCGGATGGCGCTCGGGATCATGAACGAGTACCAGAAGGAGAAGTACAAGCAGACGAACGAGGTGGACCTCGCGTACGGCGTGCCGGGCCTCGGCCGCTTCCGCGTGAACATCTTCCAGCAGCGCGGCACGATCGGCGTCGTCCTCCGCGTCATCCCCTTCAAGATCCAGTCGCTCGAGCAGCTCATGCTGCCGAAGAGCCTGGAGAAGATCGCGGCCGAGCAGCGCGGCCTCGTCCTCGTCACCGGCACGACCGGCTCCGGCAAGTCCACGACGCTCGCGGCGATGATCGACCACATCAACGCGACCGAGACCTGCCACATCATGACGATCGAGGACCCGATCGAGTTCCTCATCCGCGACAAGCGCTCGATCGTGAACCAGCGCGAGGTCGGCGTCGACACCATGAGCTTCGGCCAGGCGCTGAAGAGCGCGCTGCGCCAGGATCCCGACGTGATCCTCGTCGGCGAGATGCGAGACCTCGAGACGATCGAGACCGCGCTCACCGCGGCAGAGACCGGCCACCTCGTCATGTCGACGCTCCACACGCTCGACGCGACCGAGACGATCAACCGGATCATCTCCGCCTTCCCGCCCTACCAGCAGAAGCAGGTGCGGCTGCAGCTCGGCTCCGTCCTCAAGGCGGTCATCAGCCAGCGGCTCGTGCCGCGCTCCGACGGCAAGGGCCGCGTCCCCGCCATCGAGGTGCTGCTCGCGACCGGCCGCGTGAAGGAGCTCATCGAGGACAAGGACCGGACGAAGGAGATCTCCGACGCCATCGCGCAGGGGCACGTCTCCTACGGGATGCAGAGCTTCGACCAGTCGCTCATGGGCCTCCTCAAGGCCGGCGTCATCACGTACGACGAGTCGCTCCGCCAGGCGACGAACCCGGACGACTTCGCGCTCCGCGTCTCCGGCATCTCCGGGACGAGCGACTCGAAGTGGGACTCGTTCGAGAAGCCGAGCGACGCCGCCTCAGTCGCTCCGGCGGTCGCCGCGCAGCCCCGCCAGACCGCGCCGCCGCCGCGCCCGGCGCCCGCCGGCGGCCCGCCCGGTCCCCCCCAGCAGCTCGGCCGGATCTCGACCGGCAAGGCGCCCCCGCCGCCGCTGCGCCCCGCGGCGGCCGGGAAGCCCGCCGAGGCGGCGGGCGGGGACGACGACTTCCAGATCGAGCGGTTCTGACGTCGAGATGAGACGGCGAGCGCAGGGGCAGCCGGATGAGGCTGCCCCGGCCCCCCAGGGGAGCCCCAACGCTGAGCGCGGCTTCGCCGCGGGTACTGATCTCGACCGAGCGGGCCCCCCCGTCGAAACATCGCCGCCGCTCGCCCGCGCGAACAACGTCGCCCTCCGCTACCTCGCCGCCGGCGCCCGCACCGAGGCCCAGGTGCGCGCCCGCCTCGCTCGCGCGGAGCTCGCCGGGGAGGCCGACGAGGTCGTCGCGTGGCTCCTCCGGCTCGGCTACCTCGACGACGCGGCCTACGCGCGGGCGCACGCCCGCGCGCTCGTCGCCCCGGGACGGCTCGGCCCGCGGCTCGCCGAGCGGCGGCTGCTCGTCGCCGGCGTGGACCGGGGGCGCGCGCGCGAGGCGATCGCCGCGGCGCTCGCCGAGGCGGGCGCGGGCGCGGGGGAGACGGCCCTCTGCCGCGCCCTCGCGGAGAAGCGCGCCGGGGCCGCCGGCCTCGCCGGGCTCGACGACCGCGCGCGCAGCAAGCTCGCCCGGTTCCTGCTCGGGCGCGGCTTCTCCGGGAGCGCCGTGGCGCGCGTGCTCGGCCTGTACGAGGACGGGTGACCCCGGCGCGGCGCCGGATCTCGCGCCTGCGCTCCAGGCGGGCCTCTGTTATTCTCCCCGCCCCATGCGCCGCTCCCTCGCCGCCGCCCTGCTCCTCGTCCTCGCCGCGTGCTCGTCGAAGCACGTCTCGTTCAGCGGGGAGGCGAAGCTCCGGCCGACGGCCGAGGAGAACTACCAGGCCGGGCTCGAGCTCCTGAAGGGCGACAACTGGCAGGACGCGCAGAAGTTCTTCGAGTACGTCCGGACGAAGTTCCCGTTCACGAAGTACGCGGCGCTCTCCGACCTCCGGCTCGCGGACGCGAAGTACGGGCAGGGGCTCCACTCCGAGGCGGCCGACGCCTACTCGCAGTTCATCCAGCTCCACCCCTCGCACGAGGACGTGGACTACGCCGAGTTCCGGATCGGCGAGTCCTGGTTCAAGGACGCGCCGAGCGACTGGGCGCTCTTTCCGCCCGCGTTCGAGAAGGACCTGCGCCAGGTGAAGAAGGCGTCGGACGCGCTCCACCGCTTCCTCGAGAAGTACCCGAAGTCGAAGTACGTCCCGGACGCGCGGAAGCTCGCGGACCACGCCGACGGCCGGCTCGCGGCGCACGAGTGGTACGTCGCCGAGTATTACTTCAAGCACCGCCACTACGCCGGCGCCGCGGGCCGCTACGAGACGCTCGTCGACAAGTTCCCGGGGTCGAGGCACGAGCCGGAGGCGCTCCTCAAGCTCGCGCGCGCGTGCGTCGCGATCGAGGAGAAGCACCGCGCCCGCACCGCGCTGCAGAAGCTCATCGTGAAGCACCCCCAGGACCCGCTGCGTCCCGAGGCGGAGCGGATGCTGACGTCCCTGCGCTAGCGCGCGTGAACGTGGACGTGGTCGTGGTCGTGGACGTGGTCGTGGACTTCGACTTCGACTTCGACTGACCCGAAGTGAGCATGTCCAAGTCCAAGTCCAGGTCCAGGTCCAGGTCCAGGTCCGTCCCGTCTCTCACGGTGTGCGCGCTCGCGCTCCTCTCCTGCTCCGTCGCGAGCCCCGCGACGGAGGTGAAGGAGGCGCTCGCGCGGGCGGCGCCGCTCGAGGTGGACGCGGAGGCGCTCGCGCGGGCGGCGCCGCTCGAGGTGGACGCGGGCGGCGCGCGCATCGCCATCGCGCGCGCCGTGTTCGCCGACGTGGCGGTCTCGGTCGATGCCGGCCGCGCGCTCGTCGTCGCCGTGGTGGACGCCGACGGCCGGGTGTCCACGGGCGGGAGCGAGGTCCGCGTCGGCTACGTCGGCCGCGAGGCGTTCGAGATGGAGCGCTGCCCGCGCACGCGCTGGTGCGCCGCCGGCGCGCCGCTGCCCGCCCTCGCCGGCGTCGTCGAGGCGCTCGCGGCTGCGCCGCGCCCGGACGGGCGGCGGCCCGTCGCGTGGCAGATCCGGGTCGAGCGCGATCGCGCTACGGTCGGCGAGGACGCGCTCGCGCCGGACGGCGCGCGGGCCCCGCGCGGCGTGCTCGCGCTCGTCCGCGACGGGGTGCGGTGGCGGCTCACCTCGCCCTGACCGGCGACCGCGGGTGTAGACTCGGCCGCGGAGGGCGACGACATGGACGAGACCCTGAAGCAGGCGCTGGCGCTCGGGCGCGGGTACTACCTCAAGAAGGAGTACGGGCTCGCCGAGCAGTACCTCACCCAGGTCGTCGAGCAGAACCAGTCGTTCGCCGACGTCTACAACATGCTCGGCGTCATCTACCACGACCAGGGGCAGTACCAGAAAGCGCTGCGCGCCTTCGAGGCCGCGCTCCGCCTCAACCCCGGCTACACGGACGCCGCGCTCAACCTCGCCGTCACCTACAACGACACGGGCAAGTACAAGGAGGCGCAGGAGACCTACCGCCACGCGCTCTCCCGCTCGGGCGCGCGCCAGGGCAAGGTCGACCGCTTCGTGCAGGGCAAGCTCGCGAACATGTACGCCGAGATCGGCGACGTGTGGCTCTCCTCCGGGCTCTACCAGGAGGCGATCCAGGAGTACCGCCGCGCCCTCGAGCTCGGGCCCGCCTTCGCCGACATCCGCTCGAAGCTCGCCGGCGCGCTGCGCGACGCGGGCGAGCGCGAGCAGGGGATCAAGGAGTACGAGGAGGTCGTCCGCCAGAGCCCGAGCTACGTGCCCGCGCGGCTCAACCTCGGGCTCTCGCTCTTCGCGGCCGGGCGCAAGGAGGAGGCGGTGAAGCACTGGCGCGCCGTCCTCGAGATCTCCCCGGGGAACCGGAATGCGGAGATGTACCTGCAGCTCGCCGGCGTCGTCTGACCCGCCCCTCGCTTCGCGCCACGTTGCCCCCGCGCGGACGCGCGGGTATGGAACACGCCGATGACGGAGCCCGAGAAGAAGGTCCGGCTCACCGCGTTCAGCCACGGCGCGGGTTGAGCCTGCAAGATCCGCCCTGCGGACCTGGCGCAGGTCCTGCGCCACCTTCCACGGAGCGAGGACCCGCGCGCGCTCGTCGGCCACGACACGAGCGACGACGCGGCCGTGTACCTGCTCGGCCCCGAGCACGCGATCGTCGAGACGGTGGACTTCTTCACCCCGGTGGTCGACGACCCGTACTCGTTCGGCCGCATCGCCGCCGCGAACGCCTTCTCGGACGTCTGGGCGATGGGCGCCCGACCGCTCTTCGCGCTGAACCTCGTCGGCTGGCCTGTCGGGAAGCTCCCGATGGAGCAGCTCGGTGAGGTGCTCCGCGGCGGCGCGGAGACGGCGCGGCTCGCCGGCGCGTCCGTCCTGGGCGGCCACAGCATCGACGATCCCGAGCCGAAGTACGGGATGGCGGTGACGGGGATCGTCCACCCCGACCGCATCCTCAGGAACGTCGGCGCGCGGCCCGGCGACGTGCTCCTCCTCACGAAGCCGCTCGGCTCCGGGATCGTGACCACGGCGCTGAAGCGGGAGATCGCGCCTGCGGCGCTCGTCGACCGTGCGGTCGAGGTGATGTCGGCGCTCAACCGGGCCGCGGGCGAGGCGCTCGCGGCGAGCGGCGCCGTCCACGCGCTCACGGACGTGACCGGGTTCGGGCTGCTCGGACATGCGTGGGAGATGGCGCGCGGCTCCGGCGTGGCGCTGCGCCTCCGGGCGGCCGCGGTGCCGGTGCTCGACGGAGTGCACGACCTCGCGGCGAGGGACGTCGTCCCCGGCGGGTCGAAGGCGAACCTCCGCTGGGTGACGCCGAACCTCCTCGTCGCGGACGGCCTCGCGCCGACCTGGCCCATCGTGCTCGCCGACGCGCAGACGAACGGCGGGCTCCTCGCGGCCGTCGATCCGGTGCGCGCCGAGGCCGTGCTCACCGCGCTCCGAGAGGCGGGGGTCGGGGCGGTCGCGATCGGCGAGGCGCTCGCGGCCGAGGCGCCGCGCATCGAGATCGTCTAGCGCCGCGGCGCGGCGGCGGAGTCGGCGCAGCGCTCCCCGAGGAGGACGAGCAACCGCTCGCGCGTCCTGTCCACGATGGGGCGCAGCGGGATCGCCGCCGCCGCGAGGCGCAGCGCCTCCGCGCTGTCGCGCGGGTGCGTGCCGATCCCGCCGCCGCTCCGCTCGGAGAAGGTCGAGTCCGCGCCGCACGCACGCCCTTCGACGAACAGGGTGGCCGTGCAGACCTCGAGCCGGCTCGAGTTGAGCGCGCACAGGCTGTCGACGTGCGTCTCCACGACGACGCCGATCTCGCCGCGGCACGAGGGCGGTCCCTCCTCGGCCCGCCACCCCGCCTCGCGGATCGCCGCGACGAATGGCGCCGAGGCCTCGGGCGGGTGGAAGCCCGCGCCCATCGCCACGACGGTGACCACGTTCCGGCGTGCCTCGGCGAGCCGCGCGGCCGCCGCGCTCCAGCGCTCGAGCCGCTCGCGCCCCCACACGTAACGGCCGGAGAGCGCCAGACGCGCGAGGTCGAGCGCGTCGATCGCGTCCGCCGCCGCGCGTGCGTCGCACCAGGCGGCCGACGCCTCGACCCACCGCGGCGTCTCCGCGATGCGCTGCCACGCGGGCATCGCCACGGCGAGCGTCCGCGCCGCGGCCGCGTCGACGACCGCGTCGAGCCGTTCGCGCGTCGCCGCCGCGACCGCCGCGAACCGCACGCCGATCCTGCGCGTCCGCACGGGCTTCAGCGCGGCCCCGAGGTCCGGGACGAGGAACGAGACGGCCCGCTCGACCGCGCGCCGGTCGGAAGGGCCGTCCCCGTCCCGCGCCCGCTCCGCGCTCCAGGCCTCGAAGCGCCGCTCGATCTCGGCGCGGAGCGCCGCGGCGAGCGCCGCGCGCGCCGCCTCCTCCGCCTCCTCCGCCGTCCTGCCGTCGCCGGTGCCGATGACGTGGGTGGCGGGCGGGTTGCTCGCTCGCGCCATCGCCTCGAAGCCGGCGCGCTCGCGATCCGGGTCCACGTGGGAGCAGGCGGCGGCGACCGCCGCGGCGAGCGCGGCGCAGCGGAGTCGCACCGCGCCGGCGCGCGAGCCGCGGCCATCCGCTCGACGGTCGCAGCGACGACCCGCGCGCTCCGCCTCCTTCATGCGTTCATTCCCCCGGCTCCGGCGAGGGCCTCGGGGGCGACGCCCCGGTTCCCCGTGGATCACTTAACACGAAGGCGAGGCGCCGCCGCCGCCGCGTCCGGGTCACCCCCTCGCCTCTGGTAGAATCCCCCGGTGCTCTCCCCCCTCGCCGCCGCCACGTTCGCCCTCGCGCTCGCCGCGAAGGGACCCGCCTTCGTCGCGGTGATCGACCCGGGGCACGGCGGCGACCAGGACGGCGCGCTTTCGCCGGCGGGCGAGAAGGAGAAGGACGTCGCGCTCGACCTCGCGCTCCGTGTCTCCCGCCGCCTGAAGAAGCTCGGCGGCAAGGTGGTCCTCACCCGCACCGGCGACATCTCGGTGCCGCTCGCGAACCGCGCCGCGATCGCGACCGCGCTGCGCGCCGACCTCTTCGTGTCGGTGCACCTGAACTCGATGCCGACGCCGGAGCAGCGCCGGCGCACCTCGGGCATCGAGACCTACTTCCTGTCCGCGGACGCGACCGATACCCGCGCGAGCGCGGTCGCCGCGCGCGAGAACGCGGACCGGCTCGCGGGCGAGCCGGAGCACGACCCGAACGACCCCGTCGCCGGCATCCTCTCCGATCTCGAGGACGCGGCCTCGCTGCAGGGCTCCTCGCGGCTCGCCTACGCCATCCACGAGCGGCTCGTCGCGGCCCTCGGCGCCGAGGACCACGGCGTGAAGCAGGCGCCGTTCTACGTGCTCGCCGGGGCGCGGATGCCCGCGGTGCTGCTCGAGGTCGGCTTCATCTCGAACGACGCGGAGGCGGCGAAGCTCCGCACCCGGGAGCACCGCGAGAAGATCGCCGACGCGATCGTGGAGGGCATCCGCGCCTTCCGCGGCGAGACGCGGCGCGCGAGCCGGTAGCAGAGGGGCGAAGCAGCCGCGTCGACGGGGAGGGTGAAGCTCTCGGCCTGATCCTCCCTCGCCCCCGCGTAGCGCTCGTGATTCGTCGCATCGCGGTTGCGCGCTCGGGACCTGGCGTTTTCGCAGAACGCCGGACGGACTGGGGCATCGAAGGGGCGCCGCGGGCGAAGCGTCGCCGCGGGGAACCGAACCGTCCCGGCGAGATCGGCTCACCCGCCATCCAGGCGAGCGCGCTCGGGTCGAGCGACATGCGCTCACGGCGCCGCCGCGAAGCCGACCACAACGCGACGGACTCCCCTGCGGTTCCTCCCCGCGTGAACCTGTCCATCCACGCGTCGCCGTAGATCTGGCGCGCGGCGAGCTGGTTGTGAAACCGGCAGAGGCATCGCGTGTTCTCGATCGTCGGCGGCCCACCCCGCCCCCGCGGCACCACGTGATCGAGCTCGACTTGATGAGTGGAGCCGCAGACGCCTCCTCCGTCCACCGCCCACTGGCAGCGCCCGCCGTCGCGCTGCCAGACGGCCCGCTTCACCCGGGCGGAAACGTGGTCCGGCTTCGCAGGCGGCGGCGCGAGCCGTGGCTTCTCGACGAGTCCCTTCCGCTTGGCGTGGCGCTCGAGGAGGAGGTCGAGCCCGGCCTCCAGGATCTCGTCCTCGCTGGCGCCGGGATGCGAGTGTGAGAGCGCGGCGCGAGCGGCCGCGAGCTTCTCCATGAACCGGCGCGTCACCGTCACGTGGAACCGCCTCAGGTTGGCGGTGAGAGGCTCGGCGGTGGTGCGAGGCGGCGACGCCGGGATGGTCGGAGTCGGCTCCTGGACCGGGTTGGCACGCGGAGTTTCGTCCGGATGAAATGGGAATCCCAGGATGGGGTGCCGCGCTGCAGGCGCGGCGAGCGCAGGCGCGGCCGTGGGGCGCACGG
>WNGA01000819.1_pt1 | contig 47499 bp, 41 predicted proteins | sample 5400061 | NCBI WGS metagenome assembly WNGA01 (sample SAMN13153366, study PRJNA577476) | soil metagenome | isolation source: 100 cm soil or saprolite under grassland replicate 2 | place: USA:California | collected 2016-06-15
GACATATGCGTTTCGACATCGACCAGATTGTGGACCTGCATCAGGTCAATCTTCCGACAGCGAGCCATGGAACGCTGCATCATCGCGATCCCGGCTTCTTTGCCTCTTGTCCAGACCTTGGTGGCGATAAAGAGCGAATTGAGCAAATGCAATTGGCTGGCCAGCTCGCCCACCACGCCCTCGGCGCGGCCGTACATGGGCGAGGAATCGACCACACTCCCGCCGTGCTTGACCAACAGAGAGAGCACTTCTCCCAGTTGCGTTCTGTTCGCTGGCGTAAGATCGATGTCAAACACGCTCCATGTTCCCAGGCCGATCACCGGCAACTTTTCGCCGGAGAAAGGAATAGTGCGCGTAACCATCAGGGATGATTGGCTCGCGGCCCGGGCATCGATTGGCAAGAATAATCCGGCAGTTGTTCCGCCGATCAGTTTCAGGGCTTCGCGTCTCTTCATTTTCAATTAGAGATTCCTCGACTTCGCTCGGAATGACAAGAAAGGTTAGCGGCTACATGAAAAGGACGCGCCGTCAGTTCGTCAAACTTTCCGCGGTCGCTGGCGGGGCACTTGCCTTCGGAACGAGATCAGCCACGCTGTCCGCAGAGAAATCCGTGAAACCTCTTCGCATTCTCATTCTTGGCGGCACCGGATTCATTGGCCCATATCAGGTTCGGCACGCGCTTAGTCGCGGACACAAGGTCACGACGTTCAACCGCGGCAAAACGCACCCCGGCGAATTGCCGAACGAAGTCGAGCAATTGATTGGCGACCGAAACGGCCAGTTGGACGCGCTGAAAAATCGACAATGGGACGTCGTGATCGACAATCCGACGACGCTTCCGGCGTGGGTACGGGACGCGGCGCAGATTCTCAAAGGCAACGTTGAGCGCTACGTCTTCATCTCGACGATTTCGGTTTACGGCGAAGTAAAGATCGGCCCGGACGAGACTGCGCCGACAGAGAAATACGAAGGCGCCGATCCATACAAGGAAACGCTCGAGGCCATGAAGGCGGGCGGTTACAAAACCTACGGTCCGCTCAAAGCGCTCTCCGAAAGCGAAGCCGAGAAGTGGTTTCCCGGAAAAACGCTGATCATTCGCCCGGGGCTCATCGTCGGGCCACGCGACGAGACCGATCGCTTCACATACTGGCCGGTGCGGATCGATCGCGGCGGCGAAGTTCTCGCGCCGGGTTCGCCTAGCGACCCGGTGCAATTCATTGATGCCCGCGACCTCGCCGAATGGACAATCCGCATGGTCGAGAACCGCGAGACCGGAATTTACAACGCAACTGGCCCGGCCGAACCGTTAGGCATTGGCGGAATGCTTGATGAAACCAAAGCCGCACTGAAATCGAACGCGACATTCACATGGGCAACGGAAGATTTTCTCACTCAGCAAAAAGTGCAGCCGTGGTCGGACATGCCAGTCTGGACTGGAAAAGAGAGCGGACTCGCTCGCGCAAAAATTGAGCGCGCGTTGAGCAAAGGGCTGTCGTTCCGGCCGCTCGCAGAAACTGCGCGCGACACGCTCGCCTGGTTCAAATCCCAATCGCAAGCTCGGCAAGGGAAGTTGCGCGCTGGTCTTACGCCCGAGCGCGAGGCGGAGGTTCTAAGAGCGTGGAAAAAGACAAATGCGCTGTCATCGTGAGCGTAGCGAACGATCTCTCCTACTCGTGTGACGTGTTCCGCATTTGGGAGGTCCCTCGCATGCGCTCGGGATGACAAAGCTTATTGATGAAACGCATCTTCACCAAAATCGTTGACGTAAGGCCGCAGGAGATCCGCGCGCTTTGGCTCGGCTTCATTTTCTTCTTTGTCGTCCTCGCCGGCTACTATGTGATCCGGCCAGTTCGCGACAACATTGGCGCCAGTTATTCGGAAAATCTGTGGTGGATGTTTACGGTGGTAATGCTCGCGATGCTCGTCGCCAACGCGCTCTTTTCCGCCATTGTCGCCCGCATGTCGCGGAGAAGATTTATTCCGATCGCTTACCGCTTCTTTATCTCAAATCTCGTCATTTTCTTCGTGCTAATGCAGTTCGCGCCGCCCGGAAAGCAGCCATGGATAGATGTATGTTTTTTTGTCTGGGTCAGCGTCTTCAATCTCTTCGCCACCGCGGTATTTTGGGGCTTTATGACCGACCTGTTCACGAATGAGCAGGGAAAACGTCTCTTTGGCTTTATCGCTGTCGGCGGTTCGCTCGGAGGAATCCTTGGACCAATAATTACCGCGTCGCTCGTGCATCGCGTCAGCACAGGTGTGTTGCTATTGATTTGCGCTGCGATGCTCGAGGTCGCCGCGCAGAGTGTGCGTTTTTTTCCTGCAGAATTTAGACGAGACGATTCGAAGTCAGTACAGGATGAAGCTGCGACGGCTGAAAAACCGATCGGCGGCAGGTTTTGGGACGGTGTCACCCACATTTGCCGCTCGCCTTACCTTTTCGGGCTGTTCGTTTTTATCTTGCTCTACACGCTCACGTCTACCTGGGCCTACTTCCAGCAATCTGAACTTACCAAGATCGGCTTTGTCGATCGCGCCGCGCGGACGACGTTTTTCGCGAAGCTCGACCTTTCAGTCAATACCCTGACTTTGTTGCTGCAGATATTTGCGACCGGCAGGCTAATGAAATTCCTTGGTGTGACTGTGACCTTGCTGTTCATGCCGATTCTCAGTTTATTTGGCTTCGCCGCGATGGGGCTGGTGCCGGTGCTTACTGTGCTCGCAGTATTTCAAGTCGCGCGCCGCGCGAGCACATTTGCTTTTATGCGGCCCGCGCGCGAAGTGCTGTTTACCGTCTTGCGTCGGGAAGACAAATACAAAGCAAAGAGTTTCATCGATACCTTCGGCTATCGCTGCGGCGATCAATTCGGCGCCTGGTCTTATGGTGGCATGCAGGCGCTTGGTCTCAGCCTGAGCACGATTAGTTATATTGCCGTGCCGGTAGTCGGCGCTTGGTGTGCGCTTGGTCTTTGGCTTGGTCGCAAACAACGGATTTTTGCAGAAGCAAAACGCGATCGCGCCGCCTTGGTGGACGATATCGCCGCACCGGAACCTGCGTAATTTCGCTTTTCGGTTAAGCGGAAACAGATTGCGTGTATTCGAGTCTGACGCGAATCGTGATCTATTAACAACTGAAGGAGGCAAAACAATGGCAACACGAACTGGATCGGCTGTCTGGCAAGGCAGACTGAAGGAAGGCAAGGGAACCATGAAACTCGGGAGCGGCGCATTCGAAGGCCCATATTCATTTTCATCGCGTTTTGAAGAAGCTAATGGAACGAATCCTGAAGAGCTGATCGGCGCGGCTGAGGCGGGCTGCTATTCAATGGCGCTTTCCTCGAATTTGGAAAAAGCGGGACATCCTGCGAAACGAATCAGTACGACTGCCATGGTGAAGCTTGAGATGCTCGGCGGCGGTCCAAAGATTACGACGATCGATTTGAAAACCGAGGCCGATGTTCCCGGAATCGACGAAGCAAAATTTCGCGAGCAAGCTGAGCTAACCAAAAAAACTTGCCCGGTTTCAGTCGCTCTCGCCGGCACGCAGATCAATCTCGAGGCGAAATTGTTGTAGCGGCAGGCGTGTCGCCTGCAAAGTAGAAGCCCGCGCAGCGGACACGGCTGCCACCACAGATACGTCGTGATTTCGCCAACTCGCGGACTTGCTACTCCACCACGAAATGAATTCCGTGCTCGACGCCGATTTGGACGATCCGCGACATGTCAGGCCCGCCGGGCTTTGCAAATTCCTCCGCGCAGCGCGCGAAGAACTTCTCGAACCCTGACGGCGTGGTGCTAATCAGCATGCGAGACGGTTGGTCGCCAACATTCTTGAACGTGTGCACGACGCCACGCGGCATGTAAGCGGCGCCACCGGGGCCGACTTCATGCCATTCTCCATTCGAAAGAAATGCAACCCGCCCTTCGAGGACATGAAATGCTTCATCCTCATTCACATGATGATGCTGCGGCGGCCCACCGCCGGGCGGTGTGATTTCCGTCCACATCGTGAGTTTTCCGGCGGTCTGTTCGCCGTCCAAGAGAATCGTCACTTCCTCGCCAAACGCATGCAATACGCGCGCGTTATCCCGCCTGATTATGGCGCCTGATTTATCGCTCATCGTCACTTGCCGAGTTCGTAGAGATATTCGACGAACGACATCACCGCGCCGTCGAATCCCTGTATTTTCGGGTTCGCGGATTCGATGATGTAATATTCATCCGGCGCGTGCGCGCCGCTGCCGTGACCGAGTCCGAAATGGCCGGCCGGAAGCTTCACCGGGTCGTCCGTGAAGACGTAGCCGGGATACGAACCGGCGTTGCGCGGCCAGAGCAATGGATCGATTCCGAGTTTTTTGTAAGTCGCGGCCTGCGCTTTGATCAGCGCCGAATCGGCTGATGTGCTCGTGGGATCATAGCCGCCGGTCATGTTCACTTCGATGTCGCCGAAGCCGCGCTTCGCCAGATGCGCCTTCAACGCGGCGAGGGCGTCCGCCGCTTTCATGTCGGGGACGAGCCGCATGTCGATTTTCGCCACAGCGCGATGCGGCAGAATTGTTTTGCCACCTGGTCCAGTGTAACCGCCGACGAGTCCTTCGATATTCACGGTCGGTTGCGATTCGAGGCGTTCGTTTGCCTGTTCCCACGGCAGATCATTGATCCAATGCTGCACGGAAAATAACTTCTTCGCCTGCGCTTCGCTGCGTACTTTCGATACTTTTTCGATCATGGCCTTTTCCTCGGCGCTGAGTGGAAGCGGCTTCGGATAGTTATCGATCATGATTTGATTGCCATCCTCGGATACAAGCGTGTCGAGCGCTTTGACCAGGTGCCATGCCGGGCTGTCCACCATCGCCTTAAGCGATGAGTGAATGTCCTTGGCGGGACCGCGTCCCCATTTTTCGCCACTCGAAACCAGTTCCAGTTCGACGACACCCTTCGCCCCGAGGCTGACGGTGACAACTCCATCCAAATCCTGGGACGCAGAGGGCATGAAAACGCCGCCGCATTTTTTCAATGCCGCCAACACTTCGGGTCGCCTAACGAGTTGCGGAATGTGCGGCGAACCGATCTCCTCCTCACCTTCGGCCACCATCACCAGATTCACCGGCATTTTCTTTCCCGCGCCGCGAATCGCATGCAACGCTGCAAGAAACGCCGCCTCCGGTCCCTTCTGATTCACTGCGCCGCGCCCGACGATGACTTTGCCCAGCGGGGGCTTGTCCACGATTCGCGCTTCAGTCGGCGGCGACGTCCACTCCGCCGGATCGAACTGCTTCACGTCGTACATGAAATAAAGGCCAACCGTTTTCGGCGAGCCCGCATCCAGCGCGGCAAAGACGCCAGGTTTTCCATCGGTATTTAGGACAGTCGCCTGTTGAATTCCCCCATCGCGCGCCAGCTTCGCCATATACTCCGCGCCTTCCGGATATCCGCGGTCCTCGGCCGCGATCGACACCTGCGCGATCCAATCCTGTAACCGCTTTACCGCCTCGTCGTGCCGCTTGGTGATTTCGGCTTTAATGTCGGCGTGATCATTCTCAGCGGAAGATGCATTGTGAATCGCGGTGAACAGCGCAGCAGCAGCCAGCACACAAATGAAATGGCAAAATGTTTTCATGACTATTACTTCTGCTCTCTCGCAGGATTCCGGCAAGCAATTAACCGGCGCCAACCGAATTTTCTCATGAAACAATTGCGCTCATGGGGCTGGACAGTATCCTGTCCATATGAAGTCGATCACGTACACCGCGGCGCGAGAAAATCTTGCGACGACGATTAACCGCGTCTGTGAGGACAACGCGCCGGTTATGATCACGCGCAACCGCGACCAGTCTGTAGTGATGCTCTCGCTAGCCGAATATGAGTCGCTCGAGGAGACCGCTCACCTGTTGCGCTCACCGGCAAATGCAAAGCGACTCCTGCGCTCTATCGACCAACTCGAACGAGGAAAGGGTGTCCGTAAGAAATTGAAGCTGGGCACGTGAATCTGGTCTTCTCGGATGATGCCTGGCAGGATTATCTCTACTGGCAGGAGACGGATCCGCAGACACTCAGGCGCATTCATCAACTCATCAAGGAGATCATGCGTGATCCCTATCGCGGAATCGGGAAACCGGAGCCGTTAAAGCACGCGTTGCAGGGATATTGGTCTCGCCGGATCACAGGCGAACACCGTATTGTTTATCGCGTTTCCGGCGACGACGTGCGGATCGCGCAGTTGCGTCACCATTATCGACGCTAAAGCGCCAGGCTCTCTTGCTTTGGTGCGGATGCCACCGCAATGAGCCCGCTGAACTTCTTCACGAGGTCATTCAGCTTGCCGATGTAGTAATCGACGTTTTCATCGCGGTTTTCGGGATCGAATTCGCTAGCGAGTTTTGCGGCTTCGTAAGCTGGAACCTTTTTCGGCGTTGCTTTGATGTAGTAACTGATCTGGTCGCCGGGTTTGTAATTGCGGCCGCTGGCCAGGGCAAGCTCGTAGGCCGCGGCGCGGTTTCGCGCGGAGCCGGCGATCTTGGCGCGATATTTATCGAGTGAATCCTGGAGCGTGTCGGTTTTCATCAGCATGTCGATCTTCCATTCGCGGTTCCGGATTTTTTGCTCGAATTCATTCCGCAGATCACTCACCGCCTCCGGTTTTCCCTGCATGATAAGCTTGATCATCTCTTCGAGAAAGACGCGCTGGAATTTTTCGAGTCCACGTGATTTGAGCGCACCGCCTTTGATGACGACGGCGCCGTCTTTTGTGAGCAGCGCGTAATTCTTTGCTTTGTAACTGAACATCGCCTCGAACTGCTCGTCGAACTCGACATCGATTCCGGGCGGTAATTCTTTCGCCAGACATGTCTGCAAGTCGTTGATATCAGTTTGGTCCGGGGGCACGAAATAAATGCCGTCGGTGTCGACTTCTATGACTTGCGCGCCGTGAGCGTTGAGCCAGTCGATCATCTTCTTCAGTAAATCGCGCCCGATCTGCGTGACACGCGCGGCAGCGTCGAAATCGGCGAAATGTCCCTGTGCGAAACCCAGATACCCGTAGAAACTGTTGAGCAAAATTTTGAATGTGTTTTGCAGCGCCTGGAGATGATGCAGTTTTGCAGGATCTTGTTCGGCTCGCATTTTTGCCTTCGCTTCCAATCGGAAGGTGCGCAAATCAGTGAGCAAATGCCTGAAGATTTCCAGTCGGTCGGTTGCTGGAAAACAGCCGAACTGCAACATGATAGAGGGATACAGCGAAGCGATGTCGCAATGCCAGACGTTGTGCGCCACGCCGGTGAAGAAGATGTCGGTGTAGCCGCCTTCGAACGCGCGCACCATCGGCAACTCGGGAATAGAATGGCGTTGCCGGAAATATTCGCGCAGGAAAAGCGCGTTAATGCGTGTGGCGTTGCCACGCACAATCACGTCCTGGTAGTTGTAAGGAAAAATTTGCGCCTGGATGAAGTAGCTCGGGCTGAGCAGGTCCGATAACGCACGCGCTTCTCGAACGCCGCATAACGCGCGTCGCCGGAACGGTTCCGATTTTTCCAGATACGCGCGCTCCAGTTCTTTGCCTGTGAGCGCTGAGATTTGTTCGTTGTCGCAGAGATTGAAATGCCGCGCGACATCCGTCCGTTCGAAACCGGCAAGAGAACGCATCCCGACATCGTAAAATTGCGCCAGCAAAAACGTATCCACGAAATGCCGGCCATCGATCGTGAATTTCGGATAATCGATGGTTTTCTCCGCGATTTGGAGTCGCGATGGCCGCGAGCGGAGAAAACCGCCGCTGCGTCCCCAGTCGAGCTTGGTTTTCAGTTTCTTTGCGCGACCGACGAGATAAGGCAGATCGAATCGGAACAAGTTATGACCTTCGATCACATCCGGATCGCGCTCCTTAATGAGCGCAGTGAGTCGCTTTAGCGCGTCCCTCTCGGATGCCTCGACGCTATTCGGATCGACTGCGATCAATTCTTCCCAGCCGGTGTTGTCCGAGATTGCAATGCTCATGACATGATCGTTATTGCCGGGGTCACCGAACCCGGCTACAGACAGCACTTCGAGCTGCATTCGTTTCAATTCTTCAAACGGCAGATCTTTGAACAACGTGCGGCCGGTGGCGGTGAGGTAATGCTGCACCGGGTCGGTGAACGCGAAGAAGTCGCGCCCGGCATTCTTCAATCCGTTGCGCAACGCGATGAGTTCCTTCCAACTATCGACCGTGATTAGCCAGCCATACTTGAGGTCGCCGCGAAGTTTCTCGGTTTCAATGCCGAGATCGACAACGTCGCTGTCGGCCCAGACAAATGGATGGAACGGCTCGACGTCAGCGATTGTCGATCCATCTTTTTCCCGGCGGTAAACGCGCACTGTCCCGGTTTCGCCCAGCTCAATGGCGACGATGCGCGGGGTGGGATCAGCGCCAAAGAGCAGCGTATTTTTTTCAAATTCCATTTCCTAAACCGCAGATTACGCGGATAAACGCGGATTCAAAAGCGCCATTCAATTTGTTGTAGGGCGGGCGCCTCGCCTGCCCGGATCACGACGGCAACCGGAGCGGTTGCCCTACAACGGCGTGCGGTTAATCTTCGGCATGAAGATTCGTTTCCTCTCGATCTTGTCGCTGTCCATTTTGGTCAGCTGGTCAGTTTTTGCGCAGCAAACGCCGCAATCACTGGCCGATGCAGAATTGCCGTCGCTGCTTACGATTTACAAAGACTTCCACACGCATCCCGAGCTCTCCGCGCACGAGGAGCGTTCCGCTGCGATCGTGGCGAAGGAACTGAAGGCCGCCGGTTGCGACGTAACCGAGCACGTCGGCAAATACGACAAGCCGGGTCTGAGCTGTTTCGGCGTTGTCGGAGTGATGAAGAATGGTAGCGGCCCGACCGTGCTGGTGCGAAGCGATTTGGATGCGTTGCCGGTGCATGAAGAAACTGGCCTGCCGTACGCGAGCACTGTGACGACCAAAAACGACGAAGGCAAAGACGTGCCGGTGATGCACGCATGCGGACACGACGTTCACATGTCCACACTCATTGGCACGGCGCGCGCGCTTGGAAAACTGAAGGACAAATGGCATGGCACGATCATTTTCATTGGCCAGCCGGCGGAGGAAACAGTGGGCGGCGCCAAAGCGATGTTGAAAGATGGCCTCTACACGCGCTGGCCAAAGCCCGATTACGCGCTGGCCTTGCATGACGATGCCGAGATCGAGACGGGCAAGCTCGGCATTACCGAGGGCTACGCCTTCGCAAATGTCGATTCAGTTGACGTGATTGTGCACGGCATTGGCGGGCACGGCGCGTATCCGCACAAGACGAAGGATCCGATTGTGCTCTCTGCACAAATCATCAATGCCTGGCAAACAATCGTGTCACGCGAGAAAAATCCAATCGATCCTGCCGTCATCACAGTCGGTTCGATTCATGGCGGCACCAAGCACAACATCATTCCGGACGACGTGAAGATGCAGTTAACCGTGCGCACTTATAAAAAGGAAGTGCGCGAAAAGGTGCTGGCCGCCATCGCGCGGATCGCCAAAGATTGCGCGACAGCCTTCGGTCTTCCGCAGGACAAGCTGCCGGAAGTGCACGTGCTCCAGGATGAATTCAGCGCCGCGACCTATAACAACCCCGAACTGACGCGACGCGTGGCCACAGCGCTGAAAACGGCGCTAGGCAATGACAACGTGGTGCAGAAAGATCCAAGCATGGGCGCTGAAGATTTCTGCGAATACAGTTTGCCGGATCATTCGATCCCGGCGCTTATGTTCACTGTCGGCGCAGTCGATCCGGCGAAAGTAGCCGAGTCGAAGAAAACCGGTGTATCGCTGCCAAGTCTTCATTCCAGCAAGTTCGCGCCCGTTCCCGAGCCCACCATTCGGACAGGCATCGTCGGAATGACTACGGCGGTGCTGGAGTTGATGAAGAGGTAAGGTCGGCGCGCTGCTGTGTACTCGTTCAGAAAGTTCGTGGGGTAAGTCTTGGTCACACCAGTGTCCACAATGCTGGTGCGATTGCCCATCTTGTCCAGACTATACGTCACATTGCGCGCACCGGTCTGATGTCGCCTCTCACCGACCTGTGTCAAAAGTGAGGACTGACCCTATTTCTATTTGGTCAAGTTGATCTTGCCGAAGGACCCCGGTGGCCCCCACTTGTCGATGGAGTAGCCAAAGATGGGTGACCTATTGAATGGATTCACTGGATCCAACGGCGGCGGCGGCTTTTCTGCTGGAAGATTTTCCAGTCCCATGGGATCGGTCAGGTCCTCTGGATCGTTGTGACAATAGCGAAACAGATTGTAGTCGCCGGCATCGAACAGCTTTGGGTCTTCGCTCGTGAAACGATCCAGGCCGGGATGATACGCGCGCGCGCGGTATTCGTAGAAGCCAATCACTCGGAGGGAGCCCGTCCATTTTCCGAATAAAACCAGACACCGTCAGCGAGCTTTTTTGCACCCGTGCCTTCTGTGCCTTCCGGAAAAACCACTATCCCAAAATCAAAAAACGGGCCGCCGCAATCAAACTGTATGCGATCGTCAAAAATCCATATCGCCGACGGCTTTAGGATTCGAAGGGATGTAGGGGTGGCCGGATTTGACGTTCCGAATGCGTCAGGATCGGCGTTCCTTATCCTCCTGCTCCAACGCTGTTCATTGGCGAACTTCCGAAGCTCCGCTGCTAACGCTTTGTGGTCTATGTCATACAAAAGGTGCCGCTCTCTCTCGACCACCAAGCGATGCATGAAAAACATGCCAGACGTTCCCCGCCAAAGTACATAGATCACGATTACCGCCGCGACCACGATCAAGCTAACGACGAGCCTTTTCGGCATTGGCCTAGATATCCTCAATCTGTTCACTTCTCTTGCGACAAATCCCGTGGAGTTAACCTATCCCCGCCTCCTCAGTAACCCATTCCCGCAGATCGACCTTGATAGTAATAGTAGCCGACAAGTGCCCACGGATATTCGCCGCCACTCAACCCACCGAATGGCCTGCCATGCAGTACATTCGACGGACCGAGTATTCCATACCTCCAGCCGACAATCGCTGTTGCCATTTTTTCAGTTGATACGCCGCGTGCTGCAAAGCCTTCGCCGACAGCCATGTAATTCATGTCGTGACCACTATATACCCCACCGTGGTAACGCTGAAGGGCCGTAAGGGCGCCTTGGTACTGGTATGTTTTGGGGTTGTAAAACTCCTCGGGTGCAGTGTTATTGTCCCTTTGAAAGCGCCAAAACTGCGGAATACTCATTTTATCGAGGTGAGCAGCAGAGACTTCATTGTATTTATTCCTGAGCGCAGAAAACACTTGCCTATCTCCCACAGGGGTCGAGTGCCTGGTTGAGGCCTCCGCAGTGAGTGTGTAGGAGGCCACGGTCTGCCACCGCGGGATACGGCTGTCGATGCTCCGTGTGAGTCGCTGAACCTGAACTTGCGGCGGAGGTGGTGGCGGGGGCGGCTTTTCTCCTGGAAGATTTTCCAGCCCCATGGGATCAGTCAGGTCCAGTGGATCGTTGTGACAGTAGCGATACAGATTGTAGTCGCCCGCCTCGAACAGCTTCGGGTCTTCGCTCGTGAAACGACCCAGGCCGGGGTGATAAGCTCTTGCGCGATATTCGTAGAACCCGAACGCGGCGGCGTACTCGCGTCCGGTGAACAGGAAACGATTGCTGACGATGGAAGCTTGTCGCGGAGTGGGAGTGGGACTGGCCGCAGGAGGCGGATAGATGGTCGGCGCGCCGAAGACGTCGTAGCGGTACCTCTCGATCACAGCACCGTTGACATCGGTAAGATGCGTCACGCTGCCTTCGTGGTCTTGCTGCGGATAGAACGTGACCCCCGCCGGAGGATTAAATGTGTAATCGGTGCGCATCAGGATTTCGTCGATGCCTTTGCCGTACACGTTGCGGGCGATCAAGTTGCCGGAGGCGGCGTCGTACTCCAAAATCGGCTTCTCGCCATCGTAGATGTAGAATTTGGTGTAGCTGTTGTTGAAGGTGCGTTTGACGCAACGTCCCAGCGCGTCATACGCCAACGTGTAAACGCCACTGCCACTGGTCGCACTGGTCAGTTGTTCGTCGTGACGATACGTGTAAGTGACGTTCCCATACTGGTCGATCTCGTGTTCGGGGCCGTTGGGAACCGGGGTTCCTGCCACTGCGGAGTACTCATTGAGATTGTTCGGCGTGTAGCTGGTGTTCCCATTCACGGAATCAGTTACGCTCATGCGATTGCCCATCTTGTCCAGATTATACGTCACGTTGCGCGCGGCGGGTACCATAGGCTCTGGGTCCATCTTCAGCGAGATAAAATCATCCACCGTCTTCTGTTCCTTGCCAGAGTCCAACGCAGGCGGCGTCTCACTGGGCGGTGGAGTCGGAGGCGGTGTTTGGTTTGGCGGCGGTGTCATCTCCGGGGGTGTGCCCTCGGGGGGCGCCTCGTACGGGGTCGGAGTTGCTTCTGGTGTCCAGTTCGTATCCGGGGTGGGCACAGCTTCTGGTGGCGGCGTGGCATTCGGATCGCCATTTGGTGTCAAACAACTATTGTCGGCAAAGGTCTGTGTTACATTGGAGTCGGGCAAATCGCTCTTGTATGCCACCGCTGAGATGTAGCTCGCGGTTCCCGCCGCGATGGTTATTGGCCCGCTGTAAACGAGCGTGCTGCCGGTGGGCGTGCCGCCGTCATGCGTAGGCGTCACATACGCGCTTGTGCTGTTGGTATAGAAGATAGTTGCTCCGCCGGTCGTCGTGCTCATGGAAACAAGCTGCGCGTACGGACATCCGCCGGTCACGCTAAAGGTAACATCTGCGCAGTTGCCTTGGAACGGCATCCCGGGCGAGGGCGTCGGCGTAGGCGTAGCGCCATACGCGACGGTCTTCAGTTCGCCATCCAGGTAATAAACGAACTGGTCTTGTTTATTGTCCTCGCGCGTGACCGATACCAACCGGCTCATCGGATCGTAGCCGTAATCTTCACGTCCGATTACCATGGCGCCTTTCTTCACATCCAGCCGCGTCATCCGATTGAGCTCGTCGCGCGTATAGAGTTCGGTTACCCCGTTAAGGTTGTTGTAGCGCTGCGTCTCGTTGGACGCCGCGTCGTAGTAATACTGAAAGGAGATGGGGTTAGCGCCGCCGGGCCAAATCTTCTCAAACCTCGCCATCCAGTCACGGAGAAAAATGTAATCGTACGTGGTACCTGCCCCGGCTACGTACATTCGGTGCAGGCTGCCATCCGGATTGTAAATGTAACCGATTCCCTTGGGACCCAAGCCGTTCACATTTTGCCACTCCGAATCGACCCGGCCGGCCAGATCGTAATGGCGCGCAACGGTTGAGATGAGGTTGGTGTTAGGATCGCCCGTCCCGTTGTATGCCCAAGTAACTCGGCCAGCATCATCATAGACGAAGTTCACCCACTCGACGCTATCATTCCACCACATCCACTCCCTGCGGTTGCGAATATCGTAGCTGAAATACTGGTACTTACCGCCTGGAGTGCGCCGGTACTGGAGGTTGTGCACATTGTCGTACAACCACTGCCGATAGCTCTGGTTCGGATAGGTCATCCGCGTCTTCAAATCCGACGCGTCGTATTGAAACGAGGTGGTGTAATAGCTGGGGTTGCCTGGGCCCGAACCGCGAGCATCGGTCACGTTCTGGAGCGTGCCCGAGGGGTTGTAGGTAAACCAAGTGGTGATTGGGTCATTGGGGTTATTGCGCGGCACGGTGTCGGTTAACACCCGGTGCATGGCGTCGTACGTCTTTGTCTCGTGGGTGCCGTCTGGCCGAAGGATGTCGATGACATTGTTACTGCCGCCTTGGTAGCTGAAAGTGGTTTGGTGACCCTGCGGATCGGTGACGTGCCACTTGCGGTTGCGATTATCATAGCTGGTGATCGTCGTATATTGAGGGTCGCCTAGGTAGCCGCCGCGTGGATCGGTCACTCGGGTTTGGTTGCCGTTATTGTCATAGCCAAATCGCGTGGTGGCGTTAATGTGGCCCTCCGACTCGATCCGCGTGGCCAGCCGGAAATTATTGTCGTAGGTCTGGCCGGTCACGATTGTGGTGGGGCTGTGGGTCTGGCGCACGGAATTAGTCGCGTGCGAGTAGGGTGATGCGCCATTGGTGGCCGTATAATAGTAAGTAGTGACCTCGTTCGGGGCCGGACTCATGACGCGCGTCACGGTCTTTAGCCGCTTGTAATCGTCGTAGGTGTAGAGGGTGGTATGGTTCGTCTCGTCTGTCTCCGACCTCTTATTGCCAAACTTGTCGTAGGTGAATGCTTTGAACTTGTTGTCTGCGTAAGTAATCTTGGTCACTAGGCCGCGACCGTGCACAGGTGTGCCGTTTGGGTTGGTAATCCCGTCGCCGCCCAAGGCGCGATCGTACTCGTAGGTCTCAGTCGCCACTAGCCCGGTCCAGTTCGCTGGGTAGGTAACGGTCTTCACCCGGTCCTTCCATGCACCGGAATACTCGGAAGTGTAATAATCGTAGTGTATATGAGGATCGTTGCCGCCGGGGACACCGGTCTGCTTGGGATTCCACCTGTCAGTCAGCAAGCTGCCGCTGTAAGCGAAACTCTCATACGCGACGTTTCGCAGGTGATGGGTAAGAACCTGCCCAAAACTGTTGTAAGTGAACTCCTCGTACGACTGGGGAGTTTGATTATCGGATGGATAATCGATTCGCGTGATCAGGTTCGCCAGGTTGGTCCCTGGGACACCGCTGCGCGTGTAGGTGGTCACCTTCCCGAGTTCATCACTAACCGTGTGGATGTGATAGGGATTCGCGTTGTCAGAGTAGCTGTAATCGATGTGCGTGTTGTCCGAATTATGTACGATCTGAGTCGGGTTGCCGATCACTGGTTCATTGGTGTAGGTCGTGAGATTCCCATTTCGATCTCTCGCGGTCAGCAGATAATTATTGTTGTCGTAGGTGTATTGCTCGTTGACCCCGTTGAAATCCGATTTGCGCTTGACCAGAGGAGGAACGTTGTGGGCGCCTTTCTCGATGTAGAGCGTGCGGGAAGGTCCGTCGCCCCGCGTCTCGGTTTGCGTGGCCGCTTTATTGTCGCCCGGCATCGAGTGAGAGGTCAAAGTCGAGACCGCCACCCCGTTGTTTTCATGCCCTGACACCCCGTCCCAATATCGCTCTGTTTTAATCTGTCCCGCGAACCGACTCGGGTTAGGATCGGTAGCGCTGGCATACTGGTAGGCGATTGATTGCATCGGACTATTGGCGCGCGTGTCCTTGGCCGTCAGCAGCTCTGTGGCGTGCGCAGTCTCGTCACAGGGATCGCAGTTCGGCCAATTGCAGCATGGGTTGTGGAAAAGATAGGTCGTATCGCCGTAGGTGTACTAGGCCGAGGGGCCGTCGCTGTAGTCCACCTGAGTGAGCCCGTCGTTGTAATGGACGTGCGACCCGTCGCTCCCATCCACGTCGGTGATCTTATACCAGTTGGTGGTGTAGCAGGTGGTGTTGATGTTGTCGCAGGCGTATGTTATCCTAATCCAGCGGCCACTCGGGTCGGTGACCTGTTTCAGGCGGGCGTAATTGCCGGCAGGGTGCTGATAGACGTCCGGCCACTCATAGCTAAGCGTGGTTCGTCGTCCGTACGGATCGTCCACATATATGGGCTCGTAGTAATCGACGGGATAATTGCGATGGTCATCGGGAAGATCCGTCCAGCGAGTCATGTACACCCTACTGCCATCCTCCAGGTAGAGATTGGGGCACCCGTTAGCGGGGTCGTGACTGCAGCCGTTAACGGGATCATCGCCATCTTCAAAGAACCGCAGTTTCGTCCCTAATTCGTTCCTGCGCCAGATTCCGCCGTCGGGCAAACGCACTGCTATTGGGTCGTCCCCCCAGCCTCTGCCGAAATACCGCCAGGTCCAGGAAAAACTCCAACCGCCCGGAGCGCTGGAATTGCCAGAGTTATAGGTGCGCACCCATTTCAAGCCCAGAGAGGAGACTGCGCCCGGCACTTCGAGGTCCGTCACCTGTCTGCGCACAGAACCAGTCCACGCATCATAGCCGCAACCTGTATGAATCAGGGATGAAACCTCCGTGTTCACCGTCGGCGATATTTCACTCGCCGAAGGGGGTGACACCTGCGCCTCCAGATTGGAAAACGCGACGACGTTGCTGAACAGCAGCACCGCCGCCAACAGGCGACCGTGTTCCGTCCGGAGGGCTATGCTTCTCCCACGCACGTTACCGCGCGTTATCCCAAAGTGTGGCGCCCGTAGTCAACAAAAATCTTGCTACCCAAATCGGAATTGGTTTTGCTGGCCTCGACTCCGCCTTGCTCCACTCGGGATAGTAACCCAGGCTTCCTAGCCTGTCTTCTCTGGCGAGCATCCTGCCCGGAAACCATCGCCCCAGCCGCCGTAGAGCAGCGACTCGTTAGGCTATTTTTGGATATTCGAATGTACAATGTTCAGACGCGACCCCATTTACCTCTACCATTTACCTCTAGCTTCAACGAAGACCGGATACGATGGAGCGAGTGGGGCGAGTGACATGCCGGTAAAGCTACGAAGGGCAGCGGTCGAGCGTGGCGGGAGCAACCGCGATACAATTCGAAGTCTACGGACGTTGAATCGGACGAAACCGAGGCCGGCGTCTGCGTCCGCCTGAGGCGGACTGCGTTCGATGCGATACCGGTGCCGGCGCATCCTGAACTTTGGTCATCTCGAACGTCCGAAAGAGCGGGGCCAGATCGATCACATCGTTCGCGGCTGATCTCAATATGTGCCCGAGATTTGCGGCGACTGACGCGACTTCTACGCGGATCCCGTGTCGGCGCAGCTTTGTGGCGAGATAAGCGAAATCGGCGTCGCCAGTCACCAGAATCACAACATCGGGCCGTATCTCGATGGAAAGTTCGAGCGCGTCGATCGCCATCATCACGTCAACGTTCGCCTTGTAGCGGCCTTCTTCGGCCGGCGACCCGTCTTTAGTTACGACCATGAATCCATTGGATCGCAGCCACTGGACGAACTTGTTTTTCTTGTCCCGTTCCTCCTGCCACGTCGGGATGGCCGGCGGCAATCCGGCATAGACCACCATCTCGATCAAATCACGTCCTGTGTTTGGGCCGGCCAGAAAATCCCGGAGCTTTAACCAATCGAGCCCGCGTCCCGCGGTCCGCACAGAACTGCCGACGTTCGATTCGTCCACCAGCACCAACACTTGGGAACGAGCCTGAAGATCTGAATCTTTCTTTCGCACCTGGACACGAATCAACTACATCCGCCTTCTTGTAGCGAGCATTACTTCTCAAACAGGTTTGCAGAGGTTTCTGTAAAGGAATGAAGATGCGTCGCGAAACGTTAAATGTTTAAATATTCAACATTCTAATCCGACTCCGCTTCGCTCCGCTCAGGATGAGCTAACGGTCATTTCACCTTGATGTTTTTCCGCAGATAGGTCGGGACGTCGAGATCTTCGCCTTCGACGATCGTGGGCTCGCTTTTTTCAAAGCGGCCACGGGTGACCGGCTCGAATTGCAAAACTTCCTGTTTCGCCTGCGCAGACTTTTCGGACGGTACTTTTTCTTCCTTCGGCAGCACCGTCTTTTTCTGTGGCCTAGTCATGAGCGGCTCCGGCTGACTTGGCATCAATGCAGGCGCCGATGCCGCTTCGGCCGCCGCCGGCTCGTGAAACGAAATACTTTCCTCGGGAGGCGCAGGTTCCATCGCAGCTGGTTCCGGTTCGATATGAATCTGTGGCGCGGGATGCTGGTATTGCTCCTGCGCTGGTGGCGGCGCGGACGCGCTGCTCACGATCCCCGAGCTGGTGGATTGCGGAATCAAATCCTCCTCCGCAGCGAGCGAACTGATAATGGTCACGCTCAATCGGTCTCCCAGCCGTCCCTCCACAGCGGCGCCGAAGAGAATTTGTGTTTGCTCGCTCACGTGACGGCCGAGCTCCTGCATGAGAATTTCGACTTCAGACAGTGTGAGCCCGGGCCCACCGGCCACCTGCACGAGCACGTGCGTGGCGTCAGCCAACATCCGCCCACGATCCATCAGCGGATTCTTGAGCGCCTGCGTGAGAGCGTCATGCGCGCGATTGTCCGAATCGGCTTCGCCGTAGCCAAACAGGCAACGGCCATTGCGAGTGCGCAACGCCGCGAGCAAATCATCGAAGCCGATGCGAATGAGTCCGGGCCGCTGGATAAGATTAACAATCGAGCGAACACTCTGGCTAATCGTGATATCGGCCGTCGCGAAGGCCTGATGAATTCCAGCGTGTGGCGCGATCATGTCGCCCATTCGATCGTTCTCGAAGCAAATCACTGAGTGGGCGACCTCGTTGAGCCGCGCGAGCGCTTCTCGCGCCTGGGCGTTGCGGCGTTTGCCCTCAAACGTGAATGGAAGAGTCACGAAGGCGATGACAAGCGCGCCGGCTTCGCGGGCCAGTTGCGCGACATAGGGCGCCGCGCCTGAACCCGTGCCTCCACCCAGCCCTGCACAAATGAAAATCACATTTGCATCCGACAGCGCTTCGCGAATTTCTTCGGTCGCTTCTACAGCAGCTTGATAGCCAAGCTCCGGGTCGCCACCCGCGCCCAAACCGCGCGTCACAGTACGGCCCAGCTGCACTTTATGGGGCGCGACCGAACTCGTGAGTGACTGCACATCGGTATTGATCGCGACTACGCCGGCTTTCTCCAAACCGTCGAGCACGACTCGATCGAGCGCGTTTAAACCGGCGCCACCAACGCTTACAACTTTCACCGGAATAAATTCTGCCAGGTGGTCCGGAAGACTGTAATTTTTACTGAGTTGAATCATATCGATCTTGCTATCCCGTTCTTAAACGTGTCATTCCGAGCGAAGCGAGGAACCCCGCAATTTGACGAGAAGTCACACGAACCAAACACAGCATTATCCTCGCTTTATGGTCACGCGTATTGAAGCAAGCAAACGCCCGCCGCACTTGTGAGGTCCCTCGCCGTCTGCGCGGCTCGGGATGACAGTTGGAGAGTGTGTTCAAATTCATCATCGCATTCCGCTGAAAAATTTCCCGATGATCCGGCCGAAGCCTCGCCGCGGTCGATCGGTTTGCATAACTTGTGCGAACTTGACCAGACCGATCGCTGTCGAGAACTGGGGATCTTCTACTGCGGACGTCACGCCCCATGTGGTCTGCGCGTGCGCCAGGTGTGCAGGGATTTCAAAAATTTCCTCCGCCAAATGATCGATGCCGTTAAGAAGGCTACAACCGCCCGTAATGAAAATGCCGGCTCCGAGATAGCTGAGATACGGCTGCTCTTCGAGCCTGCGCTTAAGTAGCTCAAGTCCTTCGCGCATGCGCAGGTGAATGATCGTGTTCAGCGTTTCCCGCTCAATCTCTTTTCCGGCGAACCCTGAATCATCCTTTAACAAAATCATTTCGCCGGGCAAACAATTGCCGAGGATACAACTGCCATCTTCAATTTTTAATTTCTCCGCACGCGCCATCGGGATGCGTAGCCCCATGGAGATATCGTTGGTGATGTGGTCTCCGCCCACGGCAAGGCAACCGCTTTGTTTCACCGCTCCGTCGGCGTACAGCACGTAATCGGTCGTCCCGCCGCCAATATCGATCACGAGCGCACCAAGATCCTTTTGATGCTGAGTAAGCACCACCTGCGCAGAAGCAAGCCCGCCAAAAACAACGTCCTCCACGTCCAGCGGTAGCTCTTTCACGCAGCGGATGGTATTTTGAATGCGTGTGCGCACGCCGTGGATGATATGAAAATCGGCTTCTAATTTTTGCCCAAGCATCCCGATCGGGTTGAGAACACCGTCCTGTCCATCGACATGATAATGTTGAATGATGGAATGCAGGAACGCATTCTGCGCCGGAATGCTCACCTCGCGCGCATTAATTTTTACGTCCTCGACATCCTGCTCATCAATTTCGTCGCGATCCTCGGGCAGCATGACGCATCCACGGTTATTGAAACTTTGTAGATGCGACCCGGCGACAGCGACGTAAACGCTGCGGATCATCACATCGCTTTTCTGTTCGGCATCGACCACTGCTTCGTGCACGCATTTCATCGCCGTTTCAAAATCAACAATCTCGCCCTTGCGCACGCCACGCGATGGCGTCTGGCCGACACCGAGAATTTTGAGAGTGCCATCGGTGCGGCTTTCCCCGACAACCACGCAGATTTTGGAGGTGCCAATCTCAAGACCGACCATCAAATTATTGCTCGCCATCCTTGTTAGTCCGTTTTCTTTCGTTGGCTGGGAATTGCCTTGGGATGAGACGTCGAATCGGTGCGCGGCTTCGACGCCGACGGCGCAGGTCCCTGCCCGCCGGAACCTTGGCGAAGGCGGGTCTCGGGCGCATGCACCGGGATAGCCTTCATGATGCGCGGCTCCACAGCGGGCTCGATCGTATCGTTAATGACGGTTGCCGGACGCTCTGCAAAAGTCACGGGAATGTTCCGTTGCACAAGCAGGTTTACAGTCCCGAGCTCCTGCTTTGAGTCGTCACAATAGGTAAGAAAATGTTCCAGCCGCCGCAATTGTGTCTCCAGATCATTGAACCCGAATGTTACGCGCGCGTGATTTTTGTCCGTCACCAGCAAGCAATAACCTTTTGAGACATCAATCTCTCGAATTTGAAAGCGCATTTGCAAAGAGCTGCGCGTGCTCAGACGCAGCAGCTCCAATGCTGTTTTTGCTTCGAACGATTCGACAACTTTTCCGGCCTCGAGCGATTCGCTCGAGCATCCCAGAATGAGCGGCAATCCCAGATATTCTGGCAACAACTTCTTTTGTTTCATCAAAACGCCGCGCGCGTCTACTAAAAAAGCAGCATCTGACGCAAAAGGATCGGAAATTTCCTTTTCGCTCGTGATCCATGCGACCGGCTTCCGTTCCACCACACGAATATCAATCTCGCCCGGCAATTTTCGCATCACCTGGACTTCGTCAGTCTGAGGAAGCTGCTGTATGCAATCGTGAACGCGCGCCAGGTTTACCTTGAAAATATTTTCGCCTTCACGCAAATCGGCTTCTTTCAAAACCTGCTCACGCTGCAAGGTGCCGTCAGTCTGCAATTCGATTGTCTTGAGTTGATAATCGAGGTTTTCGAAGAAGAGGCGTCTGGCAGTTTCGCGTAGACCTGCGCAGACGGCCGCAAGCAACACGACGATCAAAATCACTCTGGAAAACACGCCCATGGCTCTTCGAACGCGATGCGCCGTCGCTCTGCGGGAACGAACCTTCACGTCGAGCAAGTGCTGCTGACGCCGTTGGCGCACATTGGACACTCGCCGATTGCGCGACCGGGAGCTTTTTTTGCCAAAACTCATCTCGGGCTCCCTTCCGTTCTGGCGCGAGAGAGCGCGATAATGCGGGCGCAAAGATCGATGTAGCTGATCCCGGCAGCTGCCGCGGCTTCGGGCAGCAGGCTGGCCTCAGTCATTCCTGGAATGGTATTAATCTCCAGAATGAACGGCTGCCCATTTTCGGACAAAATTGCATCCACGCGCGCATACACCTGCAAACCAGCTACCTGAAATGCACGGAGCGCCAGTTCCTGAATCTCTTTTGTTTTTGCGGCGTCGATCCTCGCCGGGCAGACGTGCTCTGCTCCACCGCCCGCCTGCGGATTGAGGAACGGATACTTGTTGTTGAAATCGTAAAAGCCGCCCTTCGGAATTATTTCGAGAATGGGCAAGGCTTGGTCACCGAGGATACCTATCGTCAATTCCCGGCCGGACACAAATTTTTCTATCAACAATTCGCGGCTGTACTTTGCGGCTTCGCTAATGGCGGATTCGATTTCGCCTTTACTCTTCACGATCACGACGCCCACCGTTGATCCTTCGCGTGGCGGTTTGACGACGATCGGTAATGGAAGGGTTGGTCGCTGGCCGGGATAAATTACTTCCCAAGGAGGAGTAGTTACTCCATGTTCCCGAAATTTTTCTTTTGTCCGAATTTTGTCGAAAGCGGTCTCGCTTCCTTTTACTCCCTCGCCCGTATAAGCGATGCCGCGGCTCTCCAGAATTCTCTGGAGCTGGCCGTCTTCGCCGAATGTTCCGTGAATCGTAATGAACGCGAGATCGACATCGCTCGGTAATTCGAAGTCCTTGTCCCGTACATCGATTTCCACTACGTCCGAGCCTAACGAGCGAAGCGCCTTCGATACCCCTCGGCCGGTCGCAAGCGAAACCTCGCGTTCGGAGCCGGGGCCTCCCATGAGAACCGCAATTTTTTTTGGCAGATCTCTCATATCATTCCGGCTCCCCGACAATTTCAACTTCAGTCTCCAATTTGATCCCGCGTTTTGCCCGCGCCGCACTTTGTATCTTGTCGATCAATTGAAGCATTTCTGCTGCAGTCGCGCCGCCATCGTTCACAATGAAATTGCCGTGCACCTCCGACACTCGCGCATTTCCGACGCGCGAATTCTTCAAACCCAATTCATCCACCAGTTGTCCCGCTGGAATGCTCGCGGGGTTCTTAAAAATGCACCCTGCGCTCTTGGCGATTGGCTGCGTAGTCCGTCGTTTCTCTTGCGATTCGCGCAAGCGACTATCGATCTCTGCGCGCTCGGACGGCTGCGCGCGGAACGTCGCCGAAATCGCAAAATTATTTTCCAACAGCGGAAATCGCCGGTAAAAAACCTCCAGCTCGTCTCGATCTTTCACGTGCAGCTTGCCTTCCGCGTCGAGATAACGAATCCGCGTGACGCTCTCGAAAGTTTGAGCGCCCATCGCTCCGGCGTTCATGCGCAACGCACCACCGACTACGCCCGGGATTCCTTCCATCCATTCGAGTCCGCCGAGATTTGCCGCGCGCGCCGCGTAAGCAACTTCCCTCAACTTCACGCCTGCGCCCGCGGTGATTTCGGAGCCGTTGACCTCGATTTTCTCGAAGTCTCCGCCGCGTGGATGAACCACCACACCGCGGATGCCACCGTCGCGTACAAGAAGATTCGAGCCGCGACCCATTGCGAAAAGCGGCAGGTTTTCATCCCGGCAAAACCGAATCAAATCCGAAAAGGCTTTTTCGTTTCGCGGCTCGACCCAAAATTGTGCCGGCCCGCCTACGCGCAGCGTGGTGTGTTTCGAGAGCGGCTCGTAAAGGCGGACGTCCCCTTCTTCGCCGACGATCGACTTCAACTTTTCGGCAATCACCAGATCCGCCGCCAGGATCGACAATTGCTCATGAATGTTGCCAGCACCTAGACTCACCAAGAGATCGCCGACATCGAGCGCGTTGCCTATATCGCAATGCACACGCTCGAACCGCGGCTGGTAGCGCGCAGCGCGATGACCGTGTTTCACCATTTCATCGACAATCGTCTGCCCACTGATTCCAGGAATCGGCGGCTCGCTTGCAGGATAAATGTCCGTCACTACCACGTGATCAGCCTCATCAAAAGCGCGGCCAAACTCCCTGCACAGCGCTTTGGTGCGCGAATAGCGATGAGGTTGAAACATGGCCAGCACCCGTTTGCGACCAGTGGCTCGCGCAGTTTTCAACGTAGCGCGAATTTCGGTGGGGTGATGCGCGTAATCGTCAACAAGCAAAAAACGGTCGCTCTCATACTTGATCTCAAACCGGCGTCGCGCGTGCTTGAATTTACGGAGGAAAACCGCAATTTTTTCGAATGGAATTCCAAGCTCGATCGCCAGCGCGATCACACCGAGGGCATTGTGCACGTTGTGTTCTCCGGGAACATTAAGAGTCGCTTCGCCCAGTTTTTCGCCGCGCCCATCAACGCGAAAAACCGAACCAAAATCCCGAAGATCGATATCGAGGCCGCGATAATGGGCCTGCTCGGAAAATCCGTAGGAAACCGCGTCTTTGCGTTTCGCACACAACCGCGCAGCGTTGGGATCGTCAATGTTGTAGAAGACTGTTCCACTCGTTTGATCGATGAGCTGCGCAAAAACCCTCTCGATTGCAGCCAGGTCGGCATAAAAATCGAGATGCTCTTCCTCGATATTCAGAATGAGGGAGTGCTCGGGATGAAAGCAACGCAGCGTGCCGTCGCTTTCGTCCCCCTCGGCAACAAAATATTCGCCGCGTGAGTCCCAGTGCGCGTTCGTTCCGAGAATCGGTATTTCGGCGCCGACGTAATGAGAAGGGTGGACTCCGCCTTCGCGCAACACGTGTGCGGCCATTGCTGAGGTTGTTGTTTTGCCGTGCATTCCGGCGATAACAATCCCGCGCTTGGCGCGCATGATTGCGGACAGGGCTTCCGCGCGACGCACGAGCGGCTTACCCGAATCACGCCCCGCCACGAGAATCGGATTGTCGCTCTTGATTGCGGAAGAAAAGACGACAAGCTCAGCATTGCCCGCATGCTCGGGACGATGCTGTTCATGAAAATGCAGACCGAGCCGCTGCAATCGCTCCGTCTCCATCGTGGTGACCTTATCTGAGCCGCTCACCGCGTGCCCGAGTTGAATCAAAAGCCCGGCAAGACCACTCATGCCGCTGCCGGCTACACCAACAAGGTGGATCCGGTGACGCTCACGGGTCAGGAATCTCTGCAAGTCAATCGCTGGAGCGCGACTCCGAAATTCTTCGCGACCAGAGTCCGCGGGCGCGCTGCATTCTTCAGAGGCGGGCTTCATAACTCGTATATTTTTCCATCGTCGTAGCGACGCGCCCGGCCGCATCTTTCGGCGCCAGCCGCGAGCAATTCGCAGCCATCTGCTGAATCAGCTGCGGATCCTGGATCAACTCGCGGATCTTGCGTGCGAGCAATTCGCCGGAGACCTCCGACTCCTTGAGGAGAATCGCTGCTTGAAGGCGAGCATAAATTTCTGCGTTACGCGTTTGATGATCATCGGTGGCGTAGGGAAATGGAATCAGGATGCCAGGCAATGAAAAGGCGGCGAACTCAGCCAGACTAGCCGCGCCAGCTCGCGCGACAACGAGATCGGCTGCGCTGTAAACTTCTTCCATCCGGTGATGAAAAGCAGCGATGTAAGCAGGAACATTTTCGCGGCGATAATTATCTGTGACCAGGCGTTCATCCCGCGCGCCGGAGAGGTGAATCACCTGCAGCGGCACGCCTTGCAAGAACGGCAGCGATTTGATCAGCGCCTGATTAATTCCCGCCGCACCTTGGCTGCCTCCCATGACAAGCAACGTTGGCAGATCCTCACGCAGTCCCAGTTTTTGGCGCGCGACCTTGCGCTCTAAACGCACCAGTTCGGTCCGGACCGGCGTACCGGTGACTTCGGTGTGCGTTTTTGGAAAAAAGGGCGCGCATTCCTTGAAGCCCAGCATGACCGCATTCACTATTCGCGCCGTCAGTCGGTTCGCCTTTCCGGGAATGGCGTTTGATTCGTGGATGAAGGTCGCAATGCCGCGTATCCGCCCGGCCAATACCGGCGCAGTGGAAGTGAATCCGCCCATGCCGAGGACCACCTGAGGTTTGAATTTACGGTAAAGAGACCGGCAAAGTGACAAGCTCTCCCAGAAGCGGCGAATGAATCCAAAGAACGCTGGAGAAAACGCCGAGGGCAGCCCGACGGTGGGTAATTTTTCGACTCGGAAATTTGTGCGGCCCGAGAGCGCCAGAGCGTCAATATCCTTCTCGGAAATTAACAGCATCACTTCATGGCCGCGATCGCGCAGCACTTCCGCCACGGCGATGCCGGGGAAAAGATGTCCGCCGGTTCCTCCGCATGCGATCACTGCATTCATGAAAGTTGGTTTTTGATTTTTGGTTGCTGCCCAAGGCTCATGGAATTCATCAGTCGCATCTAAATGCGCAGTGTTATCCTTGCATGCATTGTGGCGTGTCGCTTATGCGGCGGTTCCAGAATGCCCTGCCGATAGATGTTCAGCAACAAACCGATGCCGAACATGCACGCGACCAGATTCGAACCTCCGTAGCTGATAAAAGGCAGCGGCAAGCCCTTATTCGGCAGCAGCGACGTGGTCACGCCTATGTTGACCGCGGCTTGGAGCGCGAGGAGCGAAACAACGCCACAGCCGAGCAGCAGGCCGAAACGATCTTTGGCGTGGAGCGCAATCATGATCCCGCAAATAATTATCAGGACGAATAAAAAAACCACGAGGAGGCTGAACCGCAGGCCCAGCTCTTCACCGATAATTGGAAAAATAAAATCAGTGTGCGCGTACGGCAGATAAAGCATCTTCTGGCGCCCGTTGCCCAGGCCAAGGCCTTCCATTCCGCCGCTGCCCCAGGCGATCAACGCCTGCATCTGCTGCAACCCAGCGTCTTCTTTAAAATTCTCCGGGTGAAGAAAAGCCGAGAGCCGTCCCATTCGCTCGGAGATTTGCGTGGCGACGATCAGAAGAGCGCCGAGGCCGACGAACGACACAGCACCCAGCCATAGAGGATTAGCGCCGGCAATGAACATGACGACGAACGCGGTTGTGCCGATCAAAGCTGTCGTCCCCAAATCGACTTCGCCCAGCACAAGCCCAGCCGGCAGGCTGACGATCGCAAGTGGAAGAATCAGTCCAAAAAGCATATTGCTCTGCGGTTTTTCATATCGTGCAAACCAGGCGGCGAGAAAAAAGATTGCGGCCAACTTTCCCAGTTCCGATGGCTGAAAAGTGGCCGGGCCCCAGCCGATCCAGCGGCGCGATCCGTTAAGGCGCATACCGATGTGCGGAACATAGCAAAGCGCCAGCGCCGCCAGCGCGAGCACAAACCAAAGCCACCATGTCCGCTGCCAGAAATGATAGTCCACCAGTGCTGCGAAGATGCACACTACAAGTCCAATCCCGACCCACGTCGCCTGCCGTTTAATGAAGAAATAAACGTCTCCGTGACTGTCGCGCGCAAAAGCACTCGTGCTAAAAAGCATAACGATCCCAATGACGAGCAATCCCAGCACTGCAAGGAAGAGGATATAGGCGCTCTTACGGTGCATAATTAGATTCGGGCATCGATTTTCATTTCTTGTTCTTCTTTTGGTTTGTCGTCGGAATCAAAAGCTTTTGGCCGATCTGCAATTTGTGGGGATCTTCAATGTGGTTCAGAGCTATCAGATCGTCGTAGGAGACTTTCAGTCTCTTTGCGATTGCGACGGGGTTATCACCTTTTTTAACAATGTAAGTTTTTCCCGAAGACGGAGGCGCCTTCGCGTGTTCGTCCTTCGAAGGCGAATGCGAAACTTTCGTATCGCTGCGCGGCGCAACTTCATTTTGCGAGCCCGCGGCACGTGGCTTGGCGACTTCTGCACGAATCGCTGTTCCCACCGTGTCAGGCACCTTGTTTTCCGTGTTCGCTGGAACTGCCGGTGCAAATGAGCTCTCTCGCGTCTTAATCGCGTTGAACGCAATGATTCCCGACACGGCAACCACGTGCAACAGCAACACGATCAGCAACGCCCGTGATAGCTTCACGTTTGGCTCTGGGATGTCCCCGAAATCCATTCCCGCAGACGCAGCCGAGGCGCGCCGCGCTGTCGCAGCCAGGAGTTTTTTTTGTCTGAAGAGCCGCAAGATTTTCATCGGGGTGTTTGAGGCAACGCCGCGCCCACATCGCTGCGCGAAGCTGCTGCGGGCAGGGCCTGCACGAGCGCGCGAAATTGATCGCCTCGATCGGCGTAGCTTTTGAACATGTCGAAGGACGACGTGCCCGGGGAAAAGAGGACCATGTCCCCTGCCCTCGCCCGGGCATGCGCGCGCTCGACTGCGTCCGCGAGCGAGTTTGCGATTTCGCATGTGACGGCGCCAGTCCACGAACGCCTGATGCTCTCGGCCGTTTCGCCGATCAAAATCGCCCATTTCACCTTCTCGCTTACTACGGACCGCAGCGGTTCGAAACTAAAGCCTTTGTCTTTTCCACCGGCGATCAGGACAACCGGCTTGGTTTGCGACCGAAGCGCTTTGTCCACTGCGTCGAGGTTGGTCGCTTTGGAATCGTTCACATATTCCACGCCACCGATTTCGCGCACGAATTCGCACCGATGCGGGCGCGGCTTGTAAGCACACAGCGGCGGTACCATTTCCCCAAACGACAAGCCGCGCGCCATGCCGGCGGCAAGCGTCGCCATCAAGTTCTCGATGTTATGCAAGCCGCGGAGTTTGGCGTCCGCCAGCCGCAGGACCGCTTCGTCGTGATAAACGATTGCGCCTTGTGATACGCGGAAGTCTGCCTGATCGACATAAGCGCTAAAGGTGATTGCGCGCGAGCGAATCGCGGGAAATTTTTCGATGGCGTTTACCACTGCCACGTCGGTTTCGGTCTGATTTTCAAAAATGCGCAGCTTGGCCGCGCGATAATCAGCGACGGAACGATAACGGTCGAGATGGTCGGGAGCGAAATTGAGCCAGAGGCTGATCGATGGATGAAAGGTTTGGATCGCTTCCAGTTGGAATGAACTCACTTCAACCGTGAGCACATCCAATGGCTGCTTTTCCCGCACCACTTCCGAAAGCGGTTTGCCAATATTTCCGCAAGCAACCGTTCGCTGACCACAAGTATTCAACATTTGAGCCAGCAATTCCGTCGTCGTCGTTTTACCGTTCGTGCCCGTAACAGCGATGACCGGGATTTCGCAGAGCCGCCAGCCCAGCTCGAGTTCGCTGATTATTTCAATTCCGCGTGAGAGAAAATTGCGCGCCAATGGGGAAGCCGGATCGATGCCGGGACTTAAAATGGCCCTGTCATAGAGGGACGAATCTCCGTCGGCCGCAGGCCCGCAAACTACGCGGATACCCTGTGTCCGCAGATTGTCTATGGTCGATTTGAGTAAGCTCTTTTCCTCGGCGCTATCGAGCACCGTAACCCGTGCACCCTCCGATCTGAGAAGAAGCGCCGCAGCGCTTCCACTCAAGCCCGCACCAAGAACGGCGATATTTTGATTTTTATAGCGCGCGTTGTTCATCTCAGTTTCAAGGTCGCCAAGCCAAGCAGGGCGAAGATGATCGACAGAATCCAGAACCGAACGATTACGGTGCTCTCTTTCCAGCCCGTTAGTTCGAAATGATGATGCAGCGGAGACATGACAAAAAATCGCTTGCCCGTCAGTTTGAAACTCAGCACCTGCAAAATCACCGAGACGGCTTCGATCACGAAAACGCCGCCGACCACGACCAAAAGCAGCTCTTGTTTGCAGCAGATCGCGACGACGCCCAGCATTCCACCGATGGCTAGCGATCCGGTGTCACCCATGAAAACCTTGGCTGGATAACAGTTAAACCAGAGAAAACCGAGACCCGCGCCGATAAGGGCCGAGCAAACTATGGTCAGCTCCGCGGCGAACGGATAAAAAGGCACCTGCAAGTATTCCGCGATTCGGAAATTGCCGGCTGCGTAAGAAAGCAATGCGTATGCGAACGCCACTGGGATGGTGCAACCGATCGCCAAGCCATCCAACCCATCAGTGAGGTTCACCGCATTCGATGAGCCCACGATAACGAGCGCAAAAAACACGAACGTGAACCAGCCCATGTTCGTAATGACGGGCGCCTTGACGAAGGGGACATAGAGCGAACGCGCCTGCACTTCCACCAACGGGTGAGTGAGAAACATGGCGGTAATAATCGCCGCCAGAGCGATTTGAAAAACAAGCTTGAACCGCCCACTTATCCCTTCGGATTTCTTCTTCGTGACCTTGAGGTAATCATCGACGAATCCAAGCGCACCTAGGTAAACCAGGCTGAACAAGGCGATCCAGACGAACCGGTTGTCGGGGCGAGCCCAGATTAGACTCGAGACAAAAACGGCTCCTATGACCATTACGCCTCCCATGGTGGGCGTGCCTTTCTTGCCGCCATGTAGCTCGGCAAGACGGTGAACTTCAGCCGCTTCGCGAATTGGTTGCCCCACCTTCAGCGCAGTCAGTTTTCGGATGATAAAGTTTCCAAAAACTAACGTGGCAAGGAACGCCGTGACCGCGGCGGCGATGGCTCGGAAAGTGACATAAAGAAAAACATTAAATCCGATGAACTGATCGCTCAGGCGATGGAGGTAGTACATCATGGGGAACTGACGAATGCGGATTGCGAATTGCGGAATGCTTCAATCACACGCTCGGTCCGAGCTAAGCGGCTGCCTTTGATGAGCACGAGGTCGCCCGGCGCGGCGATTTCGCCTAACAACTCAGCGGCTTTTGTGGTCGATACTACGATCGCGGCGTTTTTGAGTCCGGCATCTTTGGCGGCGTGAGCAATTGCCGCGGCCATATTTCCGATCGCGATCACCTGATCGATTTTTAAAGTGGCAGCAGTTTCTCCCACCTCGCGATGGCCGCGCTCCGATTCAGCGCCGAGTTCCCTCATTTCTCCAAAAACGGCAATGCGTTTCCCTTCAGCGGGCAGTTCCGCCAGGGTGCGCAGGGCTGCCTTCATGGAATCGGGATTTGCGTTGTAACTGTCGTCAATGAACTCCACGCCACCGATCTTCTTGATTTGCAAACGCGCTTTGGCGAGGGGCGCGGCAGCGAGACCGGCAGCACACTCTTCCAGCGAGACACCGAAGACACGACCAGCGGCGACCGCTAGCAGCGCATTTTGCACCATGTGTAAACCGGGTACGGGCAACTGTGCGCGGCATCGATGCGCGCCCTCGAGAATAGTGAACTCCGTTCCGTCCTCGCTCTGGCTCATCTCGGCGGCGCGGATCGTGCCGTCAGTTGTGCCAGACAGGACGACTTTGACGCGCGCGCGCGCCGCGATGCGCGCGCTAAGAGGATCGTCTGCATTCAAGATGGCTGTCCCCCCAACGCTGACAGCTTCGACAAGGGCGCCTTTCTCATCAGCAATTGCCTCGCGCGAACCCATGAACTCGATGTGCGCAACGCCGATGTTGGTGATAATGGCCGCATCCGGCGCGGCGATTTTCGACAGCGCCGCAACTTCACCAGGGTGATTCATGCCAATCTCCCAGACGGCGACTTGGTCCCGCGACGTGGCTTCCAGGACTGTCCGCGGCAGGCCGACATGATTATTGAAATTTCCTTCTGTTTTGGTAACCCGAAAACGGCGTCCCAGCACTGACGCGGTAAAATCTTTGGTGCTCGTCTTGCCGTTGCTTCCGGTGATCGCTACCACTTTTAGCGTGAGCGATTTGCGGTAGTTGGCTGCGAGGTTCTGGTACGCTTGCAGAGTGTCTTTCGCCCGGATCAACGCGAAGGCCTCTGGAACTTTCCCTTTCCAGTTGGAATCAACAATCGCCCCGGCCGCGCCGGCTTTTGCCGCGGACTCAACAAAATTGTGGCCGTCGAAATTTTCACCGCGCAACGCGACAAACAATTCGCCGACCTTAACCGTGCGTGAATCGGTGCTGACTTTGTCGATCATCACACTCCCATCTCCGGATGAGAGTGAAGCTCCAGCAAAGTTCGCGATTTTAGAAAGTGGAAGCGGATTCATGTTGGCAAAAAATCAAAACTTGACGGGATGGTCTTCAATCGCGCGTCGTGCGACTTGGATATCGTCGAACGGGATGGTGTAATCGCCGAACTCCTGATAATTTTCGTGTCCCTTGCCCGCAATCACAACAATGTCTCGCGGTCGGGCGAGCGCAACAGCGCGATCGATCGCCTTCGTACGATCGACGATTTTTTCATAGCGATTCGAACGAAATCCTTTTTCGACCTCGGTGATGATCGCGTTTGGATCTTCCTTGCGAGGGTTATCGGACGTAATGATGGAGTAGTCAGCAAGCCGATCGGCCATCGCCGCCATTAGCGGTCGTTTTTGCCGATCGCGATCGCCCCCGCAGCCGAAGACGGCAATCAATCGCTGCGGCTCGAGTTCGCGCAGAGTTTTGAGAACGTTCCCAAGCGCGTCGGGAGTGTGGGCGTAATCGACGAAGACCTGAAATTGTCGTTTGGCTGGAACCAATTCCAGCCGCCCCGGCACTTGCGGCGACTTGGCAAGACTAAACACCGCGTTCCGCAAGTTGATTCCGAGAGCATTGGCCGCAGCCAGCGCCGCGACGGAGTTTGTCACGTTAAACCGGCCAATTAATGGAAGGCGCACCAGATAGCTCTTGCCCTGAGCGTCTAGTTGATAGGACGTGCCGCCGAACTCGGCGCGATAATTTGAAGCGCGAAAATCCGCGCGCGTTCCCATGCCATAAGTGACAACTGCCACACGTTTGTCGATTGTATCGAGGAGTTGCTGGCCGTAGCGATCATCGATATTCACAACTGCGACAGGCTTGCGCTTTCTTTTCTGGTCCACGAGTCCTGTGAAGAGCTTCATTTTGGCATCGAAGTAGCTTCCCATTGTCCCGTGAAAATCGAGATGGTCCTGGGTGAGATTTGTAAATACGGCGACGTTCCATTCGAGGCCGCGCGTGCGATCCTGCGCGAGCGCGTGCGAAGAAACTTCCATCGCTGCCGCCTTACAGCCCGCGTTGGCGATCTGAGCAAGCAACTCTTGTAGGTCGAGTGATTCCGGTGTGGTGCGGATGGCCGGCAGAATTCGCTCACCAATTTCGTAGCGCACTGTTCCAACTAGTCCACAACGCAAGCTGGCCCTTTCACAGATATGCTTGATGAGAAACGTTGTCGTAGTTTTGCCATTCGTGCCCGTGACCGCCGCCAGTTTTAATTTCCGCGCCGGATGTCCGTAAAAAGCCGCCGAAAGGTCAGCAAGCGCGGTGCGCGTGTTCTCAACAACGAGGCAAGAAACGCGCGGATCATTGTTCTCGCGTTCAGCAACGATCACCGATGCGCCTTTGTCGATGGCTTGACCGATGAATTGATGACCATCGGCTTTCTCGCCCCGCAATGCCACGAACACGCTGTTCCTTTGCACTCGCCGCGAGTCATACGCGATGTTTTCCACTGGGCGATCAAGTGGCCCGATGACCTGGCGAACTGGAGTCGCAGAGAGGAGAGTCTTGAGCTGCATGAGGTTTCAGCATCCCGTGACGAGGCATTCAATGGCGCGCGGCATTGGTTAAGGCGATTCGTTCCACCGAGGCAGTCTTGCGGGCTCGTTCTGCCGGCGGCGATTTTTCGACTCGCTGCACGGGAAGCGCCTTGCGAATCTCCTCATGCGGCTCAAGATCGAGATAGCGGGCGGCCTTCTCCGCAAGACGGGAAAAGATCGGCCCTGCTACCAGCCCGCCGTAATTCAACTCCGGTTTGCTCGTGTGCGCATCATCGAGCACCACGAGACCGACAAACTCAGGGTGCTCGGCCGGAAGGTAGCCGGCGAAGGAAACGACGTACTTTCCCTCTTCATATCCTCCTCGGGGATTAACTTTCTGCGCGGTTCCGGTTTTTCCAGCAATAGTAAAACCGGGCACGGCTGCGGCGGCGGCTGTCCCGCTGTCGCTCACGACGCCTCGGAGCGCATCACCAATTTCTTTTGCGGTTTCAGAGGAAATAACCTGACGCAGCACCACCGGAGCAAGCGAGCTAACGCTTTTGCCATCCGATGTAGTGATCGATTTCACGATGCGCGGCATGACCAACTTGCCGCCGTTGGCAATCGTCGCCATTGCTACCGTCATTTGCAGTGGCGTCACCCCGATCTCGTGCCCCATCGGAATACGGGTGATCGAGATTTTGCTCCAAGATTTCGGAGGCCGAATCAATCCGTTGATCTCGCCAGGCAGTTCAATTCCTGTGCGCTCGCCGAATCCGAAGCGTCGAATGTATTCGTAAAACTTTTGGTCGCCCACAGTGAGGGCGAGTTTGGCCGCTCCGATGTTGCTCGATTTGATGAGAATCTCGCGGACACTTAAATTCGAAAACGCGCGATGATCGTGCAGAGCGGTTCCGCCGAAATTCCAGAGACCATTCTCACAAAAAATCGACGAATCAGGCCCCACCTTGCGTTCATTGAGAGCGGCGGCGGCGGCAACGATCTTAAAGGTGGAGCCCGGCTCCATCATGTCGATGATGGCCCGGTTTTTCATCTGATCAGGCCGGGCCTCCGAACGGAGGTTCAAATCAAAATGCGGCCGATTCGCCATCGCCAGTATTTCGCCTGTCTGCGGCCGCATCAGAATAATGGTGGCTTTTTGCGGTGAATATTGCGCCATCGCGGCGTCGATTTCATTCTCCACGATGTTCTGCAGACCAAGATCGACGGTCAGATGGACTTGGTAACCATCGCGCGGAGCGCGCTCTTGCCCCCGGTAGGGTACGATCTCCTGGCCGGCTCGGTTGTGCTCGATGAAGCGATAACCGTCCTGCCCGTGAAGGTACTCCTCCATCGAGGCTTCCACACCTTGGATGCCGTGATGATCAAAGTCGGTGAATCCGATGACATGACAAAGCATGGAACCATTTGGGTAGATGCGCGCGGCGTCGTGCTCGAAATAAATTCCGCGCAAATTGCCTGCGCGAAGTTTCTGACGCAGCGCGTTTGCCGTGGCCGCGGGCACTTCCCGCTTGATCACAATGTAACGGCGTTCGCCGTCTAATTTTTCCGCGACCTCCCCGGACGGGATGCAAAGTTCGTGGCTTACGAGAGCAACGATCGCTTGTCGGTTGTTAAAATGCGTTGCATCGGCGACCACGGTTTCCACAGGAACGTTGTGCGCGAGGACTTCGTTGTTCGCATCGAGAATCATGCCTCGCTCTGCGTGGATGATTTGCTTGTAAACGTGTTTTTCAGCTGCGAGCCCGGCGTATTCATCGTGCTTTATTGCCTGCAGATAAATCAAACGAAACGAAAAGATGCTGAAGAGCCCGATAAAAACAGTGCACACCAGCACGCAACGACTTCGGCTATTTGGATTCATTTTGCGGCGGAGGGATTGACTACGGGTTGGATCGCGTCTTCGTCTGCTGACCGGGGAGGAATAATCAGCCGCACGATGTTTGCCTCTGAAATGGGGACCATTTTCAGGTAGCCTTCTTTCAATCGGCGTTGTAACGCCGAGCGCGAGGTCAAAGCCGCGATTTGCGCGCTCGCTATGTCATTTTGAGTGCGCAGACTAATAAGCTCGTTCTCGACTGCCTTCCTGCGCTCGCCCAAGTGGTAGAGTTGCAGCGTCAAATAAACGTAGCTTAATCCAGCGAGTGCCAGAAATGCAGTCATCACAATCCAGCGCGCAAGCGAGGCCGCGTTTACTGCATTGTGGTTTCTTCGGCGTGAGCGCTTCATTTAAATCTTCTCGGCTACGCGCAACTTTGCGCTCCGCGAGCGCGGATTTGCACGCTGTTCGTCATCGCTCGGCTCCACCGGTTTCGGCGTAACCAATTCAAGATCGTAATCGGGATTGCGCCGCGGCTCGGGCCACTCCGGCTTGTCGAGCCATTCCTGGCTGTGATCGCGAAAAAAGTTTTTCACGATCCGATCCTCCAGCGAGTGAAAAGTGATCACGGCAATGCGCCCGCCGGGTGCGAGTCGCACAGTTAAAACGCGCAAGCCCTCTTCGAGCGCGCCAAGCTCATCGTTCACTTCCATCCGCAGCGATTGAAACACCTGCGTGGCTGGATGATGACGTCCATGCCGCCCGACCAACTTTTCGATCGCCCGCGCCAGCGGCAGCGTTTCGCGAAAGGGCGAAGTCCTGCGCATCTTCACGATCAAGCTTGCGATCCTGCGCGCGGCCGGTTCCTCACCGAGTTCACGAAACAGGCGAGTCAATTCCTCTTCGCCGTACTCGTTTACAATCTTGGCAGCAGTCAGCTTGGTCCGCGGATCCATGCGCATGTCGAGCGGACCGTTTCGAACGAAGCTGAAACCGCGCTGAGCATTTTCGAGTTGGCGGGACGAAACACCAAGATCAAGGAGCGCGCCGCCGATGTTACCAAGGCCAAGCTCGTCGAGAACACTGGCTGCGTGCCGGAAATTCGCCTGCCGCACAATAAGACGCCGGCCGAAATGTGCCAGTCGCTCGCTCACATGCCGGACTGCGTCGGGATCCTGATCTAGGGCCAAAACGTCGGCGCCACTTTCCAAAAGCGCTTCGGTATGGCCGCCACCACCGCAGGTCCCATCTACGATGAGAAAACCCGGTTTCGGCTTTAGCAGCCCCAAAACTTCCCTCAGCAACACTGGACGGTGGTACGCGAAATCCTCGATCGCATGCGGCTCCTCTTCGTCAGCCCGCGGATCAAGAGCGAGCCAGAGAGCTCGCTCAATCCAGCCTGTATTGATAACGTCCTGACGAAGCATCGGCTTATAATCCAATTACACCTGCCACGTGCTGATAAGTGGGCGTTTCTTCTTCGTGCGCTCGTTTCCAGCGTTGCAAATTCCAAATCTCAAAACGGCCCCGATTTCCCACGAGAGCCACTTCACCTTTCAATCCAAGCTTTCGGCAAAGGTCCTCCGGCAATACCAAGCGCCCTTGTCGGTCCGCGCCTGCGTGCTGCGCGCGGGAATGCAGTTGGCGCAAAAAAACGCGGCGATCACGCGCGGAAACGCTCTGGTTTGTTTCCGCAACGGAACTCATCTTCGCAAACTCCTTCGGCGACATCACGAGGAGAAATTGATGCGTCGCCTCCGGCAGAAGAATGAATTCCTCAGGACGATCGCGACGCCAGCGAGAGGGAATCGTGATTCGATTCTTGTCATCGATGGAATGCCGGAATTCTCCGGCATAGAAGCGTTCGGATGGGGAATCGGCGTCCATTGATCGGAGTGGCGCAATCGTCCATTTTGCTCCACTTGACTCCACTTTTAACCACCTCCGCGACTGGTGGTCAATAAAAATTTTCAGCATATTGCACCCCGCCGCCTTCACCGTAAGCTCCTCGGGTCATGAAATTTTTCCCGCTCGGCCTGGCGATCCCCTGCGCTTTCTTCGTCTGCGGCGACACAATCGGATTCGGACAGTCTCCGGAGCAAGCTCGCAGTGACGCTGTGCGGGTAACCGTATCGATGCACCCGGACGGCTCACGCACGGTTTACAACTTCGATCCGCCGCAGCACAAGGCGGTGGCGACGACCACCGATGTGGACGGCAAACTTCGCGAGACAATTCATTATGAACTGGATGACGCGGGGCGTTTCTCCAGCGCTGAAATTGCCGGGCCGGACGGGCGCCTTCGGCTCAAGAGCCGCTACAAGTACGACGACGCGGGGCGCATCCTTGAGGAAACCCAAAGCGCAGCAGACGGCACTCTTCAGCACAAGATCGTTTACAACTACGATTCATCCGGGAAGCAGACCGGCTATTCCGTCTTCGATGCATCCGGCAAGCTGGTGAGCCGCACGAGCGCGGCTGCCGAGCGCCCGTCTCCCTCGCCGAAACCGCGCGGGAAAAACCGACGATAAGTAGTCCCGTTTGAGTATTGCGTGGCAGAGTGTGCATTCGGTTGTTGGCTTGCGACAGTCGAGAAAGAGCGTTACAAAACCGGCGTGATCGATTACATCCAAAAGGGCGGATTGCTAATGTGGCCAATCCTGGGCTGCAGCATCATCGCGATCGCTGTCTTTGCCGAGCGCCTCTTTTACTTGCACCGCGCTACGATTCACGTAGGCGAATTCCTGAAGGGGCTGTCGAATCTGATTCGTCGCCGCAATTTCGCTGAGGCGCTGCATGAATCAGCCGGAACGCCGGGGCCGGTGGCGCGGGTGATTCACGCCGCGATCATCCGACACGATGCGCCCCGGGCGGAATTGCGCGATATCGTGCAGGAAGCCGCCCAGCTTGAAGTACCAAAACTGGAGCGGTTCCTTGCCGTGCTCGCTACGATCGCCTTCCTGACGCCGTTGCTCGGATTGCTCGGGACCGTCGCAGGGATGATCGATGCCTTCGCGACGATCGCTTCAAGCGGCGGTTATGCGACAGTGACTCAGCTTTCCAGCGGCGTGTACAAGAGTTTGCTGACTACGGCGGCGGGCCTAGTCGTAGCGACACCGACTTTTGTCGCATACAGCTATCTCTCTTCGCGCGTGAACACGATGCTTCATGATATGGAACGTGCAGGGATTGAGATCGTCCACATGTTAACTGAAAGCCGTCCGATCAGCGGCATCATCAGCTTTCAACAACCCGAAGAGATTGCGCGCGAGGTTGAAGCACGTCAGGACCTGTAACCACGAAGGGACACGAATGAACACTAATGTTTTCCCATCCAAGTTTTGTCGTCGTTGGGTCATTGGCATCTTCCGTTCTGGGCTCGGCCAAGACGGCTCATTCGGATTTCGTTATATCTAACCAATTCGTCTATTAGTGTTTATTCGTGGTTAGTTTCACGTTATGAAACTCAGCCGGACAGTAAATTATAACTTTGGCTGGCTTGTCCTTATCGGGCTGGTGGACGTCGCCTTTCTGCTTGTTTTCTTCCTGTCGCTAAGCTCGGATTTCATTCTCCAACAAGGTGTCTCGGTTTCGATGCCGTTCTCGCGCTTTACGCTCGGTCCGCAAACCAGCCGGCAAATCATCAGCATCACCGGCGGCGCGGTCCCGGCCATTTATTTCCAGGACCAGCGAGTCACCATGGAGCAACTCGGGCCATTACTGGATGCAGCTAAGCGCAGGGACGAATCGATTATCATCAAGGCGGACCGTTCCACGTCCTACGAAACGGTTGCCGAAGTAGCAAACGCTGCGCTTGAACACGGCATCACTTCCGTCGCGCTGGCTGCGACGCCGCCGCGATGAATAAGGTTATTTCGCAGAGCGCAGCCGAATCGCTGATGTTCAACTGGGATTCGCCTCCTGGCGAAAAACTGGCGATTACAATTTTTCTGGCGCTGTCCTTGGTCGCGCATGCCCTCTGTTTTTACATTTTCCAAATTGTTTATCCCCCAACAGTCGCGCTTCTGCCGCCGCCAGCCCGCGTCACGTTGATCACGCCCACCTCCGAAGAAGGTCGCACGCTGCTTCGCTGGATCGATGCGGAAGACCCCGCGCTTGCTTTCGCAACCCGTCGTCCGCAGGAAACAACGCTGCGTGCGCTGCCAAAGGCTGAGCATGTGCCGTCCTATTCCGCGATCGAGCCGACTTTGAAGAATATTCCATCGCTGGAGCGCGATCTGCGAATCCCGAGTTGCCAGCCACCGGGCGCGGTACAGTTTGCCCAGCACAAAACCGCCCGCGCGCTGCCCAATGCCAAAACGTCTGTCTCTTTTTCAAATGAGCTGAAGGTTTTTCGCGCTCCGATCTTGCCAGAGCCGGCTTTTGTCGCATCCAACGAAGAGATGCCTGAAACGATTCGGTTCCGGGTGGCCGTGAGCAAGCTTGGAGAAGTTCGCTATTGTTTTCCAATTAATTCATCAGATGATCCTGCGCTGGACGAGCAAGCCCGTTTGTACGTTACGCATTGCCGTTTTCCCCAAAACACCGCAAACGCTGGCAAAGCCGACTCATTTCTGGCTTGGGGCACTGCAACAATTGTATGGGGCAATGACATCGCGCGCCCCCAGCCGGCACGAGCAGCCAGCATTACTCCGTGATTCGCGTTAGTCTTGCTACTCTAGTCACGATTTATCTGCTGCTTTTTCTTGCGGCAGTTTTCCTCTTCTGGATAGTTGGAGAATGGAATCGGAGGCGGCGGGAGCGACAGGCTCTCGAGCACCGGTTGCGCTGCGTGATTTGCGCGTTCGAATTTGAGGATCGAACCGACGCGCTGCTTCCCCGGTGCCCGCATTGCGGAAGTTTAAACGAACGATTCAAGATGGAGCAGATTTAAAATGGGAATGTGGATAGGCCGAAATCGCAAGGCGCGTGTGACCTATGGGTTCGATGAAATCGCACTGGTACCCGGGCGCGTGACGATCAATCCCAATGAAGTCGATATCACGTTCCGTTTGCCCCGCAAAGACGCAGAGCCACTGGAATTGAAAATTCCCATTCTCGCGAGCGCGATGGATGGAGTCGTCGATGTGCGCTTCGCCATTGCCATGAACAAGTTGGGCGGACTGGCCGTTCTGAATCTCGAAGGAGTGCAAACGCGCTACAAAAACCCACAGGAAGTGCTGCAAAAAATCGTCGATGCAAATAAATCCGACATCACTGCGCTGCTGCAACGGATTTACCAGGAACCGATTCAGGAGGATCTAATCGCGGCCCGTGTGCGCCAGATCAAAGATGGCGGTGTATTGGCTGCGGTCAGTTCCATTCCTCAGCGTGCCACGGAATTTGGCAGGATCGCGCAAGAGGCGGGCGCGGATGTTTTCGTAGTGCAAAGCACGGTTTCCACCGTGCGGCATATTTCATCGGAATATAAGTCGCTTGATCTGGAAAAGTTTTGCCGGGACATGCGGATTCCGGTCATTGTTGGAAACACCGTCGGCTACGATGTGACTCTCGAGATCATGGAGTGCGGGCCGGCTGCGGTTTTGGTCGGTGTCGGCCCCGGGGCGGCTTGCACGTCACGCGGCGTGCTTGGGCTTGGTGTTCCCCAAGTCACCGCAACGGTCGATTGCGCCGCGGCGCGCGACGCGTACTTCAAGAAATCATATCGCTACGTCCCAATCATCACGGATGGCGGGATGAGCAGAGGCGGCGACGTGTGCAAGGCGCTCGCGTGCGGCGCGGACGCCGTCATGGTAGGCAGCGCATTCGCCAAAGCGCACGAAGCGCCTGGGCGCGGCTACCATTGGGGCATGGCGACTCCACACGCAAATCTACCGCGAGGTACCCGCATCAGGGTGGGTGCTACCGGGTCTCTGAAACAAATACTGTTTGGTCCGGCAGAAGTTGACGACGGCAGCCAAAATCTGGTCGGCGCCATCACTACCTGCATGGGCAACGTCGGCGCTCGCAGTATTGCCGAATTTCAGCAAACGGAGATTATCATCGCGCCATCGATCAAGACTGAAGGAAAACTCTTCCAAACCGTTCAAAGCGTCGGAATGGGAACGAGCTAAATTTATTTAGCGATTCAGTGATTCAGTGATTTAGCGATTGACCTTGCGCTACATCGTTGAACCGTTCCACGCTAAATCACTAAATCGCTAAAATCGCTAAATGAACTCCGATCGCAGAGTCGTAATCACCGGTCTCGGCGCAATCACGCCGCTTGGCAACGACGTCGAGACGTTTTGGTCGAATCTTAAGAACGGAGTCAGCGGCATTCGTGCAATCGATGCATTCGATACGACCGCGTACGACTGCAAAATCGGTGGACAAGTTCTCGATTTCGATCCGAAGCCGTTTTTCAAAAATCCGAAGGACGTCCGCCGCACCGATCGATTTACGCAGCTTGCAATGGCGGCAGCGAAAATGGCGATTGAGGACAGTGGGATTGACGTAGTGAACCTGAAGCATCGGGACCGTTTTGGCGTGATCGTTAGCACCGGAATCGGCGGACTCAAAACTCTCCAGGATCAACTGACGATCCTGCTGACGAAAGGACCCTCGCGAAATTCGCCCTTCACGATTCCGATGCTGATCAGCAACATGGCAAGCGGCGTCATCTCGATGGAGTTTAACCTGCACGGCCCGAATTTGTGTATCGTCACCGCCTGCGCGACATCGAATAACGCCATCGGTGAATCCTGGCGGATCATCAAATTTGGCGATGCCGACGTCTTCCTCGCCGGCGGCTCGGAGGCGTCGATCGTCGAAATCGGTCTTGCGGGATTTTCAGCCATGAAAGCGCTCAGCACCTGCAACGACGAACCCGAGCGCGCCTCACGACCATTCGATCGCGATCGCGACGGTTTTGTGATGAGCGAAGGCGCAGGCGTGGTGGTGGTGGAGGAATTGGAACACGCCAAGGCGCGCGGCGCGAAGATTTACTGTGAACTAACAGGATACGGCCTTTCTGCCGATGCCTATCACATGACTGCGCCCCCGCCAGATGCTGAAGGCGCAGCACGCGCCATGCAGTTGGCCCTGGAACACGCCCATATCTCTCCCGAGCAAGTCGATTATATCAACGCGCATGCTACTTCCACAGGCATCGGCGATGTTTCCGAGACGCGCGCGATCAAACACGTGTTCGGCGAGCATGCGTACAAAGTACCGATCAGCTCGACCAAATCGATGACTGGCCACTTGTTAGGCGGTGCAGGTGCAGTAGAAATGGCAGCATGCGCGCTCGCCATTCGCGATGGCGTAATTCCGCCTACGATCAATCTCGAAAATCCGGGGGACGAATGCGACCTCGATTACACGCCAAACTCCGCCCGCGAAAAGAAAGTGCGCGTCGCTCTGAACAACTCTTTCGGTTTCGGGGGGCACAATGCCACCCTGGTCGCCACCGCATTTGAAAAGTAGCGCGGTGCCTTTGACTATTCACCAGCCACAGTCACTATTTCCTCGCGAACGCTTTCGAAGTTCGCTACGCGCGGGCATAGCTTAATGGTAAAGTTCCAGCCTTCCAAGCTGGCCATGCGGGTTCGATTCCCGTTGCCCGCTCATCTCTTTTTCCCTCGTAAAGTCTTCTCTTTCCGATGAAACGTCCCGGTTATGGTGGCCCGGGTGCCGCCCCCGGGTAGAGCCGCGAACGTAGTTTCTGTGAGAATAGTTCCATCGGTTGCGGGGATCTGGCTGACCGGCGGAGGCGGCAGATAGACCAAGACCGAGTAGAAGACTCGTAACCAGTATGTTTGTTTTCATGTTGCGCCTTTCGTTGGTGATTCCAGATCTTAACGAGATCGGAAGTTCCCTTTAGCGCCAAGCTGCGACGCGATGCGAGTAAAAGCTTTAGCACTCTTGCAATCACCTGCGTGATTCCCGTTGCGCGCTATTTAACGGAAGCTGACCGAAGCCGCGCGAGCACGAGCTCGTAAGAATTACCGCCCATAGCCGCCAATCCGTTTCCGTCGCGGCATCTGCCTTGTCTACGTGACCTTCGCCGGGTATGATTCGGTAGATGAACAAAGTTGAGATCACGTTGACGGTGAAAGCCGACGAGGAAGGTGGATTCGTTGCCAGCTGGGACGACCCGCGCGGCGGCGGCATCACGACTCAAGGCGATGATCTGCGTGAATTGCAAGAGATGGTGCGCGACGCCGTCGAAGGCTATTTTCGAGCCGCCGGCACGACACCGCCGCGCAACGTTCGACTGCATTTCGTGGAAGACCCAGCGTTGTCCATCGCGTGAAGCTGCCGAGCGACATCGACGGCGAGAAAGCCGTCAGAGCATTGCATCGACTTGGCTTTGCGTCCGATCATCAAACCGGCTCGCACCATGTCATGCGCGGGCCGGACGGAAGAATCGTCGTTGTACCGATGCACCGGGTTATCAAGCGCGGCACGCTTCGCAATCTGATTCGGCAAGCAGGCGTCAGCGTGGAGCAGTTTGTTGACGCTCTTTAGGCAGGCCGCAGATTGCGAATCCTGCTCGATTCCCTTTGCCCGTGCTTTTCTTTCCCTCGGACCTGTCGTGCCAACCGAAGCGGCGCTATTCGTTTTTAAATTTACGACGGCTTTGATTTTTCCAATCCTGGCGGCCACCATTTCCCCCTGATGGAGAGCCGGCGTTCCACGATCTTTTCGCTGATCCTCTTACTGGCAGTCGCGCTGGCTATGTTTGGCGATCTTTTGTTTGCCGGCGGCACGCGCGTGCTTGGACATCCGGGCAGCGATATGTTCTTACAATACTTCGCATGGCGCGAATTCGGTTTCCGCGAATTGGCGAAGGGAAATCTGGCGTTGTGGAACCCACATATCTTTAGCGGAGCGCCATATTTAGGTGGCATGCAAGGAGCGCTGCTTTATCCGCCGAATTGGCTCTTCCTGGTTTTGCCCACGCCTGTCGCGATCAACTGGACAGTGGCGCTGCATGTCTTCGCCATTGGCGCCTTCATGTTTTTTTGGATGAAACAACGGGGTCTCTCCGCTGCGGCCAGTTTTTTTGCCGGCACACTGGTTATGTTCTGCGGCGCCTTTTTCCCACACGTGTTTGCCGGGCATTTACCTCAGCTGAGTGCAATGACGTGGTCGCCGCTGATTTTTTGTTCGATCGACGCGGTTTTCAGAACTCAGAGTGTTCGTTGGTCGTTGCTCGGGATGTTCGCTATCGCCATGCAGACGTTGGCGGGATTTCCGCAGTACGTCTTCGACACCGCAATCATTGCCGGGCTTTACGCTGCATTGCGATTGATCGGCCATTGGAATTGGCGCGTCGCAGTGGCCTTGTTGAGCATCTATCTGGGCGGCGCTCTTCTTGCAGCCGTGCAATTGCTGCCCGCCATCCAGACAACGCGCGAGACCACACGCGGGTTCAGGCTGCCTTTTCAATTTGCCTCTATGCTCTCCCTTCCGCCGGAGAATTTTGTGACGCTGCTCGCACCGGATTTTTTCGGACAAATGGCGAAATACTGGGGGCGCTGGTATTTGTGGGAAACATCACTTTTCATTGGCGTAGCCGGCTTGGTGTTCGCGATCTACGCGACGGTTCGGTGCGAACGCGGAACGAAATGGCGCCCGCTGATTGTCATTTTCGTCGCGTTTTTATTGGCCCTTGGCGCGTACACGCCGCTGTTCGGTTTTCTTTATACCTGGGTGCCCGGCTTCGATCGCTTCCGCAGTATTTCGAAGTTTAGCTTTCTAGCGTCGTTGTTTCTTTGTTTGCTTGCGGCCAGCGGACTCGACCGGTTGTTCCGACAAAAGAGAATCGAGACTCCATTTATCGCTGCCGTTTTCGCTGGTGCCGCGGCCTTGGGCGTCGCCGGATGGTGGACCGCAAGCACTGGGTCTTGGCCGGAACTGATGAACGCAAGTCGCGTCAGTGGCCAATCGTACTTGTTCCCTCAACTCTACTCGGACCCGGAATTTATTGCCCAATCGCAGCATCTCGCGGCGATGTCGCTGTTTATTGCTGCTGGAATTTGCGCGCTCCTTGGCATCATCTTGGCCTTCGCCGGGCGAGAGCCGCGTGCGCTCTTTGGCGTGATCGTTTTGGGCGTGGTCGAAATGTTTGTTTTCGCGCACGGCGCGCGTGCCACGTTTGACAGCACTACCATCGTGAATCCAGATGAAAAGCGCCTTCTCGAGGAGCACGCTGGCGATTACCGGATCATGAATGTCGCGAACCCGAACAGCGCGATGTTGCTCGGCGCACAAGACATGTGGGGGTACGAAGCGACTGTGGTGCGGCGCTACGCCGAGTTCATGACTTGGAGCCAGGGCGGTGATCCCGACCAGGCGATGTCGTATGTGAAATTCGTCCGCTACGATCCACTCTTCGCGATGCTGCGTCTGCGCTATGCCTTGGGAAAACATGGAAATGAATTGGAAATCGGCGACGCGCCCGAACCGCCTTTGTCTCGCCTCCACTTGATTTCCAATTACCGCGTCCTTTCGGATCGGAACGCAATTTTTGATGCGTTGCGCTCGGCTACATTTGATTCCGCGCGCGAAGTAATTTTGGAATCGAAGCCGGAACCGAAGCCCTTGCCAGCGGAAAGCGCCGGCACAGCGCGAATTGTTGCCGCTTCAACCGACGCACTGGAAATTGAAGCTGAAGTCGAACAACCGGCCATCTTGCTGATCACGGATACATTCACGCCATCGTGGCGAGCTGTTGCCCTGCCCGGGAGCGTTCAGACAAATTACAAATTGCTGCCGGCAAATTACATCTTGCGAGCGGTGCCGCTGCTGGCCGGTCATCATCATTTACGCGTCGAGTACGCCCGCGATGCGCTTGCAATTGGCAAGTGGATTTCAATTCTCGCCACGCTCGCATTTCTCGCGGCCCTTGGCAGATGCGCTACATTTGATCGCCGCTATTGGTCGGGCGCGATCAGTTCGCGATTGCGCCAGGTGAAGCCCAGCCCAGAGTAAATCGTCAGCGCCACCGTAATCCACACCAGCACCGGACCGGCTTCGCCCCAGGCCCGCGCCCACCATGTAGATGTTTCATTGGCATAGCGCAGTTCGGCGATCGAAAGGAGCGCGAGAAAGAAAATAATAGTGATCATTTGCCACGAAGTTTTCTGTTTGCCGAGACTTTCCGCCGGAAGAATCCGCCCCCTGGCGGTGGCCATTAAGCGCAGACCCGTGATGAGAAAATCTCGCGCCACGACTGTCGTGGCTGCCCATGCCGGCACAGCTTTAAGAGGCACGAGGGAAATGAATGCCGCCGCCACCATGATCTTGTCTACGAGCGGGTCCATTAACTTGCCAAAATTAGTGATCAGTCCGTAGCGCCGGGCGATCTCTCCGTCGATAAAATCAGTCAATCCGGCAATGACGAAAATCATCAGCGCGGCGGTGCGCGCATAATGCCAGGAGGAATTGAGCGCAATCACAAAAAGCACCGTCAGCGCTAGCCGGCTTAGAGTAATCCGATTCGCCCAGTTCATACTGCTGTAGCCGGGATCGGTGATCCCGGGCCCGATCCGGCGTCACCGACGCCGGCTACTACGCTTGCTTTGAATTTTGGACGTTTCCAAATCGGCACCTTCTTTTTCAACTCGGTCACGATCCATTGGCTCGCGCGAAACGCTTGTTCCCGATGCGAACTGGTCGCGCGCAAAAAAAGCGACGTTTCCCCAACGGCGATAAATCCGATTCGGTGATGAATGACAAGAAGCTGAAGTCGAAATTTCTCCGCGGCCTGCTCGGCAATTCGTCCCAACTGATATTCCGCCATTTCCCGATGCGCTTCATAGTCGATTCCTTCGATTTCGCGTCCATCTTCAAGTCTCCGCACCACGCCCCAAAAATCGACCGTTGCTCCTGAATCACCATGATGGTTTTGAGGCGGCGCCTCAAGCGGCGCTTCAGTCAGTAAAACTTCACAAACGAAATTTGCCATACGTTGAAAGTGCTCGTTACAGTGATGTCTTCTCCGAAGTCGTGAGAAAAGAAGATACTAAAATGGCAACCAATCAATGTGATATTGGCCTGATCGGCCTGGGGGTGATGGGCGAAAACCTCGTGCTCAACATGGAATCGAAAGGATTTTTGGTCGCGGTGTTTAATCGCACCACCGAAGTTACCGAAAAATTCGCCTCTGGCCGCGCCCACGGAAAAAACATTCAGCCGACGCGCACGATGGAAGAATTCGTCGCGGCGCTTAAGAAACCGCGCATAGCGATGATGATGGTCAAAGCGGGTGCACCTGTGGACGCCGTGATCAATCAACTCGCGCCGCTGCTCGAAAAAGGCGATGTTATTATCGACGGAGGAAATTCGCTGTTCACCGACACGCAGCGTCGCGACAAAGAATTAGAGGGCAAAGGAATTCATTTTGTCGGCATGGGCGTTTCCGGCGGCGAAGAAGGCGCGCTCAAAGGCCCTTCGCTCATGCCGGGCGGGTCGCGTGAGTCATGGGAAATTATCGCGCCGATTTTTCGCAAGATCGCTGCGCAAGTGGATGGCGAACCGTGTTGCCGATACATGGGACCGGACGGCGCCGGGCACTACGTCAAGATGGTGCACAACGGCATCGAGTACGGCGACATCCAGTTGATCTGCGAATCGTACGCCATTCTTAAGGGCGTCGTGGAGATGGACGCTGCGCAACTTGCTGAAGTTTTTGCAGAATGGAACAGAGGCGAGCTCGAGAGCTATCTCATCGAAATCACATCGCAGATTTTTCGAAAGATCGATCCCGAGACCGGTAAGCCGCTCGTCGACATGATTCTCGATAAAGCCGGTCAAAAAGGCACCGGCATCTGGACACTTCAAGCTGCGATCCGCCAATCCGTCGTCATTTCCACAATCAACGCGGCAGTCGAAGCGCGCGTTGTCTCGTCAAGGAAAGATGAAC
>WNGA01000822.1_pt1 | contig 47436 bp, 49 predicted proteins | sample 5400061 | NCBI WGS metagenome assembly WNGA01 (sample SAMN13153366, study PRJNA577476) | soil metagenome | isolation source: 100 cm soil or saprolite under grassland replicate 2 | place: USA:California | collected 2016-06-15
GGACGGCGGGGTCGATCGGCCCGGGCGGGCTGCCGTAGCGGCCCTCGATCAGGTCGCGCAGCTCGTCGACGACGGTCTGGTAGCGGGCGGCTGAGAGCACGTGCAGGAGCGCCTGCGAGGCGAGGATCTGGCCGATCGGTGCGGCGAGCGGGGGCCAGCCGACCTCCTCGCGGATCCCGGCGAGCTCGTTGAGCACCTCGTCGAGGCGGTCGCCCGACGCGTGTGCCCGGAGGTGCACGTCGAGAGCCGCGACCAGGCCGGGCGGGACGCGGTGCTCTGCCGCCCGCACTGCCACCCGGGGCGCGACCGGGGTGACCGGCTCGTCGCCGATGTGCTCGTCGACGAGCTCGGAGGCGCGCCAGAGCGCGTCCACGTCGACGCCGGTGTCGAGGCCGAGGCCCGCAAGCGCCGTTGCCATCGCCTCGCCGGAGACGCGGTGCACCGTCAGCGCGACGGGGTAGACGGCGCAGGCGATCAGGTCGGCCCCGGCGCGGACGGCCTCGAGGCCGGCTGCCATCGCGTTGCCCGCGGCGCCCTGGCAGTAGAGGCCGACGGGGAGGCCGCTCTTCTCGGCGAGAGTCGAGGCGAGCTCCTGCGCCTGCTGGGGCTGAAGCGAGCTCGACGGGTCGTGCACCAGGACACGCGATGCCCCGAGCTCCGGGAGCTTTCGGGCCTGCTCGACCAGCGCGTCGATCTCGCCCGTGTAGCCGGAGCCGTAGACCAGGCCGGCGTCGAACTCCTTGCCGGCGGCGTTGATCGCCTCGCCCGCCTCGCGCAGGTTCTCGACGTCGTTCAACGGATCGTGGAGGCGGAAGACCTCGATCCCGCTTTCGGCGGCGGAGGCGACGAAACGGCGGACGAAGTCACCTCCGACCGGGCGCGAACCGACGAGGAAACGGCCGCGGAGAGCCATCGCAAGCGGGGTCTTGGTGCGGTTGTTGAGCGACCGGATCCGCTCCCACGGGCTCTCGACGCCGCGCCGCACCGCCGTGTCGAAGACGCCCCCGCCGGAGACCTCGAGGTAAGCGAAGCCGGCCCCGTCCAGGATCTCTGCGAGCCGCAGCAGCTCCGCTGTCGGCATCCGCCCGGCAAGGGGCTCCTGACCGAGCAGCCGGATGGTCGTGTCGACGAGCACGGGCACGGCGGGGAGCCTAGCGCCGCGGGGAGGTCTGCGAAGAGCGGCCTCGTGGGGCTGCTTGCGTCTCGACGAGCGTCCGGCGCGTCTCCTCTGCCCAGTCGAGCGTCGCTCTGGCACGCGCGATCCCGTGCCGCAGCGCGATCCGCGCATGGACGGGGTCGGTCGGGCCCAGACCTCGTTCCAGCTCCTCGAACGCGGCGAGGCGACGCTCGATCAGCCGCTGGTAGGCCTCGAGCTGGCGAAGGCCTGCCTCAGGGGGTGCCGCCCAGGCGAAGAAGAGCTTGAGCAGGAACACGCCGATCCCGCCCGCCGGCTCGTCGTCGACGTGTTCGACCCACGACCGGAGTGCGAGTCGGCCCTTACCGGTGATGCGGTACAGCTCCTTGTCGGGACGGTCGAGCTGCTCGACCGCGCGACTCGTCGCGTAGCCGGCGGCGACGAGCCGGGGCAGCACCTTGTAGATCTGACTGCGTGACGGCGCCCATATGTATGCGGTGCTCTTGGCCGCCGTCCGCGCGAGGTCGTAGCCCGAGGTCTCGCCGAAGGCAAGCAGGCCGAGGACGGCGTGCTCGGTGGTGGTCGGTGCGCTGACGGGGGCCACGATCGCATGAATCCGCGCTCAGGACCGGCTGCCGTGCCTGACGAGGAAGGCGGCGAGCGTACGCTCGAACCGGGACCAGGGGCCTCCGCTACCGACGCCGACGAGCAGGTCCCAACCGTGCCCCGCGCTCGCCGGTAACACGATCAACCGCTTTCGGGACGATCCGAGACGCCGGAAGAGGGCGCGTTCGTCCGGGAGGGGGATGTAGCCGTCGTCCCGGGCGAGCGCGAGCAGGACGGGGATGTGGACGCCGGCGGCTGCCTTCGAGGCCGTGAGCGGCCGGCCCTCCCCACCGATCGGAGCCCCGATCTCGTCTCCGGAAAGATCAGCGACGGCCGAGATCTCCTCGAGCCTGGCCGCAGCGACAAGCGCGACCGAGCCGCCGTACGAGGCCCCGACCAGCTCGATCGAGCTGCAGCCTCTGCCGGGGAGCTCGTCGACCGCGGGCTGCCACGTCGGCGACGAGATCGTCGCGGCGGCTGCTCGGGCAGTCTGAGAGGCCGTAGCAGCGAAGGTCGAAGATCAGGACGCGGAAACCACGAGCAGCCAGGCGGGCCGCGTACGGCCACCAGCCGCAGAGGACGCGCACCCCGGCCTCGTGGACGAGCACCACACCGCGCTCTCCGCTGCCCACGATCGCGCCGTCGAGGCGCACGCCGTCCGCGGTGCGTCGACCATATGAATGCCGAACACTGCACTGGCGCGCCTAGTCTCCGTGAGACTAGCAGCCGCCGCGAGCACCCTCGCGAACGTGGCGCCTCCCGCACTGTCGCGGCAGATGCGGCGCAGGCGTTCGACGTGAGGGTGCCACGCGGCTTGCGGACCGAGAGCGTCGTCGAGATCCGCGTACGATCGGCCGGCCCTCCGACGTCGAGGCGACGCCGCCTACCAGCTTCGCCTGAAGACTCGTTAGGCGCGGGAGATGTAGCGCCCCTCGCGCGGATCGACCTTGATTCGGTCGCCCGCGTTCACGAACAGCGGCACCTGCACGACCGCTCCGGTCGCAAGCTTTGCCGGTTTCGTCACGTTCGAGACCGTGTCGCCGCGGACGCCCGGTTCCGTCTCCGCGACGGCGAGCTCGACCGAGCCGGGCAGCTGCACCCCCGCGGGACGGCCGTCGACCCAGAGCATCTGCACGGAGCTCGAAGGCTCCAGGTACGGCATCGCGTCCGAGACCGACTCGCGCGGGAGCGAGAACTGGTCGTAGGTACCCGTGTCCATGAAGACGACGTCGTCGCCGGCGTCGTAGAGGTACTGGACCTCCTTCACCTCGGTGTGGACTCGCGGAAACTTCTCGCCCGCGCGGAAGGTCTTGTCCACGACCGCGCCCGAGGCGAGGTTGCGCAGCCGCGAGCGCACGAACGCGCCGCCCTTGCCGGGCTTGACGTGCTGGAACTCGAGGATGCGCCAGACCGAGCCCTCGAGCTGGATGTGCATCCCGTTCCGGAACTGGTTCGTCGCGACGGTTTCCGCCAATGTGCTTCGAGTCTAGTCGAGGGTCACGAGCTCCTTCGTGAAGCTCGTGAGCACCTCCGGCCGGCCGTCGCGGACGATCGCGAGGTCCTCGATCCGGATCCCGCCGAGGCCCTCGAGGTAGACGCCCGGCTCGATCGTGACAACGTTTCCGGCCGCCAGGGTGTCGGCCGACTCCCGCGAAAGGCGAGGAGCCTCGTGGACGTCCATCCCGACTCCGTGGCCGAGTCCGTGGCCGAACGCCTCGCCGAGCCCGGCGTCCTCGATCCGCCTGCGCGCGGCGGCGTCCGCGGCGACCCCGGTCACCCCGGCGCACAACGCCTCGACCCCGGCGAGCTGGGCCTCTAGACAGACGGCGTAGGCCCTCCGGAGCCGGTCCGGGAGCGGCCCGGTGGCGAAGGTGCGCGTGCAGTCCGAGCAGTAGCCGTCCACCCTCGCGCCCGCGTCGACCACGACCGTCTGGCCGGGCTCGATCACCCTCTCGCCGGGGTCGGCGTGCGGCCGCGCGCTGTTCGGACCGGCAGCGACGATCGTCGCAAACGCCGGCTCGTCGGCGCCGAGCTCGTGGAAGAGTTCGTCCATGCGCCAGGCGAGGTCACGCTCGGTGCGGCCGGCGAACTTCTCGGAGGCGAGCCGTTCGTAGACCTGGTTCGTGACCTCTGTCGCCCGCCTGATCGCCTCCTGCTCGTCGTCGTCCTTTACGACCCGCAGCGCCTCGACGAGCCCGTGCCGCGGAACCAGCTCGAGCCCGCCGGCCGCGAGCGTGGCGTAGCGGGAGTACGTCAGGTCGTCGGCCTCGAAGCCGATCCGGCCCGAGAGTCGCTCCGCGAGGTCGGCGAAGAGCGATCGCTTCGTCTCCTGGAACTCGACCCCTTCGACGGCGCGTCCGGCCTCGGCGTAGCGGAAGTCGCTGAACAGGCGCAGGCGCTCGGGCTCCACGAGCAGCGCCGTATTCGAGCTCTCGAAGCCGACCAGGTAGCGAATGTTGACGCCGTTCGAGAGGAGCAGCGGCTCTTCCAGCGAGGCTCGCAGGCGGTCGGTCCGAGCGGTCACGAGCGTCCCTGCGCCAGGAACTCGAGCGCCTCGCGATAGCCGTCCGGCCCCTTGCCCAGGACCCGCGCCGCCGCCACATCCGCGATCACCGAGTGCCGCCGCCACTCCTCGCGCTCCTCGATGTTCGAGAGGTGCACCTCGACGACGGGCACCGTCAGGAGCTCGAGCGCGTCGCGGATCGCGTAGCTGTAGTGCGACCAGGCGCCGGGATTGGCGATCACGCCGCCCGCCCAGTCGAGCGCGTCGTGACACCACGCGACGTACATGCCCTCGCTGTTCGTGTGGCGACAGTCGGCGAGCAGGTCGAGCTCGCGCGCCCACTCGTAGATGCGGGTCTCGAGCTGGTTCAGGCTCAATCCGCCGTAGAGATCCGGGTCGCGCCGGTGGAGGACGTCGAGGTTGACCCCGTTGAAGACGGCCACGCGCACGGGGTGACTCTAATCGGCGATCAGCGCGTCCAGCGCCGCGCGTACCTGCTCTTCCGGCAGCTCGACGCCGGTGACCGGCCGGCCCGGCGACTCCAGCAGCACGAGCTTCGGCCGCCCGCCTCGCGCCTTCTTGTCCCTCGCCAGGGCTGCCCACGCCGCCTCGCGGTCGACCCTTGCCCGCTCCGGTCTCAGCACCTCTTCGACCGCCGTCGTCTCGACCTCCGACAGCCGCAAAGCCGCGAGCAGGCCGAGCGCGACCGCCTCCCCGTGGGCGAGACGCTCGAAGCCCCCCGCCGCCTCGAGTGCATGGGCGAAGGTGTGCCCGAGGTTGAGCACGGCCCGCTCGCCCTCCTCGTGCGGGTCGCGCAGGCATACGGCAGTCTTGTACGCACCGCAGCGCCGCACGAGCTCCCGATCGGGCAGCTCCCACCAGGGCTCGCCCGCGAGCAACCCCGTCTTGACGACCTCGGCCATCCCGGCCCGCCGCTCGCGCTCGGGCAGCGTCTCGAGCAGGCGCGGATCGATGACCGTCCGGATCGGCCAGTGGAACGCGCCCACGAGGTTCTTGCCCTCGGGCAGGTTGATCGCCGTCTTGCCGCCGATCGCCGCGTCCACCTGCCCGACGAGCGTGGTCGGCGCCGCGATCCAGGCGATCCCGCGCAGGAAGGTGGCGGCCGCGAAGCCTGCCACGTCGGTCGTGCAGCCGCCGCCGAACGCGACGAGCGCGCCGTCGCGGCCGAGCCCCAGCGCACGCCAGAGCCGCTCGACCGCGCCGAGGCTCTTCGCCTCCTCCCCCGGCCGGAGCGAGTGCACCGGTGCCTCGAGCGGCGGCCCGTGCAGACCGAGCACGGTCGAGTCGGCGACGACCTCGAGCTCGCCATCCGGCACGAGCTCCCCGAGCCGCTCGAGCGCTCCCTCCGCGACGTGCACCCCGCCCGCGGCGAGCACGACGCCGTCGGCATCGGAGGCGGTGGCGTCGGCGCACTCCTCGTACAGCGGCCGGCGCTCCTCGTAGAGCGAGCGAAAACCCTCCTCCTCGCGCGCAAGGGGGCGGTTGCCGCCGCGGGTGCGGCCCCAGGCGGTCTCCGGATCGAGGTCGAGGTGAACGGTGAGCGCGTGCTCGCGGAGAGCCCGCCGGATCTCGGGTGTTCCCACGGCGCCGCCGCCGAGCGCGATCACGGCGGGGCGGTCGTTGTCCAGGGCACCGACCGTCGCTTCCGCCTCGAGCGCGCGGAACCCGGCCTCGCCCCGCTCCTCGAATAGCTCCGCGATCACGCGCCCAGCCGACTCCTCCAGCTCGCGATCGAGATCGACCAACCGCCGACCGAGTCGCCGGGCGACCTCGGCGCCGAGCGTGGACTTGCCCACGCCCATGAAGCCGATCAGGGCGACGTGCCGGTCTAGTGCGTGCGCCACGGGATGCGCTCCACGTACGCGCGGTGGGCGGCGAGGAAATCTGCGAGCGAGTCGCCGCCGAACTTCTCGCGCGCGGCGCGGGCGAGCTCGAACGCGACCGCGGCCTCGGCCACCACGGCGAGCGCCTCGACTGCCGCGACGTCGCTGCGCTCGACCAGCGCCTCGCCGGGCTCGCCCGTCTCGAGGTCGACCGACCGCAGCGGCCGCATCAGCGTCGGCAGCGGCTTCATCGCCGCCCGCACGACCACCTCCTCGCCGTTCGAGACCCCGCCCTCGATCCCACCGGCGAAGTTCGTCTTGCGATAGAGCGTGCCGTGCTCGTCGGCCAGGATCTCGTCGTGCGCCTGTGAGCCACGCCGCTCGGCCAGCTCGAAGCCGGCGCCGATCTCGACGCCCTTCACCGCCTGAATTCCCATCAGCGCAGCGGCCAGACGCGCGTCGAGCCGCTCGTCCTTGGTCGCGTACGAGCCGAGCCCCGGCGGCACTCCCCGCGCCCGCACCTCGACGACCCCGCCGACCGTGTCGCGCTCGGCGCGCGCCTCGTCGATCCGCCGCTCGAGCTCCTCCGAGACGACGCGGCCTTCGACAGCGACGTCGACCTGCGCGAGCAGCGCCTTCGCCAGCGCACCGGCCGCCACGGCGACCGCCGTCTGCCGCGCGCTCGCGCGCTCGAGCGCGTCGCGCGCGTCGGCGAGCCCGAACTTGAGCGCGCCGGGCAGGTCGGTGTGGCCCGGCCGCGGCAGCGTGACCGGCTTCGTCCCCTTCCCCGCCGGCTCGCCCCCGGGAGGCCACGGGCTCATCCCCCATGCCCAGTTCCGGTGGTCGCGATTGCGCACGACGAGCGCGAGCGGCGTCCCCAGCGTGCGTCCGTGCCGGAGCCCGGCGAGCACCTCCACCTCGTCCTGTTCGAGCTGCTGGCGCGGACTGCGCCCGTATCCCTGCTGCCGCCGCGCGAGGTCGGCGTCGATCGCGGTCCGCTCGAGCACGAGCCCCGCCGGCAGGCCGGTGACGATCGCGACCAGCGCCGGCCCGTGCGACTCGCCCGCCGTCGTCAGGTTCAGGGTCATTGCTCTAAGCCTAGGGCCGTGCGCATCGCCTCGATCGGGGCGCCCACGCCTGTCCAGAGCTCGAAGGAGGCCGCTCCCTGGCGGACGAGCGCCTCCAGCCCATCTACGACGAGCCGGCAGCCCGCCTCATGCGCGGCGGCGACGAGATTTGTCGGCCTGCCGTCGGGGTCGTAGGCGAGATCGACGACCGCCTGCTCAGGGCGCGGCTCGACGAGCAGCTCGTCGCGGACCGGGGTCGCGTTGACGATCAGGTCGCACTCGTCCGCGACGGGCGGCCAGTCACCGCTCCGCGAGAACGTCAGCACGTCTCCCGGCAGCGTGGGCAGGAGCGCCTTCGCCGCCCCGCCGGCGCCGATCAGGCACACGCGCTCGGCCGCGATCCCGGCGACGATCTCTTTGTCCGTGTTGAACCCGAGCAGGCGGCCGTCGCCGATCACCAGCGTGTTGACCGATTCGCCCTCCGCCTCGTCGCAGAGCGCCACGACCGCCTCCTTGTGCGGGATCGTCACATTCGCCCCGGCGAAGCCGAGCGCGACCAGCCCGCGCACCGCCTCCTCCAGCCGTGCCGGCTCGACCTCGAGCGGCACGTAGGCCCAGTCGAGCGCGCGCGCCGCGAAGGCCGCGTTCTGCATCCGCGGCGAGAGCGACTCGGCGACCGGCCGGCCGAGCAGCCCGACGAGCCGGGTGGCGCCGCCGATCACGGGTAGCCGTGTGCGGCCTTGTAACGTTCGAAGGCCGAGAAGCTCGCCGTGAAGAAGTGGTGCTTCCTGTCCGGCTTGCGGACGAAGTACAGGTAGTCCACGTGCGCGGGGTGCGCGGCCGCCTGGAGCGAGGCAAGGCCGGGACTGGCGATCGGCGTGGGCGGCAGCCCGAGCCGCTTGCGGGTGTTGTACGCACTCGGGCTCTCGAGCTGCGAGCTCCGGATCGACTCCGTCGGCGGAATATCGAGCCCGTACCGAAGGGTTGCGTCGATCCCGAGCCGCATCCGCTTGTGCAGGCGGTTGTAGATCACCGCCGCCACGAGCTGGCGCTCCTCCGGAGACAGGGTCTCCTTCTCGACCATCGAGGCGATCGTGAGCACGTCGTACGGCGTCAGGTTCTTCGAGCGCGCATAGCCGAGGGCGACCTTGGCCCAGTTACGCCTGAATGCCTCGAGCTGCTCCGCCACCAGCTGCGCCGAGGTCGTGCGCGGGGTGAACTCGTAGGTCGCCGGGAAGAGAAAGCCTTCGAGCGGCAGGCGCCGCGTCCCGAAGCCGGGCTCCCTCCGCCGCCGCCGCGTGGCCGCCAGGTACCGCGCCGCGGAGAGCTTCGGGCGCCTCCCCCGCTCGCGCTCGGCGATTCTCGCCACGGCCGACACGCGGCCGGCCATCTGCTCGCGTGTGAAGCCCTCCGGGAAGACCACGCGGAAGGGCCGAGGCGGCACCGCTGCGGTCGTCGTCTTCGGCTGGTCGCTCCCCCCGCGGACGCTCCCGACTGCGAACCACGCGATCGCGAAGCCGGCCCCGAGCACCGCGAGCGCCACGAGCCGCCGCCGGTAGACGACCGAACGGGGCGTGCGCCGGGGCGGCCGCGGCCCCGGGGGCATCACTCCCGGGCGGCGCTCGACCACTCGAGGTAGCTCGACAACAGATGCGCGGCTGCGCGGGCGTCCTCCGGCGCCTCGTCCGACCCGACACGGGCGGCCAGCCCGGTGGTGAAGCGCTCGTCGAAGCTCTCGACCGGAACGTCCACCGCCGCCCGCAACGCCTCGACGAACACCTCCGTCTCCCGTGCCTGCGCCCCGTGCTCCCCGCGCAGGGTGAGCGGCAGCCCGACGACGACCCGTTCGGCTCGATGCTCCCGGACCAGCCGCGCGAGCCGCTCGAGGCCGGAGCCGCTCGAAGCGCGCTCGACAACGCCCAGCGGGCGGGCGATCGTGCCGGTGGGATCGGAGACGGCCACGCCGGTGCGGGCAGAACCGTAATCGACCGCGATCACCTTCACAGGAGCGCCCGGCGCAGAGCCTCCTCCGCCTTCGCGAGCGCGTCGCCCAGCTTCTCCGGATTCTTGCCGCCCGCACGCGCCATCGTCGGGCGTCCACCCCCGCCCCCGCCGACCTCGGCCGCGGCAGCGCGGATGACCTCGACCGCGTTCAGGCGCCCCTCGAGCGAGCGATCGAAGTTGGCAACGAGGTGCACGCGACCGTCCTCGCTCGAGCCGAGCACGACCGCGGCCGGCACGCGCTCCTGCTTGATCCGGTCCGACTGCTCGAGCAGAACGTCCACGTCCACCCCGCTGATCCGGCCGACGTAGACGTTGACGCCGCCGATCTCCTCCTCCCGGCTCGGCTCGAGCTGCACCTCGCGCGGCTTCTCCTTGCGCCCGCCCTCCTTGCGCGCGCGCTCGAGCTCGCCGCGCAGCTCGTCCGCCTCGTGCGCCCGCCCGTGCAGCAGCGCGTAGGCCTCCCCGGACGTGAGCGCCTCGATCCGCCGCGTCCCGGAGCCGATCGAGCTCTCTGAGACGATCACGAACGGCCCGATCTCGGCGGTCGCTCGCACGTGCGTCCCGCCGCAGAGCTCGCGCGAGTAGCCGTCGATCTCGACCAGCCGGACCTCGTCGCCGTACTTCTCGCCGAAGAGCATCATCGCGCCGAGCCGCCGCGCCTCGTCGATCGGGACGATGAACGCGCGCACGGGGTGGTTCTCGAACACCTTCTCGTTGACGCGTCGCTCGACCTCCGCGCGCTCCTCCGGAGTGAGCGCTTGGGGGTGGGTGAAGTCGAAGCGGAGCTTGTCCGGCTGCACCGCCGAGCCGGCCTGGCGCGCGTGTTCGCCGAGCACCTCCTGCAGGGCTCTGTGGAGCAGATGGGTCGCGGTGTGGTTCGCCATCGTCGGGAAGCGAACGGACCATGGCACCACGGCGCGAACACGAGTCCCCGCCGCGAAGCCCTCGCCCTCGAAGGTCAGCACCTGGTCGTCGCCGAGCGCCGTCGCCGCGACGAGCTCCGCCCTCGCACCGGTCTCCTCGTTCTCGATGAAGCCGGTGTCCGGGACCTGGCCGCCGCCGCCCGGGTAGAACGGCGACTGCTCGAGCTTCGCTTGGAAGCGGCCGTCGCCGAGGTCCTCGTAGGCGAGGATCGCCGTCAGGACGTCGAGCTTCTCGTACCCGACGAACTCGCTTCGCAGGTCACCGCTCAGGCGGACGTCGATCTCGGCGGCCGCGGCTCTGCGCGAGCGCTCCCGTTGCTCCGCCATCAGGCGCTCGAACCCGTCCTGGTCCACGACCAGTGCGCGTTCTCGCGCGAGCTCCTGCGTCAGCTCGAGCGGGAACCCGTAGGTGTCGTGCAGGCGGAAGGCCTCCTCGCCGGAGACCGCGCCGTCGCGGGCGACCTCCTCGAAGAGCCGCAGCCCGCGGGCGAGCGTCTCGGAGAACCGCTCCTCCTCGGCCGCCAGCACGCGGTGAACCTCGGCGCGATGCTCGGCCAGATCAGGGTACGCCTCGCCCATCTGCCCGATCACGACGGCGCTCAGGCCCGCCAGGAACGGCGACTCGAGCCCGATCCGCCCGGCCTGGAGAACCGCGCGGCGCACGATCCGGCGCATCACGTAGCCGCGCCCCTCGTTGGACGGCGCTACTCCCTCGGCCGCCAGGAACGTCATCCCGCGCCCGTGGTCGGCGAGGATCCGGTGCGCCTTCGTCGCCTGCTCGCTCTCGCCGTAGGCGACCCCGGACTGCTCCGCGATCCAGCGCATGATCGTCTGGTAGCCGTCGGTGTCATAGACCGAGTCGACGCCCTGGAGGATCCTGGCCGTGCGCTCGAGCCCCATACCGGTGTCGATGTTCTGCTTCGGGAGCGGGGTCAGCGATCCGTCCGCGTGCAGGTCGAACTCCATGAAGACGAGGTTCCAGAATTCGAGGAAGCGCTCGCACTCGCAGCCCGGGGCGCACTCGGGCCGCTGGCAGCCGACCTCCTCGCCCCAGTCGAAGAACATCTCCGTGTCGGGCCCGCACGGCCCGGGCCCGCCGACAGACCAGAAGTTGTGCGCCCGTGGCAGCCGGACGATTCGCTCCGGCGGCATTCCGATCCGCTCCCACGCCGCGACCGCGACCTCGTCCTCGTTCAGCTCGAGCTCCGGGTCGCCGGCGAAGACGCTCACCCAGATCCGGTCGAGATCGAGCTTCATGTGATCGAACATGAACTCCCAGGCAAGCTCGATCGCGCCCTCCTTGAAGTACTGCCCGAACGAGAAGTTGCCCAGCATCTCGAAGAAGGTCAGGTGGTAGCCGTCGAGCCCCACCTCGTCGATGTCGGGCGTGCGGAAGACTCTCTGCACCGTCGTCAGCAGCGGCGCCGGCGGCTCCTCGAACCCGAGGAAGTACGGCATCAGCGGTTGCATCCCGGCCGAGACGAGGAGGGTCGAGCGGTCGTCGGCGCGTGGGATCAGCGACGCCGAGGGGTGGCGCGCATGGCCCTTCGACTCGAAGAACGAGAGATACCCCTCGCGGAGCTCCGCCGTAGTGCGCATGGCTGAGATTCTACGGGCGGTGGATCTCGGCACCCGCGTCCCCGAGCTGCTCGAACAGCACCCATCCGTCCGAAGGGTGGCTCTCGCGGGCTCACGCGCGGGCGGCACGGCTACGCCGCTTTCGGACTGGGATTTCAGCGTCGAGACCGACGACCTCGCCGCCCTCTCGCAGGCGCTGCCGGAACTGACCGGGCCGCTGGATCCGCTGGCCGAGCAGTGAGACCCGCTCGGGGAGCATCCCACCTTCATGCTCATACTGCGCGGCCGACGAAGATCGACCTGATCTTCTTCCATGAGCGCACGACTCCGCGGCCCCCCTGGCAGGTGAGCGCGGAGGCACTGGTGGCGATCGACGCGCACTTCTGGGACTGGATCCTCTGGCTCGTGGCCAAGCGCGCGGGCGGTCGCGCCGAGCTCATACGCGACGAACTCGAGAAGATGCATGGGTACCTGCTGGTGCCGCTCGGCGTCCCGGCCGCGCCCGCCACGATCGAGGAGGCTGTCGACGGTTACCTGGTCGTACTCGAGGAGGCGGAGAGGCGCTTCGGCGTCATGGTGCCGAGGGCGCTGCGCGACGAGGTGCTACCGGCGCTCCCCGCTTGAGCTGCGGCCGGATCGCCGCGATAGTGGGAGCCGGGCAAGAGGGAGTGCAGATGCGGTCTGAGGGTCTCGTCGAAGGAGCTCACGGAGTGAGCGGCTTGCGTCAGTCACCGCTCGTCGGCCGCAGCGAGGAGCTCGCGTTCTGCTACGCACTCCTCTCGCGCCGGGACGGGACCGGGATCGTCGTCACGGGTGCGGCGGGGGTCGGCAAGACCCGGCTGACGACGGAGGTGCTCCAGGCCGCCGAAGAGGCGGGCTACGCGGTCGTGCGGGTGACGGCGACTGAGGCCGGACGCGCCATTCCGCTCGGCCCCTTTTCGCACCTACTCCCTGCCGACGCCGATGCGGGGCCACGCCGCTCCACCTCCTGGGCCTCGCGCGCACGGCGCTCGCCGCGGGCGAGGGCGGTCGCCCGCTCGCGCTGCTCGTCGACGATGCCCATCTCCTGGATGCAGCCTCTGCGACGCTCGTCCAGCAGCTGGCCGCCGCCAGGGAGGCGACCGTGGTCGCGACGGTGCGGACGGGCGAGTCGGTCCCGGACGCGGTCGTCGCGCTCTGGAAGGACCACGGCTGCGAGTACCTCGAGCTGCAGCCGCTGTCGGCCGAGGAGACCGGCTCGTTGGTCGAGACCATGGTCCGCGGCGAGGTCGACGGGCAGACGAAGCACCGCCTCTGGGACACTAGTCGCGGGCTCCCGCTGGTCGTACGGGAGCTCGTGCTCGACGGGCTCGAGAGGCATCTGCTCGTCGCCGACGCCGGGCTCTGGCGTTGGCGCGGCCCGCTGGAGGCCCGCGGACGGCTGCTCGAGCTGATCGGGACACGAATCGGGCGCCTCGACGATCGCGAGCGCGAGCTGCTCGACACGGTCGCGCTCGGCGAGCCGCTGAGCTGGTCGCTCCTGGAGGCGCACGAGGCCGTTGCCGCGGAAAGTCTGATTCGCCGTGGCGTGCTCACCTCCGATCGAGATGGACGCCGCTCGGAGCTTCGTCTCGCGCATCCGCTGTTCGGCGAGTCCGTCCGTGCTCACATGCCGCCCACGCGCGCCGCTGCTCTCCAGGGCCGCCTCGCAGATTCCCTCGAGGCGACGGGAATGAGGCGCTCAGGCGACCTCCTTCGCTTTGCGACCTGGCGCGTCGAATCGGGTGGCGCAGCGGCGCCCGAGTTGCTGACTCAGGCCGCGAATGTCGCCGAGTGGCTGCTCGACTCCGTGCTCGCGGAGCGGCTGGCACAAATGGCAGTCGAGGTTGGAGGCGGTCTCCCCGCCGAGCGAGCGCTGGCACGTGCGCTCACCGGTCAGGGACGGTTTGCCGAGGCCGAGGCGATCCTGAAAGTGCTCGTGCCGAGCCGGCACGGATAAAGAGCGAACCTCGGTGGCTCTCGCCCGGGCCCATAACCTCCTCGTCGGGTTCGGGCGCGGCGCGGAGGCCGAGGCTGCCGTCGTCGACGCGGCGCGGCTGGTGTCGGACGCGTCACTTCGGCGCGAGCTCGAGTTGGCCCGATGCTGGGTGCTCTCTCGTTGCGGCCGGTCGGCGCAGGCGGCACGGGCGTCTTCTGCCCTCGTCGAGGATGCCGACGCCGATCTCAAGTTTCGCCTGCGCGCCGCCGGAATCGCCGGCCATGCGCTGACGCAGGCCGGCTGCGCCGAGGACGCTCTCTCCTTGGCCGCGCGCTTGCACCCGTTCGTGGAACAGGAGGCCGACCGTGTTCCCGTCGCAGACCGGGCTCCCCTGCTTCTCGCGCAATCGAAGCGGTCCGGTTCCTCGCGCTGCTCCACGTGGGGCGCTTAGCAGAGGCAGAAACCGCTGTACACGAAGCCTATGCGCACTCCCTCGGGGAGACGACTGCGGCAACCGCCATGATGGCGCTCGGATCCGGCCTCGTCGCACTCGTCCAGGGCGACCTCCACCCGGCGTGGCGCTGGTTCCGCGAGGCCGCCGAATTGCTGCGCGAGGCCGATCCGTCCGGCTCGCTGCCCTGGGCAATGGCGCTCACCGCCCAGGCCCACGGCCAGATGGGCGACGCCGTCGGCGCCCGCGACGCCTTGGTCGCGGCCGAGAAGGTGCGACGCCCCGGTCCCTGGGTCTTCGACCCCGATCTCCTGCTCGGTCGTGCCTGGGTAGCGGCTGCGGAAGGGGCGCTCACCGAGGCACAGCAGTCGGCACTCGCCGCAGTCGATCTCGCAGAGGAGCGGGGCGCGCTCACATCCGCCTTCCTCGCAGCGCACGAGCTGGTGCGCCTCGGCGATCCGGATGGGGCGGCGCCGCGGCTGGCCCGGCTCACCGGGGAGGTGCAGGGAGCGCTCGTCGCGGCCTGCGCGGAGCACGCCCAGGCGCTCCTCGCCCGGGATGCGCGCCGGATCGAAGGCGCCGCGTCGGCGTTCACCGAGCTGGGCGCGCTTCTGTGGGCGGCCGAGGCCGAGAGCGCCGCCGCTTCTGCCCACCGCGAGGCCGGACGAGAGGCGAGCGCCCGAGCTGCCGCGGCACGAGCTGCGCTCCTGCTCGAGCGCTGCGAGGGAGCACGCACGCCCGCGCTCGGGTTTGCCGGCCCGGTCGAAGAGCTGACGCCGCGCGAGCGCGAGATCGCGGCCCTGGCCGCGGGCGGTGCGTCCAACCGCGAGATCGCCTCGCGGCTCGTCGTCTCGGTCCGCACCGTGGAGAACCACCTCCAGCGCGCGTACCGCAAGCTCGGTGTGGGGAGCCGGCGCGAGCTCCCGCGACTGCTCGGGCGAGCCACAATCGAGTAGTCCACTACTCACGACGCCGGCGCCAAGTCGTCCTAGCGTCGGGGGCATGGACGTCGAGGAGGCGTTCGGCCGACTTCCCGAGACGCACGCGACGGCGCTTCGACTACGGGCGCGCGGCTTCGACGAGGACGCGATCGCCGCAGCGCTCGCCCTCGAACCGCAGGCGGTCGGATCGCTACTCCGCATCGCCGAGGCGAAGCTCATGGCGCTGACGGCTCGGGGCGGCGAGCCGGCGGCTTCAGTGGACGAGATGAGGCGGTAGTTGTCGACTGTGGAGAAACCCGCCGAGGTTCTCTCTTCAGCCGCGGGCCTCGGCGCCGCGGTCGCGGCGGAGACGGGAACCGAGCTCGGGGAGTCCGGGTGCGCGGCTACTGGGAGCAGGTCTGGCGCCGGTTCCGCGGCGACAGAGCCGCCCTCGCCGGCGCGATCTTCATCGTCCTCCTCGTGTTCGCCGCGTACCCAGGCGCCTGGATCGCCTCGAAGGCCGTCGGCCACGGTCCCAACGAGATCTTCAGCACCAATGCCCTGAACCCGAGCACCCTGCTGCCGGTCGGCCCGTGGACGCACGTCGCCAAGCTGGATGGGAGCGGGAGCACGCTGTTCGTCCTCGGCGCCGACAGCCAGCTCGGTCGCGACGAGTTCCTGCGCCTTCTCTACGGCGCCCGCGTCTCGCTCGAGGTGGCGGTCGGGGCGATGATCATCCAGATGCTGATCGGCGTACTGATGGGGTCGATCGCCGGCTACTTCGGCGGCTGGGTGGACACGGTCGTCTCGCGCCTGACCGAGATCGTGATGGCCTTCCCCACAACGCTCTTCCTGATCGCCGTGGCCTGCACGGCCGGCGACCGGCTCAACCACATCACCTTCGGCTTTCTCCAACCCGGCGTCTTCACGCTCACGATCCTGATCGGGTTGTTCAACTGGTTCTTCTCGGCCAGGATCATTCGGGCGGTGATGTTGTCGCTGCGCGAGAAGGAGTTCGTCGAGGCCGCCCGGATGGTCGGCGCGAGCGACGCGCGCATCATCCGCTCGCACCTGCTGCCACACCTGGTCGCGCCGATCATCGTCTACGCGACGCTGATCGTCGCCTCGAACATCCTGATCGAGACCGGGCTCTCGTTCCTCGGGCTCGGGATCCCGCTGCAGGTGCCGAGCTGGGGCAACCTGCTCTCGACCGCCCCCGACTACTACCTCGCGCAGCCGTGGCTGATGCTCTGGCCGGGCCTCGCCGTGCTCTTGACGACGCTCGCCTTCAACCTGCTCGGAGATGGCATGCGAGACGCGTTCGACCCGCGGTCGTCTCAGTAGTAGAACTCGAAGCGTGATCGTTTGCCCGAGCTGCGGCAAGGAGAACCCGGACGGGTTCGCGTTCTGCGGGTACTGCTCGGCTCCGCTTGCCGAGCACCGTGCGCCGGCCGCGCTCGAGGAGCGCAAGATCGTGTCCGTCCTCTTCTGCGACCTGGTCGGCTTCACCGCCGCCTCCGAGGAGCAGGACCCGGAGGACGTGCGCGCCCGGATCCGTCCCTACCACGCTCGCCTGCGCCAGGAGATCGAGCGCTACGGGGCGACGGTGGAGAAGTTCGTCGGCGACGCGGTGATGGCGGTCTGCGGCGCGCCCGTCGCGCACGAGGACGACGCCGAGCGGGCGGTGCGGGCCGGTCTCAGGATCCTCGAGGCGATCGCCGAGCTGAACGAGGCCGATCCGGAGCTCGACCTGCAGGTGCGGGTCGGGATCAACACCGGCGAGGCGGTCGTCGCGGTCGGCGCCCGCCCCGAGCACGGAGAAGGGATCGTCACCGGCGACGTCGTCAACACCGCCGCCCGGATCCAGAGCGCCGCACCGGTGAACGGGGTCGCGGTCAGCGAGCAGACGTACCGGGCGACAAGCCGGGTATTCGAGTACGAACCGCTCGCGCCCGTGTCGGCGAAGGGGAAGGCGGAGCCGCTGCCGCTCTGGCGCGCGAAGGCGGCCCGTTCCCGCTTCGGAAGTGACATCAGCGACCGGTTCACGACGCCGTTCGTCGGCCGCGAGCTCGAGAAGCCGCTTTTGATCGGGACATTCGAGCGGGCGGCGCAACAGCGCTCGGTGCAGCTCGTGACGGTCGTCGGGGAGCCAGGAGTGGGCAAGACCCGGCTGATCGCCGAGCTGGCCTCCTACACCGACGCGAAGCCGGGGATCACCCGCTGGCGGCAGGGGCGCTGCCTCCCCTACGGCGAGGGGATCACCTTCTGGGCACTCGGCGAGATCGTCAAGGCCGAAGCCGGCATCCTCGAGTCCGACTCGGCGGAGGTGGCGGCGCTGAAGCTGGAGGCGGCCGTCTCACCCTCCGAGCCCGAACGGCAATGGTTGCTGCAGCGGCTCGCGCCGCTGGTCGGGGTCGAGGCGGCCTCGCCGGCCGAGCGGCAGGAGCTGTTCACCGCCTGGCGGCGCTTCTTCGAAGGACTGGCCGCCGGCCGTCCGAGCGTGCTCGTGTTCGAGGACCTGCACTGGGCGGACGAGGCGCTGCTCGATTTCCTGGAGCATCTGGCCGAATGGTCGCAAGGCGTGCCGCTGCTCGTCCTCTGCGCGGCGCGGCCCGAGCTGTACGAGCGCCGGCCGGGCTGGGGCGCCGGGCAGCGCAACGCCCACACGATCAACCTCTCGCCGCTTTCCGATCGGGAGACGGCCGAGCTCGTCTCCCACCTGATCAGCACCACCGTCTTGAGCCACGAGCTCGAGCAAGCCGTCCTCGAGCGGGCGGGCGGAAACCCGCTCTACGCGGAGGAGTTCGTGCGCCTGCTCGCAGACCGCGGCCTCGCCCCGGGCGAGACGGTGCTGCCGGAGAGCGTGCAGGCGCTGATCGCCGCCCGCCTCGACACGCTGAGTCCGGAGCGCAAGAGCCTGCTCCAGGATGCGGCGGTCGTCGGGAAGGTGTTCTGGGCGGGGGCCCTCGCCGAGATCGGCGGCCGCGACCAGGGCGAGGTGGAGCTCGCCCTGCACGAGCTCGCCCTGAAGGAGCTCGTACGGCCGGCGCGGAGGAGCTCGATGGAGGGAGAGAGCGAGTGCTCGTTCTGGCACCTCCTCGTACGCGACGTCGCCTACAGCCAGATCCCGAGGGCGGAGCGGGCGCGCCGCCACCGTGCGGCCGCGGCCTGGATCGAGCGCAAGGGAGGCGAGCGGGTCGAGGACCTGGCCGAGGTGCTCGCCCACCACTACCTGCAGGCGCTCGAGCTCGCTGAGGCTGCCGGCGACACGGAACAGGCCGAGGAGCTCGCCCGGCCGGCGCGGCGCTTCCTCGCCCTCGCCGGGGAGCGAGCGCTCGGCCTCGACACCGCCCAGGCCGAGGCGCGGCTCGCCCGGGCGCTCGAGCTCACGCCGCCCGAGGATTCGGGTCGTCCCGAGCTCGTCGTCCGCTGGGCGGACGCTGTCTTCCAGGCCGGCCGCCCCCGCGACGCGGCGGAGGCGCTCGACGAGGCGCTCCCGTTGCTCCGTGCCCGCGGCGAGACGGAAGCCGCCGCTGGCGCGCTCCAGCTCCGCTCACGCGTTGCAGTGCAGCGCGGCGAGGGAGGGGAGCTTTCGCTTGCATCCGAGGCGGTCGACCTGCTCGAGCGGAAGATGCCGCGACCAGGGCTGGTCGATGGCTACGCGCAGCTCGCGAACGCGCACTGGATCCTCGGCGCCTACGCCCAGACGGTCGCGGCCGCCGAGCGAGCGGTGTCGCTCGCCGAGCGACTTGGCCTGCCCGAGCCGGCGCGAGCGCTCGGGTACCGCGGCTTTGCTCGCGCCTACCTCGGCGATGCGGGCGGCCTGGCCGAGATGGAGCGAGCGCTCGCCCTGCTCGTCGAGCGTGGGGCCGGCCGAGACGCTGCAATCCTTCAGAACAACCTCGCGGTCGCCCGGTACCCGCTGGACGGACCCGTCCGTTCGCTCGCTGCCTTCGAGGACGGGATCGCGTTCTGCGAGCAGCGCGGGCTCGGCGGATCGGCGGCGACGGTCGAGGCGAACTGCCCCGGACTGGTCGCGGAGCTCGGCCGACCCGAGGAGGCGCTCGAGCGCGCTGCAAGGCTCGCCACGGCTGCCGAGGGGAGCGGGATGACCCATGAGCTATGCGAAGTGCGGGCCGTCGAGCTAACGACGCGACTCGCCCGCGGTGACCTCCAGGGCCACGGCGTGATCGACTGGCTCATCGAGACGGCACGAACGATCCGCGCCGCCGACATCAGCGCGTTCGCGCTCGCCGCCGCGGCGGCTGTGCTCGCGCCAGAGGCTCCCGAGCGGGCACGCGGTCTGCTCGCCGAGCTCGAGCAGTCACCCGGCGCTCACGAGACACCGTATTACGCGAGACACCTCGCGGGGATGCTCCGAACTGCGCTCGCCGCCGGCGACCGCGAGCTCGCTGGCCGGCTCATTGACGGGCTCGAGCCGCGTTACCCCCTCGACGACCACGCCCTCTGTGCCGCCCGCGCCCAGCTCGCCGAGCACACCGGCGACCATGCGGCCGCAGCAACGCTCTACGCCGAAGCGGCCGCTCGCTGGCACCAGTTCGGGAACGTTCCCGAGGGCGCCTACGCGCTTCTCGGCCAAGGTCGCTGCCTAAGCGCCCTCGGCAGGGCCGGTGCCGAGGAGCCGCTCCGCGAAGCACGCGACCTGTTCGCCTCGATGGGCTACAAGCCGGCGCTCGGCGAGACCGAGGCGCTCCTCGAGCACACGACTGCGCCGGCGTCGTAGGTGGAAGAGGGTGGGCAAGAGCTCGCCGAGGATGCCCTGGCATTTCTCGTGCCCCGACCCGGCGAAGTCGTGCTCGAAACGAAGCAGTACTGCCTCAGAAACATGCCGAGCCCGCATCCGCTCGCCGGCTATGCAGCTCGGCTCCGCCTCGGAGCGGAGGTAGAAGAAGCGGTCCCTGCAGTCCGAGCGTGGTTCGCCGATCACGGCCGCGACGAGTTCCTGTGGCTCTGCGGCCCTTCGACCACGCCCCGCGATCTCGAAGCTCGTCTGACGACGATGGGCGCGCGTCCAGACGCCGAAGATCCGGTGTGGGCTGGGATGATGCTTTCCGAGGCGCCGGCGAGAACCGCGGGGATCGACGTTCGAAAGGTGCAAGAGCTCGACGAGGCACTTCGCTGCGTCGAGATCACGGCTGCGGATCGTCCCGAGGCCGCGCGAGAGTCAACAGTCGCGCAGCTTCGAGCGAGCTGGCCGGATCGGAACCCCGAAGTGCAGGAGATGTTCGCCGCATACCTCGACGGCAAGCTCGTCGCGTGCGCGACTGCCGCCTACCTCGACCGAGCGGTCTATCTCAGCGGCGGCGCCACCGTCCCGGCCGCTCGAGGACGCGGTGCGTACCGCGCGCTCGTCCGCGCGCGTTGGGACGAGGCGGTCCGCCGTCGGACGCCGATGCTCGTCGTCCAAGCCGGGAGCATGTCGAAGCCGATTCTCCGGCGGCTCGGCTTTCGGGAGGTCTGTGAGATCCGCGCTTTCACTGACTCGAGCCGCGCAAAACCGGAGTAGGTAAAGGGCGCGTTCGGTAGCGCCGGCTCAGAGCTCCTTCGCGAGCCTGCGGAGCCGCTGCGTCTCGTACGTCGAGAAAACAAACAGCAGCACCGTCAACGTGACGAATGCGCCGCCGAGGCAGACGGCGTACCAACGCCCGAGCGGCACGAAGATGGCGAAGGCAAGCAGCGGGAAGCCAAGCAGGACGGCGATCCCGAACGCGCAGATCGAACAGAGCCCGAGCGTACGCAGCTTTCCGGTTTCGTCCGGCAGGAGCAGGTCTTCACGACCGATGTCCGGGAAGTACGGCTTGCGGCTACGGAATGCAATCGACGCCCGGTCCCAACCCCTCGTGTCGTCGAACCCGTCCTCGCCGGGCATCACGTCGCTCATGCCTTCAGTATGGCACCGCGTATGCCGAGTGCCTACGAGCCCGCGGCCGCGCGCCTCTCCTCTTCCTCGTCGATCGCGATCTCCTCGCGGATCTTCTCCAGCGAGCGGCGGATCAGGCGCGAGACGTGCATCTGCGAGATGCCCACCTGCTGGGCGATCTGCGACTGGGTCAAGCCCTCGAAGAACCGCAGGTGCAGGATCTTCCGCTCCCGCTCGTCGAGCACCCGGAAGCCGGGCGCCAGCACCGCGCGGTCCTCGGAGACCTCGTACTGGTGCTCCTCGGTCCCGAGCGACTCGAGCGGGTCGAGCTCGCCCTCCTCGTCGCTCGAGCCGGCGGAGAGCGAGAGCGAGCTGTAGGCGCGCCCGCTCTCGAGCGCCTCGAGCACCTCCTCCTCGCTCACCTCCGCCGCCTTGGCCAGCTCCGGGATCGTCGGCGAGCGGCCGAGCTGGACGGTCAGCTCCTCCAGCAGCCGCGAGAGCTGGATGTTCAGCTCCTGGAGCCCGCGCGGGACTCGCACCGACCAGCCGCGGTCGCGGAAGTGGCGCTTGATCTCCCCGATGATGTTCGGGGTCGCGTACGTGGTCAGCTCGACGCCGCGCTCGATGTCGAAACGGTCGATCGCCTTGATCAAGCCGATCGCGCCGATCTGGACGAGGTCCTCGAGCTGCTCGCCGCGGTAGGAGTAGCGGCGGGCGAGCGAGCGGACGAGCGACATGTACTGCTCGATCAGCTGCTCGCGGGCGGCGAGGTCGCCCTCCTCGTGGTAGCGGCGGAGCAGGACCTTGTCGCTCTCGGGGATCAGGAGCCCTGCTCCTTCTCGACGCGCTTGGTCAGCTCGAGCCACCCCTCCTTGTCGAGCTCGTAGCCGTCGACGACGGTGTCGAGGATCCGGCGGAGGGTGACGCCTTCGCCCGGCTCGCGCTCGAACTCGGATCGCAACCGATCGGCGGAGAACGGGCCGACGAGAGCGTGGATGGCGCCGTCGGCGAGTCGCAGCTTGACCGTCAGCTCACCGTCCTCGGCAGCCCGCTCGAGCACCGCGTCGAGGGCCGTCTCCAGGTCGTCGAGGCTCTCGAAGCTCAGGTTCAGCCGGGCGGCGACGCCGCCGAGCACGAGGTGTGCGACCTCGTGGAAGGACTCTTCCCGCGGGATGGTGAGGACGATCTCGTCTCCGGTCATTCGGAACCCGTTGATTCAAACGCCGAAACCCCACATGAGGTTTCGGCAGGATCCGCGACGATCGTGCCGGCGCCGACGACCGCGTCCCCCTCGTAGAGCACGGCCGCCTGCCCGGGCGCGACTCCGTAGACCGGCTGGTCCAGGTCGAGCCGGAAGCCGCTCTCGGTCGGCGTCACGTCGGCGCGCACCGCCGGCGAGCGGTACCGCAGCTTCACATCCGCCCGGGTGACCGGCACGTGGAGCCGGCCTCGCGCCCCGACGGAGCGGGTTGCGAGCGAGCGCCGGGGGCCGACGACCACCGCGTTCTTGCTCGGCTCGGTGCGGAGCGCGTACAGCGGCTCGGGCGCGACGACGCCGAGACCTCGGCGCTGGCCGGGCGTGAAGCGCCAGAAGCCCGAGTGGCGCCCGAGCTCGCGCCCATCTTCGTCCACCAGCGGCCCGTCCGCCGCGCCGAGCCCGTGCCGCGCGAGGAAATCGCGGTAGTCGCCGCCTGCGAGGAAGCACGCCTCCTGGCTCTCGGCGCGCCGTGCCACCGCCAGGCCGGCGCGCTCGGCCTCGGCCCGCGTCTCCGCCTTCGTCTGCCCGCCGAGCGGGAACCAGAGCCGACCGAGGAAGCGGGGGTCGAGGCGAGCGAGCATGTAGGACTGGTCCTTGCGCGCGTCTACGCCGCGCGCCAGCAGGAGCCGGCCCTGGTGACGGACGATGCGAGCGTAGTGGCCGCTGGCCAATCGTGCCGCTCCGGCACGATTGGCGAAGTCCAAGAGCTCGGCGAAGCGGAAGCTGCCGTTGCAGCGGATGCACGGGTTCGGCGTCTCCCCCGCCGCATAGTCGCGCACGAAGGGCTCGACGACCGCCCGCCGGAACTCCTCGCGCAGGTCGAGCGTCACGTGCGGCAGGCCGAGCCCGTGGCAGGTCGCCCGGGCCGCGAGCACGGCGTCGGGCGAGCAGCACGCGCGCTCCGCGTCCGGGCCACGCGGATCGAGCCAGAGCCGCAGCGTGACGCCCACGGCGCCGCGTCCCGCGCGCAGGAGCGCGACCGCGCTGTCGACGCCGCCGCTCATCGCGACAGCGACCCTGCCGGGACTGGGCGCCGCCCGGAAAACCTGCGCCAACGCGTTCGCCAGTGCGTCAACGGCGAGCTCGTCACCCCCGACCGCCGCGGCCTCCAGCAGCGTCAGCCCCTCGACTGGACGATCGAGCCCCTCCGCCCCTGCACTCACGATCCGCTCGCCCTCGACCCCCAGGCGGACCAGCGCCCAGTCGTCACCGCGCGAAGCGTCGCCGACAGCCTCGATCATGGACCCAGGCTAGCTACCGGGAGATCACACCGTCTCGGTGTCCTCACGCATCGCCGGCTCCTGGAACGGAGGCCGCGAGCAGCCGCGGGCAAAAGGGGGGAACGGGGGAACCAGGGGTTCCCCCGTTCCCGTTCCCCCGTTACCACTCCACCCTGCCGATGCCTCCGAGCCCGATGTGAACCTGGACTAGCCAGGTGGGTGCCGCGTCGCCTCCGGCGCTTTGCGCCTCGGGTCGAACGAAGGCTCCCTCTGCGTTGGTGTTGGTTCTACAGTGAGAGCCCAGAGCACGCACAGGGTCGAGCCATCTCACTCTAGCTTCAGCGCGCGAACACCCAGCGGATTCGCTGGACGCCGTCCACGCCGAGCTGCTCGGCGAGGTTGGGCGTCAGGTCGAACTTGCGCCCCGGAGCGACGGGTCGCCGGTCGATCACCTGGGTGAGGATCTCCGGGCTGTCCTTGTAGGCCGCGTAGAGCTTGATCCCGCACGGGAGGACCGAGTCGGTGACGCCGATCGTCCGCGGCCGAAGCACGATGTTGCAGCGCGTGCGGTGGCCGTAGCGAGCGGGACTCGCGCCGGCGAGGGCCGTGTACCAGCCGCCCCCGGGAGTCTGTACGGGCTGGGGCAGTCCGGTGGTGTTCGCGTTGCCGCGGTGCGAGGTAAGCGCGAGCGCCACGATCGCCGCGAGGAGCGCGATCCCGGCGAGCGCCACCTCCCGCTGCGCGAGGGCTGGGCTCACGCGACCCGTACGAGGTCGGCGCCGAAGGTCTCGCGGACGAGCGCATCGAGCTCGGTCGGGAGCTCGCCGGCGGCCGTGGCGAACCGGCGCACGTGCAGGAGCAGGAACGCGCGCTCCCCGGCTCGGCCGGGATCCTCAGGCTCGGCCTCGCGTTCGGCGATCGGCTCAGGCGGCTCGGTCGGCGGGGGCGGCTCCGGGTGGGGATCGGGCGAGGGCTTCGGCGGTTCGGGGACGGGCTCGGGCTCCCGCAGGGAGCGGATGAGCGAGAGCCGGAATCTCACCCGGCGGTCTCCTCCGCATCCCCGCTGTCTTCACCCGGATCGAAGAGCTCGGCCACCTCGCGGGAAGCCGGACCAGGCTCGGGCGCGGAGCGTCGCGGAAGGAGCTTCACGTGCCTCGGCGGCGGCTCCGGGAGCGGCTCGATCTCCTGTTCGCGCCGGCGCAGCAGCGAGCGGAGGCGGCCGCGCGCTTCCGTCTCGGGCTGCTCCGCTTCGGGTCCGTCTTCTTCCGGGTCGGGCTCCACCGCGGCGGGCTCTTCCAGCTCCGGCTCGGGCCCGGCCTCGGTCCTCGCCCGGCGCAAGAGCGAGCTCAGCCGCCCGCGGGGAGGCAGCTCGACCGACTCGGCCTCTGGCTCTGCCTCTGCCTTGGGCCCGGTTTCCTCTGCCTCCGGCTCTGCCTCGGGCTCGGGTCGCGCGACGGGCTCCTGTGTTTCCTCGAGCGCCTGAGGCGGAGCGACGACGGTCCGCTCCTCGACCGGTGGGCCGAACACGCGCTCCGGCTCCTCCTGCTCCGCCTCCGGCCCGGCCTCGGCAGGCAGGAGATAGGAGACGGGCGAGCGCGCGATGCGCTCCGCGGCGAGCTCGGCCAACGCGACGAAGAGCCAGGCGATTGCCATAACCAGCAAGATGAAGGCTGGGCGCAGATCGGCCAGACCGGCCCCGACCGCGAGCAGGACGAGGAAGAGCGCTTCTAGCGCGAAGCGGATTCCGAGCCGTCCCGGCAACACTCGGAGAGACTAGCGCTAGCTCGTGCTGTCGTCGCCCTCGGCCTCCGGCCCGGTTTCCTGCGCCTCGGCGGAGGCCGGATCGGCCTCGGCCCGCTCCTCGGGTTTCTCGGGCTTCGGCTTCGCCTCTCGCGTCGCGGCGGCACTTCCGCGGAGCTGGGTCGCGGACGCGGTCTGCGCGTCGCGCTAGCCCTTCTGGGGCAGCGTCTGAATTCCAAGCTCCGCAAGGACTTCCTGCGGGACCGAGGTGGGCGCGCCCGTCATCGGGTCGACCCCGGCCTGGTTCTTCGGGAACGCGACCGTGTCGCGAATGTACGGTTCGTCGAGCAGCGCCATCGACAGGCGGTCGATGCCCGACGCGATCCCCCCGTGCGGCGGCGCGCCCATCGACAGCGCGTCGAGCAGGAACCCGAACTTCGCCCGCTGCTCCTCGGCCGAGATCTCGAGGAGATCGAAGATTCGCTTCTGGAGCTCCGGCTCGTGGATCCTGAACGAGCCGCCGGCGATCTCGATCCCGTTCACGACGAGGTCGTAGGCGACGGCCCTGGCGGTGCCCGGATCGGACTCCAGCGCGGCGACGCCCTCGTCGGTCGGCCTCGTGAACGGGTGGTGGACGGCGGTCCAGCGTCCTTCCTCCTCGTTCCATTCGAGCAGTGGAAAGTCCGCCACCCAGAGGAAGCGCCACGCGTCGCGGTCGATCAGCTCGAGCTCGCGGCCGAGGTGGAGACGAAGCGCGCCGAGCACGCGCGCGACCGTCGCCGGCTCGTCGGCGCCGAACAGCACCGTGGTCGCGGGCTCCGACCGAAAGCGTTCCAGCTCGTCCTCGGAGAGGAACTTTGCGATCGGCGAGCGGACCTCACCTTCCTGGTCGTAGACGAGGTAGGCGAGACCTTTCGCGCCCCACTCCTTGGCGAACGCCTCGAGCCGCTCGAGGTCGGCGCGCGAGAGCTCCTGCGGAACGCGCAAGAAGCGGACGCACGGGGCGTTGGCGAAGACTCCGAAGCCGGAGCGGCGCGTCAGCTCGGTCGCGTCCTCGATCTCGAGACCGAAGCGGAGGTCCGGCCTGTCGGACCCGTAGCGCCCCTGAGCCTCGTCCCAGCTCATCCGCTGGAACGGAAGCTCGACCTCGCCGCCGATGCACTCTCGCCACACGCGCTGCATCGTGCGCTCGATCAGCTCGAAGAGGAGCTCCTGGTCGGGGAACGCCATCTCCACGTCGAGCTGGGTCAGCTCCTGGAGCCGATCGGCCCGGAGGTCCTCGTCGCGGAAGCAGCGGGCGATCTGGTAGTAGCGCTCGAAGCCTGCGATGACGAGCAGCTGCTTGTAGATCTGCGGCGACTGCGGCAGGTTGAAGAAGCGGCCGGGCTGGAGACGGGTCGGGACGAGGAAGTCCCGGGCGCCTTCCGGTGTCGGCTTCCCCATCACCGGCGTCTCGATGTCGACGAAGCCCGCGGCTTCCATCTCGTCGCGGATGATCGAGACCATCCGCGCACGCGTGCGGATGTTGCGCTGCATCTTCGCCCGGCGCAGGTCGAGCCAGCGGTAGCGGATGCGCAGCGTCTCGTCGACGTTCTCCTCGTCGAGCTGGAACGGCAGCGGCGTCGACGCCGAGAGGATGTCGAGCCTGTCCACCTGGAGCTCGACCTCTCCGGTCGGCAGGTTCGGGTTGACCGCGTCAGGCGCGCGTGCGACGACCTCGCCCTCGGCGCGGAGGACGAACTCGTTGCGGACGTCGTGCGCGCTCGGGGCGGCGTCGGCGGCGCGCTCCGGGTTGATCACGAGCTGGGCGAGCCCGCTCTCGTCGCGCAGGTCGATGAAGACGAGCCCGCCGTGGTCTCGTCTTCGCGCCGCCCAGCCGGCCAGCGCGACCCGCCGGCCGACGTGCTCGGAGCGCAGCTCGCCCGCCCTCAGGTCGCGCCAGCTCACCGCGCCAGCCTTTCGGCGAGCGCGGCCGTCGGGACGCGCTCGTCCGGCTGCCCGCGCCGGTAGAGGGTCGACTCCTCGGGCTCCCACTCGACGATCGTCTTCGCTCCGCGCTTGCGGGCGTGCGTCAGCTGCCCCTTCAGCGAGCGCCCGCCGTAGTCGAGGTCGACCCGCAGGCCGCGGCGGCGCAGCTCGGCGACGAGGGGCAGGACGCGCGGCTTGTGATCGCTCTGGAGCAGGGCGACGAAGACGTCGAGGCCGGGCTCCTCCGCGGTCACCCCGGCGGCCCCGAGCGAGAGCAAGAGCCGCTCGATCCCCGCGCCGAAGCCGATCCCCGGCGTCGGCGACCCGCCGATCTGCTCGACGAGCCCGTCATAGCGGCCGCCCCCGCAGATCGAGCTCTGCGCGCCGATCGCCTCGTCCACGAACTCGAAGGCGGTGCGCGTGTAGTAGTCGAGACCGCGCACCAGCGTCGGCGTCACGTCGTACGAGATCGCGAGATCGTCGAGGTGGGCCTGGACGGCCTCGAAGTGGGCGCGGCACTCGTCGCAGAGGGCGTCACCGATCTTCGGCGCATCCGCGAGAGCCTCCTGGACGGCGGGGTTCTTCACGTCGAAGACCCGCAGCGGGTTCGTCGCTCGCTTCTGTCGCGCGTCCTCGTCGAGAACGTCGTCGTGCTCGTCGAGCCATTCCCGCAGGCGCTCGACGTACGCGGGCCGGCAGTTCTCGTCGCCGATCGAGTTCAGCTGGAGCTCGTAGTCCGTGACCCCGAGGCGCGCGAGCAGCTCCGCGTAGAGCTGGATCAGCTCGGCGTCGATCGCCGGCTCGGGCGAGCCGATTGCCTCGACCGAGAGCTGCCAGTGCTCGCGATAGCGGCCGCGCTGCGGCGCCGCGTAGCGGTACATGGTCGCGATCGTGTAGAGCTTTACCGGCTGGGCTTCACGGTGCATGCCGTGCTGGAGGTAGGCGCGGGCGATCGGCGCGGTGGCTTCGGGCCGGAGGCTGAGCGACCGGCCGCCTTTGTCCTCGAAGGTATACATCTCCTTCTGCACCACATCCGAGCCCTCGCCGGCGGTGCGCGCAAACAGGGCGGTGTCCTCGAACACCGGCGTCTGGATCGGCCGGTACCCATACAGCGAGCAGAGCCGCTCCGCCTCGCCGGTGACCAGCCGCCACAGCGGCTGCTCTGAGGGGAGGATGTCGTGGGTGCCCCGGGGCGCCTCGAAGGTGGTCACGAGGCGCGCAGCGGGGCCAGGAACGGGTTGCGGGCGAGCTCCGCGCCGAGGGTGGTCGGGGGGCCGTGGCCCGGGTAGACGACGGTCTCCGGCGGGAGCCGGTCAGTCAGCGTGCGCAGGGACTCGACCAGCGTCTCCCAGTCCGCGCCGGGGAGATCCGTGCGACCGACGGATCCCGCGAAGAGCACGTCGCCCGAGAAGAGGCAGCCGTCGGCGTAGTAGGCGAGGTGGCCCGGCGAATGACCGGGCACCCGCAGGGTCTCGAAGCTGATGCCGGCGAGCTCGAGCGTCTCGTCGCCTTTGAGCAGGACGTCGGGCGTGTAAGCCCTGGCGTGGACTCCCGCCGGGACGAGGTCGGGAAGGTTCTCGAGGAGCGCTCGCTCGTCCTCCGCCATGTGGAGCGGAGCCTCGGTGCCCTCCGCGAGCTCGGCCACGCCGAGGAGGTGGTCCCAGTGTCCGTGCGTGATCAAGATCGCGGCGCAGCGCGCCCCGATGCGGGCGAGCTCGAGCCGCAGATCCACCGCATCGCCGGAAGGATCGATGACCACGGCCTCGTCGGAGGTGCGGGAGGCCCGCACGACGTAGCAGTTCGTCCCGATCGGGCCGAGCTCGTAGGGGTCGACGACGAGGCTCATTCGCTCACCGGGGGCTGAGTCTAACCGGGCGCCGAGAGCGGTCTTTCCAGCGCGTGTTCCGGGTTACCGCGAGCGGCTGGAGCCGCGGCGGAGGGCTGAGCCGAGGACGACCGCATCGAGGACGCCGGCGACATCTGAGCCTGCGGCCGACCGCCCTGTTTAAAGGCGCGCCCGGCCTCCTCCCCGCGGCGAGCGTATCGAGCGGCGGCGCACGGGTGTATGACGCGACTGTGTCGAAGCTGTGAGGTTCTATGCACAGGCTCCGAGGTAGGATCGCCGCGGTGCGCAGTTGGAACCTCCACCAGATCGAGACGACCGGCGGCACCCGCTCGCCTGTCGTGCTGGACTCCGATGAAGCCGCACGCGCTGTCCTGATCGGGCTCGATCCGGGCCAGGAGCTCGGCGAGCATCAGGTGAAGGAGCACGCATTCATCCTCGTCCTCGACGGCACGGTCCGCGTCGAAGCCGCCGGCGAGTCGCTCGACGCGAAGCCCGGGACCCTCTTTACGTTCGAGCCGGACGAGCGGCGCTCGGTCTCGAGCGACGAGGGCGCGCGAATCCTCCTCTTCCTCGCGCCCTGGCCCGGCCCGGGCCACTACCGAGGCGGCGAGATGGCGGAGCAGGCTGCGAGCTAGCGGCGCCGGCTCGGTCGCTGCGGCGGCGCCTGGCCGGTCCGCTTCAGGTACGCGCGGTACATCGTCCGTTCCATCAGGTACATGAACGGGATGAAGAACGCCGTGTAGAGAGCGGTGACGGCGAGGCGGCCCAGCAGCGCCTGCTTGCTGCTCAGCACCGAGAACGCGACGAAGATCAGGGGAAAGAAGATCAGCGCGCGCCTTCCGACGCGGCTCCAGGAGGGTGGCTGCACCGTCCGGACCGGCCGATCGTCTCGACCCTTCCTGGGCTTTTCCCTGGGCTCGCGCCGCCCGTTGCGACGAGAAGCGGCCTCCTCCAAGTCGGCCGGGTCGACCTCGACCTCGCGGCCCTCCTCGTCCACGTAGACGAACTCGTACTCGTGCCGACGCTCCTTCTGGCGCCGGCGGCGTTGCTTGCGGGAGGGCATTTGTGGCTAGCCTAGCGCGCTCTCAGCGTCGCCAGGCGAGCTCTCCGCGGACGACCACGGCGGCCACGAGGTCCCCGCCGAGGTGGTACGCAAGGTGGCGCCAGTCCGGGACGTCGAGGAGCACGAGATCGGCGTCGTAGCCCGGCGCCAGCCTTCCGATCCGGTCCGCCCGCGCGAGCACGTGGGCGGCGTTGACCGTGCAGGCGGCCAGCGCCTCGGCCGGCGAGAGGTGGAGCTGGGTGCAAGCCAGCGAGCAGACGAGTGGCAGGCTTTCGCAGAACGCACTGCCGGGGTTGAAGTCCGTCGCGAGCGCGACTGCCGCCCCGGCGTCCACGAGAGCCCGCGCCGGGGGCATCGGCCGTTCGAGGTAGAGCGCGCTCGCCGGGAGCAGCACGGCGGAGACGTCGCTCGCAGCCAGGGCGCGGACCCCTTCCTGACCAGTGGCTTCGAGGTGGTCCACCGACCGCGCCGCGACCTCGATCGCTAGGCCAACTGTGCCCCGCTCGGTGAACTGGTCCCCGTGCAGACGCAGGGCCAGACCGGCGTCCCGGCAGGCTTCCAGGTAACGCCGGGCCTGGCCGGTGTCGAATGCTCCCTGCTCGACGAACACGTCGGCCGCTTCCGCCAGCCGGGCGGCTTCCGGCAGCACCTCGGCCAGCGCGAAGTCGAGGTAGGCGCTGGCGTCCGCGAATTCCGGAGGCACCGCGTGGGCTCCGAGCCACGTCGGCACACCGCCTTCCGCGGCGATCGCGCGCAGCGACGCCAGCTCGGTCTCGCGGTCGAGCCCGTAGCCGGACTTCGCCTCGAAGGTGATGGTGCCCGTGCGGAGCATCCATCCGCGGTGCCGGCGCACCGCCGCCCGGAGCTCTAGCTCCGATGCAGCGCGCGTCGCTCGGACGGTCGAGACGATCCCACCGCCCGCGGCATGGAGCTCTTCGTAGGTCGCGCCGGCCGCACGCAACGCGAACTCCTCGACCCGGTCCCCGGCGAAGCACGCGTGCGTGTGGCAGTCGACGAGGCCCGGAATCGCGCACAGGCGGTGTCCGTCGAGCTCCTCGACGTCGCCGTCCAGAGGCGGGAGCTCGCGCATGCGACCCGTCGCCCCAATCCGACCCTGCTCGCAGAGAAGGAAGGCATCCTCGACCACGTCGACCTGCCCGAGGGCATCCCCGCGCATGGGCGCCTGCCGCCCTGCGGGGGTGACGAGCTGCGTCAGGTCGCGGATGAGCAGACGAGCCGGGCCGGTCTCCGCGCCCGTGTCGTTGGTCACGCGTCGCCGCGCGTGGGCACCGGCGACTCGAGACCATGCCGCTCGGCCGTCTCGAGCGCCTCCGGGTACCCGGCGTCCGCGTGCCGCAGGACGCCCAGTCCGGGGTCGCTCGTCAGCACCCGCTCGAGCCGCTCCGCCATCTCGTCGGTGCCGTCGGCGACGACGACCATGCCCGCGTGGATCGAGTTGCCGATCCCGACGCCGCCGCCGTGATGGACGCTCACCCACGTCGCGCCCGCGGCCACGTTGCAGAGCGCGTTCAGGATCGGCCAGTCCGCGATCGCATCCGAGCCGTCGCGCATGGACTCGGTCTCCCGGTAAGGCGAGGCGACCGAGCCGGAGTCCAGGTGATCCCGCCCGATCACCACGGGTGCACGGACGTTCCCGCTTCGGACGAGCTCGTTGATCGCTAGCCCCGCGCGAGCACGAGCGCCGTAGCCGAGCCAGCAGATGCGCGCCGGCAGCCCCTGAAACGCGATCCGCTGTGGAGCGACCGTCAGCCAGCGCGTCAGCGCCGGGTCGTCCGGGAAGAGCTCGAGAAGGCTCCGGTCGATGGCGACGATGTCGCCCGGATCACCGGAGAGCGCAGCCCATCGGAACGGCCCGATGCCGCGACAGAACAGCGGCCGGATATAGGCCGGGACAAAGCCCGGATATGTGAACGCTTCCTCGACTCCTGCCTCTTTGGCCTCACCTCTCAGGTTGTTGCCATAATCGAAAACATAGCTTCCGGCTCGGACGTACTCGAGCAGGCCCTCGCAGTGGCGCGCGATCGACTCGCGGGCTCGCCTGAGGTACTCGCCGGGATCCGAGCGGCGCAGGGCGGCGGCGGCTTCCACGTCCAGGCCGGCCGGCACGTACCCGCTGAGAGGATCGTGAGCAGCCGTCTGGTCGGTGACCAGATCGAACGACTCCCCGCGGCCGGCGAGCTCCGGGACGACTTCGGCGGCGTTGCCGAGCAGGCCGACCGAGAGCGCACGGCGTTCGCGGGCGGCTGCTCGAATGCGATCGAGCGCGTCGTCGAGCGACTCGGCAGCCTCGTCGAGGTAGCGAGTCTCGAGTCGCCGGCGGATCCGCGCAGGATCGACCTCGACGCAGAGGATTGCCGCCCCGGCCAGGACCGCGGCCAGCGGCTGGGCTCCGCCCATACCCCCGAGTCCGGCCGTGAGAATCGTGCGGCCGGCCAGGTCGGGCGAGCCAAAATGCTTCTGCCCCGCGGACGCGAACGTCTGGTAGGTGCCCTGGAGGATTCCCTGCGTGCCGATGTAGATCCAGCTGCCGGCGGTCATCTGGCCGAACATCGTCAGCCCGAGCGCCTCCAGCCGCCGGAACTCGTCCCAGGTCGCCCAGCGCGGAACGAGCAGCGAGTTCGCGATCAGGACGCGTGGAGCGCCTGCATGCGTCCGGAAGACGCCGACAGGCTTGCCGCTCTGCACCAGGAGCGTCTCGTCCTCGCCGAGCGTCAGCAGGGACCGCACGAGCGCCCGCAGCGCCTCGGGGTTGCGAGCCGCCTTTCCGGAGCCGCCGTAGACGACGAGCTCTTCCGGGCGCTCGGCGACCTCCGGGTCGAGGTTGTTGAGGAGCATTCGCAGCGGCGCTTCGGTCGACCAGGAGCGGGCGTTGAGCTCGGATCCGCGTGGCGCGCGGATCGACGAGAGATCGCCACACAACGCCTCGACGGCCGCGTCGAGCGCGCGGGTGGTGCTCATCGGCGCCGCTGGGCTTGCTGGCGCAGGTGCCACCACGTCCAGCCCGTCGCAAGGACGAAGGCGGCAGCTCCGAGAACGATCGCCCACGCCACCCGCCCACCGGTCAGGATCGCGGTCAGGATGACGAGCGCCGCGAGCACGCCGTACACGATCGCGCTGTCGCGGTAGGGCCGCCGAGAACGCCGCTTCGAGGGCATCGGACCGTTCTCGCTCGTCATCGCAATTCGCCGATCTCGGCCTCGACCGATTCGACGAGCGAGCCGTCGCGAATCGCGGCCGCGACCGCTTCGATGTCGCCGGAGAGCGGACGGTCGTCACGAAGTCGGGGAGACAGCGATCGCACGAACTCCCGAGTCGCCCGGACGCCCGCGCCCGGCTGGAGAGGCGCGAGGAACTCGACTCCCTGCGCCCCCGCGAGCAGCTCGATCGCGAGCACTCGCTCGGCGTTCGCGAGCACCTGCCAGGCCTTCAGGCCAGACGTATTCCCCATCGAGACGTGATCCTCCTGGCCAGCGCTCGTCGGGATCGAGTCGACTCCGGCCGGGTGCGAGAGAACCTTGTTCTCGCTCACGAGCGAGGCGGCCACGTACTGGGGAATCATGAAGCCGGAGTTGAGGCCCCCGTTGCCCGTGAGGAAGGCGGGCAGACCGCCGGAGAGGCTCGGGTTGACCAGCCGCTCGACGCGCCGCTCGGCGATGTCGGCGAGCTCCGCCACCGCCATCGCGAGCGCGTCGAGCGCGAAGGCCAGCGGCTGCCCGTGGAAGTTTCCGTTCGAGACGAGCAGGTCGTCCTCCACGAGCACCAGCGGGTTGTCCGTCGCCGAGTTCAGCTCGGTCGCGATGGTGTAGGTCGCGTAGTCGAGCAAGTCGCGGCCGGCCCCGTGAACCTGCGGCGCACAACGCAGCGAATATGCATCCTGCACCTTGTCGCACCAGCGATGAGCCTCGTTGATCGCCGAGTCCTCGAGCAGCTGGAGCACGTTGGCGGCGGAATCGACCTGGCCGCGCAGGGGGCGGGCCGCGTGAACCTGCGGCAGGAAGCTCGTCCGTGAGCCCTGAAGCGCTTCCAGGGACTGCGCGCACGCGAGGTCGGCGGTCTTCGCCAGTCGTTCCGCGCGGACCAGCCCGAGCGCGCCGAACGCCGTCATGAACTGCGTCCCGTTGACGAGGGACAGGCCCTCCTTCGCCTGAAGCCGCACCGGCTCGAGCCCGACCGCCGCGAGCGCCTCAGCGCCCGGCATCCGCTTGCCCTCGACCCACGCTTCGCCCTCGCCGGTCAGCGGCAGGGCAAGGTGCGCGAGCGGGGCGAGATCGCCGCTTGCGCCCACCGAGCCCCTGCTCGGCACGTAGGGGAGGAGGTCCCGGTTCAGGCACTCCACGAGGAGCTCGACCGTGGCCACGCGGGCTCCCGAGAAGCCTTTCGCGAGGGCGTTTGCGCGCAGCAACATCGCGGCGCGGACGATCTCGTCCTGGTAGGGCTCGCCGACCCCGCAGGCGTGACTGCGCAGCAGGCGCAGTTGAAGCTCCTCGGCCAGCTCTTCGGGGATCGAGCGCGAGACGAAACGTCCGAAGCCCGTGTTGACGCCGTACGTGTGCTCCTTTGTGCCGTGCGCCGCGCGCTCGACGATCTCCCGCGCTGCCCGCATCCGTTCCCGCGCCGAGTCGGCCAGCGCGACGGGCGCGCGCTGGACGGCGACCGCCCAGACGTCGGCGATGACGAGATCGTCGCCGGTGAGAGCCTTGCTCTCGATCACCGCCGCGAGTGTATCCCGCGTCGCTCGACCCTCCGAGGGACGCAGGGTCCCGTAGTTCGGTTCGCCCAGCCTCCTCCCCGCGGCGAGCGTATCGAGGAAAAGCGCGCGTGTGGGTGACGGAACCGTGCCGGAAGTGGGAACGGTGCAAGCCGAGATCGGTCGTCCTACGAGGCACCATGACGAGCAGGCGCCGGTGGCGAGCCGGACGCTCGGCGGCTACTCGTCGAGGAGCCGGAGCTCGAGCACTCGTGAGGAATCGAAGCCCTCGATCCGGAGCAGCGAGCCGGCGGCCGCGACCGCGGCTCCCGCAGGCATCAGCCCGACCAGCTCGGAACCGACGACCTCCGCGCCCCGCACCGCCGCCTCCGACTCGACGTGCTCGACGATCTCGTGCAGCGCAGCGGCCTCGTAGTCCTCGACGTTCATGCTGACCTGGACGAGCCCCGCTCGAGGCAACTCCAGTCCAAGGGCTCGCACACCCGGAAAGCCGCCGCCGCGCTCCCGCACGGTCTCGGCGATCCCGCGGGCCGCCTCGAGCGAGCCGCGGAGGTTGACGTTGAACGCGATCAGCGGCCGCCGCGCGCCGACCAGTACGGCCCCTGCCCGCTCGTCCAGGCGACGCGGCCCGAAGTCGGGCTCGAGCTCGCCCGCGTCGATCCGCCGCCGAAGCTCCTTCGGGCCCCCGCGGCGGAAGAACGCCGGCCCGCGTCCCGGCGCCAGCTCGCCGTAGAGGAAGACGGGCAGCCGGAGCTCGCTTCCGATCCGCTCGGCAAGCGCCCGCGCCGCCGCGCAGGATCGGCCCATGTCCTCGGCAATCAGCGGAACGATCGGCACCACGTCCGCCGACCCGATCCGCGGGTGCGCTCCCTCATGCCGACGAAGATCGATCCGCTCGCGAGCGCAGGCGATCCCGGTCAGAAGCGACTCCGCCAACTCCGCCTCCGAGCCGACCAGCGTGAAGACGGACCGGTTGTGATCCTCGTCGGCGTGAACGTCCAGCAGCCGAGCGCGGCCGCCGAGCGCCACGGCGAGCGCGTCGATCGTCGCCCCGTCGCGCCCCTCGGAGAAGTTCGGGACCGACTCGAGCGGCCGGGTCACGCGCGTAGTCTAGGAGCGGTGAAGGCTTACTACGATCGGCGCGCGCCCGAGTACGACGACTGGCTCCACGGCGTCGGCCTCTACGCCGACCGGCACCGCCCCGGCTGGCACGAGGAGCTCGAGGCGTTGCAGGGGGCGCTCGGGGCCTTGCCCCCGGCGCGGACGCTGGACGTCGCCTGTGGCAGCGGGTTCTTCACGCGCCACCTACCGGGCGAGGTCGTGGCCCTCGACCAGAGCGCGAGCATGATCGAGGTCGCTCGCGAACGAGTCGCGGCCGACGACTACGTGCTCGGCGATGCACTCGACCTTCCGTTCCCGGACGAGTCGTTCGGGCGCGCCTTCACCGGCCACTTCTACGGTCACCTCGACGGCCGTGAGCGTGAACGCTTCGTCGCCGAAGCCCGTCGCGTCGGGAAGGAGCTGGTCGTTCTCGATTCCGCCTGGCACGAGGGCGTCGAGCGCGAGGAATGGCAGGAGCGCCTGCTGAAGGACGGCTCGCGATGGCGCGTCTACAAGCGCTACTTCGAGCCGGAGCAGCTCATGGACGAGCTCGGCGGAGGCCGGATCGTCTTCGCAGGGCGCTGGTTCGCCGCCGTCCAGGCTTGACCCGCCGCCGCTCGAGCTACCGTTCGATCGCCTCGCTCCAGCGTGACAACCGCGTCTGCCGCGCCTGCGCCGAGGCCGGCTACCCGCTCGAGTCGCTGCCGGTCGTGCAGGGCTACCAGGGGCAGCGGGCCTACATGCTCGGGCAGTCGCCTGGTGCCGTCGAAGGCAAGGAACGGCGCCCCTGGCGCGGCCGCGCGGGCCGTACCCTCCGCCGCTGGCTCGAGCTCGACGAGGAGGAGTTCTACGCCGCCTTCTACTGCGCCTCGGTGACGCGCTGCTATCCCGGCAAGGCGCCGAGCGGCCGGGGCGACCGCACGCCCACGCCGTGCGAGCAGGAGCTCTGCTCCTTCTGGCGCGACTGGGAACTGCGACTGCTTCGACCGGGCCTGATCGTGCCGGTCGGCGGCCTGGCCGCACGCCGCCTGCTCGGCCTCAGGAGCGTGAGCGAGTGCGTCGGCCGCCGCTTCGAGCACGACGGGGCGACGGCGATCCCCCTCCCACACCCCTCCGGCGCGAGCGGCTGGCTGAACGACCCGGCCAACCGGGAGCGGGTGACCGAAGCGGCGAGGCTGATCCGCGAGGAGCTTGCGAGGATCGCGGGATGAGCCTGGATCCCGATGCGCTCTTCGACGACGACTACCTCTACTTCTACGAACAGCTCCTCACCCCTGAACGAAGCGACGATGAAGCCGAGCTGATTTGGCGCCTCGGCGAGCTCGGCCCCGGCTCCGACGTGCTCGACGCTCCCTGCGGCCATGGCCGCCTCTCCAACCGGCTTGCTGGCCGCGGCTGCCGCGTCACGGGCCTCGACCGGAGCGAGGCTTCCTCGAGATGGCCCTGGCTCGCCGGCTCGAGTTCTCGATCCGAACGCTCGCGTTCACGGAGCTCCGCGAGTGGCTGCTCGAGGCAGGATTCGGCAAGGTTCACGGTCTCGGCCGCACCGGCGAAGCGCTGACGCTCGACGACTCCGAATGGCCGTGATCGCGCGGCGGAGCTAGGCGCGCCGCGCGCCGGCAAGGGGGCTCGGTCGCTAGATTTCGAGGGTGGCGGAGCGGCCTCCCTATAGACGCACATTCGTTCGCCTGCTCGGGTTCCTGCGTCCCTACAAGTGGACGCTCCGGATCTCCGTGCTGCTGGCGGTACTGTCGCAGGCGGGCCAGTTCGCAACCGCGTTCCTGACCGGGACGGCAGTTGCGAAGGCAGTTCACGGGCACGACCGGGCCGCGCTCGACCTGATCGTCGTCGCCGTCGTGCTCGTCGGCCTCGCCCGCGCGCTCGCAATGATGGGGCGCCGTCTGATCGCGGGCAAGCAGGCACTCGGGGTTGAGCTGGACATGCGCAGCGCGCTCTACGCGCACCTCCTTCGGCTCTCGTTCGGCTTTTACGACCGCCACCAGACTGGGCAGCTGATGTCCCGAGCAACGGTCGACCTCCAGACCGTGCGCTTCTTCCTCGGCTACGGGCTCGTCTTCTTCTTCCAGAACGTGATCACGCTGATCGGCGCGGCGATCGTGATGTTCGCCGTCAACTGGCAGCTCGCGCTCGTCAGCCTCTGGATCGCGCCCTTGCTGGTCGGGCTCGCGTACCGGTACTCGCACGTCTCGCACCCGCTGCTTCGCGACGTGCAGCAGAAGCTGGCGGACGTGGCGACCGTCGCCGAGGAGAACATCGTCGGGGTCCACGTCGTCAAGTCGTTCGCGCAGGAGCGCGCGGAGCTGCGGAAGTTCGAGGAGCGCTCCGAGGCCGTCTTCAGGCAGAGCGTCGCGGCGAACCGCCAGCGTGCGCTCTACGTGCCGCTGCTCTCGTTCCTGCCGCTGCTGGCGCAGGGAACCGTACTGCTCGTCGGCGGCCGGATGGTCGCCCACGGCACACTCCCCCTGGGCGACTTCATCTTCTTCAACGTTCTCGTCCTGATGCTCGTGATGCCACTGCGGATGCTCGGGATGTGGATCGGCCAGGCGCAGCGGGCGACGGCGTCGGGCGAGCGGATCTTCGAGATCATCGACGAGCGCGAAGAGGTGGCCGACCGTCCGGACGCGATCGAGCTGCCCCCGGGGCCGGGGCGGATCGCCTACCGCGGCGTTCGCTTCGAGTACGCGCCGGGGCGGCCGGTGCTGGACGGGATCGACCTCGAGCTCGAGCCCGGGACGACGGTCGCCGTGATCGGCCACACCGGCGCAGGCAAGACGACCCTCGCCTCGCTGGTGCCGCGCTTCTACGACGTCACTGGCGGCTCGGTCGAGCTCGACGGCGTCGACGTGCGCGACGTGCAGGTTCGTTCCCTGCGCAGCGCGATCGGGATCGTCACGCAGGATCCGTTCCTCTTCTCTGCCCCCGTGCGCGACAACATCGGCTTCGGCCGGCCCGACGCGACGGCCGAGCAGATCGAGCACACGGCGCGCCTGGCGCAGGCCCACGAGTTCATCTCCGAGCTGCCGGAGGGGTACGACACGGTGATCGGCGAGCGCGGGATCACGCTCTCGGGCGGTCAACGGCAGCGGATCGCGATCGCCCGCGCGCTCGTGGTCGACCCGCGCGTGCTGATCTTCGACGACGCGACGGCCTCGGTGGACGCGACGACGGAGGCGCGGATCAAGCTAGGCCTGCGCGAGGCGATGCGAGGCCGGACGACGATGATCATCGCCCACAGGCTCTCGACGATCTCGCTGGCGGACGAGATCGTCGTCCTCGACGGCGGCACGATCGCCGCGCGCGGGACGCACGAGCAGCTGCTGGCGACGAGCGCGGTCTACGGCGAGATCTACGAGCACGGGCTGCTCGAGCGCGAGTTCGCGGAGCGCGTGGAGGCAACGGCGTGAGCGGTCGAGCGGCCGCCTTGGCGGAGCGCGCGAGCCGCCGCGCTCGAAGCCACGCTTTCGTCACACCCGCGTCACACACGCGTGCGATCTTGGGCGATAGGCTCGCGCCGTGGGTCGGGGAGGTGGGGTCTCCCACTGTTCCCGCGCGTGAACATGAACGAGGGCGCCGGTGAGGGTCTGGCAGCCCGGCGGCCACCTGATGCGCGACCGCGGCGCGAAGGTGGACGACTGGTCCTGGCGTGCCACCGCCCGCCGTGTCTCCGCGCTCGCACGGCTGGCCGCGCCCTACAAGGCGCGCACGACCCTGGCGATCCTGTCGCTGCTCGCCGCGACCGCCGCGAGCCTCGCTCCGCCCTACCTCTCGAAGCTCGCGATCGACCACGGCATCCTCCACGGCGACCTTGCCCAGCTCTGGTGGATCGTCGCGCTGTTCGTCGTCGCCGGGTTCGCCACGATTCTCGCGTCCTCCGCCCAGACGTATTTCACCGGCTGGACGGGCGAGCGGATCCTCGCCGACCTGCGCAACCTGCTCTTCCGTCACCTCCAGCGCCTCTCGCTCGGCTTCTTCGAGCGCAACCGCGCCGGCGTGATCATCAGCCGCCTCACCAACGACGTCGAAGCGCTCGACCAGCTCGTCACCGACGGCGTCACGAGCCTCGTGCAGAACACGCTCACACTACTGGGCTCCGCGATCATCCTCTTCTTCCTCGATTGGCGGCTCGCGCTCGCGACGCTCACCGTGATGCCCGCGATGACGATCGCCACCGTCTTCTTTCGGAAGTACTCCGCCCGCGCCTACCGCGAGGTGCGCGAGCGCCTCGGCCTCGTCACCGCAACGCTCGCCGAGGACATCGCGGGCATGCGGATCGTGCAGGCATTCACCCGCGAGCCCGCCGCCGAGCGCAATTTCCGCCAGGTGAGCGAGCGCTACCGCGACGCGAACCAGCGCACGGTCGTCCTCAACGGCCTCTACTTCCCCTTCGTCGACTTTCTCTCCGCGATCGCGACCGCGGTCGTCCTCGGCTACGGCGGCTACCTCGTCTTCGACCGCTCGATGACGGCGGGCACCCTCTTCGCCTTCGTCGGCTACCTCTCGAACTTCTTCGACCCGGTGCAACAGCTCTCGCAGCTCTACAACACGTTCCTCTCCGCGACCGCGGCGCTGGACAAGATCATGGACATCCTCGACGAGGAACCGGAGATCCGCGACCGGCGCGACGCCTACGAGCTGCCGCAGATCGACGGCGACGTCAGCTTCGAGGACGTCCGCTTCGGCTACGGGACCGGACCCGAGGTGCTGCACGGGCTCGACCTCGACGTCCCGGCCGGGACGACGGTCGCTCTGGTCGGCCACACCGGGGCCGGCAAGTCGACGATCGCCAAGCTGCTCGCCCGTTTCTACGATCCGCGCGAGGGCCGCATCACGATCGATGGCCACGACCTCCGCGGGGTAACCCAGGAGTCGCTCCGCCGCCAGCTCGGGATCGTTCCGCAGGAGGGGTTCCTCTTCGCCGGGACCGTGCGCGAGAACATCGCCTTCGGCCGGCCCGATGCGAGCCCGGAGGACGTTGTCGCGGCTGGCGGCGCCGTCGGCGCGCACGACTTCGTCTTGCGCCTCGAGGACGGATACGAGACCGATCTCCAAGAGCGCGGCTCACGTCTCTCCCTCGGCCAGCGCCAGCTCGTCGCGCTCGCCCGCGCGCTGCTTGCCGATCCGCGCATCCTGATCCTCGACGAGCCGACCTCCTCGGTGGACATCGGCACCGAGCGCAAGATCGAGCAGGCGCTGCGAACCTTGCTCGCGGGCCGGACCGCGTTCGTGATCGCCCACCGGCTCTCCACGATCCGCGACGCCGACCTGATCGTCGTCCTCGAGCACGGCCGCTTGGTCGAGCAGGGGACGCACGACGAGCTCCTGCGTCGCCGCGGGCGCTACACCTCGCTCTACGGCGACTGGGCCGCCGAGGTCGCCTGAGTCGGAGCGTTCCGCGCAACTTCGTAACAGAAGCGTCAATTCCCTGAGACGAGGGATCGGAGCCGCGAGCCGCAGCCCCGATCGTGGAAGCGATGCCCCGCGTCCGCACCACGCTGGCCGTCGCCCTCGCCTTCGCGCTCTCCGCTCCGGCCGCCCTCGCCTGCACGCGCGGCTACTCGTACGCGGGGCTCTACGCACCGAGGAGGGCCTCCGGGGTAGCCGCGACGCTGAGCATGCTGCGCGAGCCGAGCGTCGCGACAGGGCACGTCGCCGCCTGGGTCGGCGTCGGCGGCGAGCGCCTCGGGCCGAAGGGCACGGACGAGTGGCTCCAGGTCGGGCTCGCTTCCTTCCCGGGCTCCGCCGAGGGCCACCTCTACTACGAGCTCGCTCAGCCCGGGCAGAAGCCGCGGTACACAGAGCTCGCCTCGGGGATCGGACCCGGCGAGCGCGTGCGCGTGGCCGTGCTCGAGCTGCCCTTCGCCCGGGACACGTGGGCCGTCGTCAGCGACGAGGGGATCGCCGGGCCGTTCTACCTGCCGAAGAGCCACCGGGCGTGGGCGCCGATCGCGACGACCGAGAGCTGGGACGGGGGCGGGACGCAGTGCAACCGCTACGCGTATCGCTTCCAGGGAGTCCAGCTCCAACACCGGGACGGCAGCTGGAAGCCGCTCCGGCATGGGCTGAAGCTCCAGGATCCGGGCCTGCGGCTGCACCGGACTCCCTCGTCCACCTTCAGCGTCGCCGCGGGCTGAGGCGGTCGCTCGCGACGCCGACCAGAGGCCGTGCCGGCTTGCCGGGGCGGCCGTCTACCGCAAGAAGCCGCTCGCTACAATCCCCGGGCCGAAACGGCTCGTTGCGGGGTCGTCTAACGGTAGGACGCCCGGCTCTGGACCGGGTAGTCTAGGTTCGAATCCTAGCCCCGCAGTCCTTAAAGCCCCTGCACACCGGGCATTTTCACGGTCCGCTTCCGGCGACGTCGTAGTCGAGGTTCACGAGCCGGACGATCGCATCGCGCACCCTCGCGACCGCTGGATCGGCCCCGATCTGTGCCTTCAACTGCTCGAGCCTGGCGAAGTTTCCGTGTTCCGCCTCCTTCCGAGCGGCGGTGACCTGGTCCGCCACCTGCTCGATGCCGTCGGCGATCTGAGCGGTCGGGCCCGCGGCGTCGGCCGGCGGCTTCATCTCCGCGAGCTTCTCCGCATCGTCGTGCAGCGTCGTCTCCGCCGTCTTGAGGCGCCGGACCGCTTCGTCGGGGCTGGCGGGACTGGCCGTGAGGACCCCCCGCAGCGTCCTCTCCTGGAGGGGGCGCAGGATGGCTCCGATCTGCGCCTCGTAGTCCGACTTCGAAAGCGGCTTCTCGCCGCCCCCGCCGCCGCACGAGCTCGCGACGAGCCCCGCCAGCGCGAGGGTCGCTGCGAGCAGGAGCGGCTTCACCGGCACCAGGATAGTCCGCGCGCTGGGTTTATCCGCGGGCGCGGCGCTCTTCGACCGACTCGTCTTCCTGCGGCGCGCCGCCGGGGCCGCTCATCACGACGCCGTCCTCCTCGACGAGCTCCCGCGGGTCGGCGTGCCGGTACTCGTCGCTCTGGACGCCCCCGCGCGGATCCCCCTCGCGGTCGAGCGCGCGCGGGTCGCCCTGCTGTTTGTTCGCGCGGTGCTTCTCGCCGCGCCTGCGCCATCGTCCGAACACGGGCGAATCGTTCCCGCTCGCCGCTACACTAAGCCTCCGCGCGGCGCATTCGTCTAGTGGCCTAGGACACCGCCCTCTCACGGCGGCGGCACGGGTTCGAATCCCGTATGCGCCTCTAGCAGAAAGCGCCGCAAAAGCGGCGTTTTCTGTTGTCACTCGGCGCAACGGCGATTGCACCACGGAGAGCCTCAGGGGGGCCATTTGTCTCCGGTACATACGACGTCGACTGGGACGCTGACTTTGACCGCGATGATTTCGGCGAGCCCCACATCGTGGGCGCCCACCCAACTGTGAACTTCTTCCCGAGTCGTCTCGGTTGCCGAGCTTGCGGGCTGAGGCTCAACGGCTTGGACGAGCTCCTAGCAGCCGGCATCGCCCGTTCATGGCAGATGGAGGACGTGGATACGGACGCCTTGCTGGCGGCCTACCAGGACGAGTGGGCAGATTTTGAACCCTGACGTCGGACCCATAACGGAAGACCGGGCTGATGAGCGAATGGCTCGAGGATCGGCTCTAGACCGAAGCCCTGAAGGCGTTTAGGCCCCCTAGCGGACTCCTACACGACGCCTCTGTTGGCGCCAGTCGAGCTCGTTAAGATCGTCGCGTGTGTAGCCGTGGTACTCAAGCCACTCGGTGGACCAGGCGGGCCGGCGCCCGCCGTGAAGGTGGATCACGAGCCAGCTGAAACTCGCTCACGATTTTCGGCGCTTGCTCGTAGGGGTCGTCCTCCAGATAGACCCGATGCCAGCTTTGCCGGTCGCGCAAGGCCTCCCAGCCCCCGGCCGTCGTAGGGGTCTGGGAATCCCTACGTCATGAAGTCAAGCCGATTTGGCCTGGTCCAGCGGGTCATTTGTGACAGACGTGCCGGTGATGCGCGTCGCGTGCAGACCTCGGAGCACCGGTTGAATCAGTCGAGCGAAAACCGCTGATCGTGCACGGGTCAGCGCGGGTCGGCTTCGGCGCTGGCATCGAGCCGGAGTGGGAGCTCCGTCTGCCGGCGGGGCGTGGGACGAGGCAGGAGGGCCGGTGCACATCCAGGAACCACGGTCCGGCCGCCGAATGGCTGGCGCCTGCGGAGAGCGCTCACTCGAGTTCTCGGCACGCTCCCCAGCGGTGAGCTTTGCTTTTTCTTCCAGGTGGATGGCTGGCTTTCAGCGACAGCGTTCTCTTCGGAGTGATCATCGACTCCGGGACGATCTCGAAATCGCCGACGTCGGTCTTGTGGCTTCAGAGACCGAGGACGAGCATGAGAGCCTCGTCGACGGAACGAAGCTCGCGTGCCTCCAGGCGGCCGGCGGAGAGGCCGAGGCGCTGAGGATCGACGACCGTCGTCTGCTCGACGAGGACGCGCGTCTCCTCTCGTTCGAGAGCGATGGTCGGGCGGAAGCTCGCCGCCCGGGCGCTGGTCGAAGTGGGTGCAACCAGAACGGTGCTGAGGTCGAGGAACTCGTCGGCCTGGACGATGACGGCATAGCGAGCCCCGCGCTGCTCGTGCCCGCGCCCACCGCGAGGCGCCGGCAGGCGGAAGACCTCACCGCGGACCATCTCAGCCGGAGAGGGGCGGAGCGAGCTCCGTCAGCTGCTCCCGAATGACGCGCATTTCCTCCCGATCGCCTTCGTCAGCCGCGAGCCGGCGCACCTCGTCGCGAATCGCCGAGCGGACTCGCCGGCGGGCGGCCGCCTCCCGTAGTGCGGTTCGCACCGCTTCTGAGTCGGTCAAACCCTCGCCGCGGACGATCTCGAGCGCCGCTGCGGAAGCGTCGTCGAGGCGAACGTGGAGCGAACGAGGCACCCTGAGAGCGTAGCACGAATCATGCTACAGTGATCATCGTCCGGAAGGTTCGAATCCACAGCGCCCCTTCTTTCGATCCGGGGCTGGGTGTCGCGCTTCGGCGGCTCCAGCGGTGCGGACTACGCGCCTAGCTCGACGAGTAGCGGGCGCGTGTCCAGCGGCTCGAAGCCGATCCGCGCGGCGATCTCCTCGCTCGACGGGCGCGTGCCCTCGGTGAAGAGCGCTCGCAGGCGCTTGCCCGTCTTCTCGCTCGCCCACCACTGCTCGCCGACCTCGCGCTCCAGGTACGCCCGCAGCTGCGCGGCCCGGATCCACGCGCGCAGGTAGTCGGCCGAGTAGAAGCCGGCGTCCATGTCCGCCAGGAAGCCGTCCGCGCGGTAGCGCATCCCCGTCGCCACCGTCAGCCGCTCCGCGTACCCCTCGCCGGTGCCGCCATTCAACGCGAAGCGGCTCCAGAAATCGAGCTCGAACTGGAGCTTCGCCACGTAGCGCCGGAAGAGCAGCGCCTCCATGAACACCGTCGCCTCGGCGTTCTCCGCGGCCTGCTCCTCCGAGAGGTCGAAGTAGCGCGCGTGCCAGCCCGGCTGGCGCGAGATCGCCTCGACGATGTACGAGTAGATCTCGGTCAGCGCGTGGTCACGCGAGATGTTCCGGAACGTGTACGGCAGCCGCGGATCGACGCCCGCATAGTGGAGCGCATGCCCGGCCTCGTGCAGGAAGGCCTGGTAGTCGTGGAGCCCGCCCTGCGCGCGGGTGATCAGGTGGACGATCTGCGGCGGGTCGGACGGGATCACGCAGGCTCGCGGCGACTTCTGCGGCCGGTCGTCGAGGTCGAGCTTGATGTTCGGCTCCGACTCGAGGTCGAACCCCAGCCCCGCGAGCGTGTCCATGCAGATCGGGACCGACCGCTCCTTGGTGTAGATGCTCTCGAGCGGCGAGAGACGCCGCAGGTACGGGAGGTGGGACGAGGAGGGCACGTGCTCGCGCTCCGGCCCGAGCAGGCGCTCGAACCACGACTCCCGGAGGCGCGTGTACACCGTCTCGGCGGCGACGCTCGTCTCCGCGAGTGCCCGCTCCAGCTCCTGGAGCGAGATCGCCTTCTCTTCCTCGATCCGCTCGATCGGGTCCTCGATCCCGCTGACCTCCGCCTCGAGCTCCTCGCCTGCGCGCAGGACCTCGAGCCGCTCATCGTTGAAGGTCGCCGAGAGATCCGACGCCAGCCGGCCAAGCTCGTCCCGGTCGGCATACGACGGCAGGACGGCCAGCTTCGCCTGAGCCGTCCGGAGCGGAAGCTCGTCGCCCTCGAACTCGAGCCTCGCCGCCAGGATCGCGTTCTCGAGCGCGTCCTCTCGCTCGGCGAGCTCGGCTGCGATCAGGCCTCCTTCGCAGGTCTTGCGCAGCCGGTACAGCCGTTCCCGCTCTTCTCCGGCCGGCGCTTGCTCCTCCGCCCCGCGCAGGGCCTCCAGCTGGTCACGGGTGAAGAGATCCCCGTAGCGGGCGACGATCGCAGCGCGCTCCGAGACTTCCTTCTCGCCCACACGCACGGCGCGGGCCTCCTCGGATCGCTCGAAGAGGTAGCGCTGAAGGCGCGACTCGTAGTCGGCCGGGCGAAGGACGGCGGCGACGCTCACGGGGGCTGGAATCTACCGGCTCACGAGCCGGTGGACGACGCCGAGCAGCTCCTCGAGCCGGAAGGGCTTGGCGACGACGCCGTCCGCCTCGGCCTGGGTGTCCGCGTCGAGGCGGGCGCTGCCGGTGACCAGGACGATCGGCGGCGCGCCGCCTTGCTCCCGCACGGAGCGCATCAACTCGATTCCGCTCTCGGGCCCGACGTGGACGTCGAGGAGCACGAGATCGATCGATTCGGAGCGCAGTATTTCCTCGGCCTCGGCCACCTCGCGGGCCTCGAGCACCCGGTAGCCCTCCAGCTCGAGATTGACGCGGCAAAGAAGCCGAAGCGACGCGTCGTCGTCCACGACCAGCACGCTGGGCAACTGGGCGTCTTCCCCCATGCAGAGCGGCGAGTCTAGCGCCGTATCCCCTTCGACGCCGATTTCGTTTATGGCTCAGAAGTGATAAGCGACGCCGACGCTCTTCCGCGCCCGACCGCGCCCTTCCGCCGGCGTGCCTGGCTGGAGTTTCAGCGCGCGCTCGACCCGCTCGCTCCGCCCCGGCCGCTCCCGCCGATCCGGGCGAGCGATTCCTCCTTGCCCAGCAGCTCGAGACTCTCGAACAGGCCGGGCGACACCGACGAGCCGGTGAGCGCCAAGCGGATGGGTTGAAACGCCTCGCGCGGCTTGAGGCCGAGCCGCTCCGCGAGCTTCCTTAGGGCCCGCTCGATTCTGTCCGCCTCGAACGGCTCGACTCCCGCGAGCGCCTCGGCGGCGGCGGGCAGCACCGCCCCGTCCCCGAGCACGTCCGGATCGGGCTCGACCCGCGCAAAGAGGAAGCCCGCGAAGGACGGGAACTCGCCGAGCGTGGCGATCTTCTCCTGCACGAGCGGCGCCGCCCGGCGCACGAGCTCCTCGTCCCACTCGTACCCCCGCTCGCGCAGGTAGGCGAGCAGCGTCTCCGCGTACTCCTCCGGCGGCAGCGCACGCAGGTAGACGCCGTTCATCCATTCGAGCTTCTCGTAGTCGAAGGTGGCAGCGCTCTTGCCGACCCGGTCGAGCGTGAAGCGCTCGATCAGCTCCTCACGGGTCATGATCTCGGTCCGGTCGTCGTAGCTCCAGCCGAGGAGGGCGAGGTAGTTGACGACGG